>MDTA01017585.1_pt1 | contig 17943 bp, 21 predicted proteins | sample 811151 | NCBI WGS metagenome assembly MDTA01 (sample SAMN05326648, study PRJNA326480) | marine metagenome | isolation source: seawater | place: Indian Ocean: South | collected 2010
TATACCTCCTTCGACCATATGCTGGACAGCGTTTCCGCCACCGCCGCCAACACCAATAACCCTTATAGAAGCATTTTCTTTTATCTCTTCAACTATCTCCCATTCACTCATATCTCTTGTCTCCCTTTTTTAAAGATTTCCACCAAACCATCTAGAGATTCTATTCAAAATATTTCTATCTCTATGAATGTAATTCATATGATCTTCTTCCAATTGCTTTTGCCCATACAAAAGTAAACCTACTGAAGTAGCATAAATTGGATTATTTAAAATTTCTGAAAACCCCTCTACAGAATGAGGAGAGCCCATTCTGACTGGTGCATGAAATATTTCTTCAGCTAGTTCTGATGCTGCTTCTACCTTTGATGCACCGCCAGTTAAAACTATTCCTGCAGGTATAAGTTGATCAAATCCACTCAAACTTAATTTTTGTTGAACCATGCTAAAAATTTCTACGTATCTTCTTTCCAATACATCGGCTAAAGCTTGTCTAGATAATTCTCTTTCTTGTCTACCTCCCATGCCAGGAACCATCATAATTTCTTCCGGTTTCGTCATAGAACTTACAGCGCAACCATATTTTTGCTTGATGCTTTCAGCTTCAGTTGGAGGAGTTCTTAATGCTTGAGCTATATCGTTAGTTACATGATCTCCAGCTATAGGTATTACATCTGTAAAGCAAATAGACCCATCAACAAATACTGCAATATCTGTTGTACCTCCACCTATATCTATTAGACAAACTCCTAAATTTCTCTCATCCTCTGTTAGTACAGAATAACTTGAAGCTAATTGCTCCAAAACAAAGGCTTCCACATCAAGTCCTGAAGCATTTATGCATTTATGAATATTCTGCGAAGAATTTTCACTACAAGTTACTAAATGTACTTTTGCCTCTAATCTAGATCCTGCCATACCTAAAGGCTCTTTAATGCCATCTTGTTTATCAATAATGTAATCTCTAGGGAGGACATGCAATAATCTTTGGTCAGCAGGTATTGCCATAGCTTGAGCTGTTTCAATAACTCTATCAACATCCCCATATCTAACCTCTCCGTCTTTAATTGGAACCACACCTTCAGAATTTAAACCATTTATATGACTTCCAGAAATACCTACATAACAAGAGCCAATGTGACATCCTGCCATACTTTCCGCTTCTTCTATTGATCGTTTTATAGCTGTTGTTGTTGAATCTATATCTACTACAACTCCATTTTTTAAACCTTTAGAAGTGTGGGTTCCTAAACCAATAACTTCTAAACTTTGCCCTCTTGTCTCAGCGACAATTGAAACAACTTTAGAAGTTCCGATATCAACCCCTACTAACATTTCATTTCTGCTTACATTACTCATAACGTCTCCTAAAATTTAGCTATGGAAAACTGCAATAGCATTGTTGTACCTAAAATCTATATATCTGATATTATTTCCTTTTCCTGAGTTCAGTTCGAACGAGATATAATCCTCGAGACGTTCGAGCTGAACCCGGAATTCTTTTTCTAAAAAAATATATTCTGTACCTGAATCATCTGTAGCTTTGAACTGATCTTCGTTCTTTAATTCAAAACTAATTACTCTTAGGCCTAGCTGATTTAGTTTGGTCTGTAATTCTCTTGAACGATCTACTAGAGTTACTAACAAGTGTTCAGGGCCTTTTATGTTAACAAGCTTTAATTCTTTAAACTTACCTCTAGGCTTAATTGATTTTCCTGTCTGCGTAATGTAGTTATCTTTTCCAAAGCTTGCCATTGGATGGTGCTCTTTTATCTCTATAGAGATTGATTTATCCAGCTGATAGTTAGTTTTAACTGAATAAAGCCAAGACTCTTCAAAAATATCTTGAACAGATGAAGTATTAATATATTTAAATAAATTACTTTCAAGGCTATCCAAATCTGAAATTATTTCCTTATCAGAGGTTATGAATAAAGACTGCTTAAAGGGTATAGATTTTTCCTGAGAACAATTCAAAACTAATATAGTAGTAAGAAAAAATAAACAATGAAGCCTCATAAAGTATCTCCAATCGTTACTATAATTCTCTCTTTTGTAGCAGGCATCCTCATACCTAAACTATTTAATGCTACTTCTCTCAAAGAAATATGATTCTTATAATATTCAACCTCTTCAATCAATATGCTTGATTTAAAATAGAGCTCTTCTTTTTCCATTTTCAACTTATCTAGCTCAGAAAATGAATTTCTATATTCATAAGTTTGCAAAACCAAAGCTAAAGAACTTGTAAAAGAGACTATAAAAAGAAGTGTCAAAGATATATGTTTTCTAAAAGCTTGCATTACATCACCTTTTCGGCAACTCTTAGAATTGCACTTCTACTTCTTGGATTTTTTTTAACTTCACTTGAGGTCGGCTTTATAAATTTATCTCCTGGATAAGAAAACTTAACAGACGAATTTATTCTATCTTTTCCTTGAATGAATCTCTTAACTATTCTATCTTCCATTGAGTGAAAACTTATCACAGCAAGTCTCCCTCCAAAACACAAAGCATAGCTTGAAGCTTCTAAAACTTTATACAATTCTTCTAATTCTTCATTTATTTTCATCCTAATTGCTCTAAAAATATTAGTAGCAGGATGTTTTTTTGACCTTTTCGGTACTACTGATAAAACAATCTCCGAAAGTTCCTTAGTAGTTCTTATTGGGTGTTTGATTCTTTTATCACAAATCTTTTGCGCAACTTTTCTTGAGAAACGTTCTTGTCCTAAAATCCAGAAAACTTCTTCAATTTCTTTCTTTGAAGCTGAATTTATCCACTCTTCAGCTGACATTCCTTGAGAATTATCTATTCTCATATCCAAAGGACCATCTAACTGAAAACTGAATCCTCTTTCTGAATTGTCTAACTGAGTTGATGAAATGCCTAAATCTATAAGTATTCCATCTACAGTCTCTTTCTTTGCATAGAAGGATAGTTGGCTAAAAGAATCATTAACAATTTTAAATCTCGAATCTTTAGTGAATTTTTTAGACAAAAGATTTGTTGCATTTTTATCTTTATCAATAGATAGCAACTTTCCATCTTTGTTTAAAAATTCAAGAATCTTTGAAGAATGACCACCTGCTCCGAAAGTGCAATCTATATAAGATCCCTTTTTTGAAAGAATAAGGTTCTCTAACACTTCTTCTGTCATAACCGCATCATGAGTTAACCTACTCAAAATGGTATCTCCTCTAAACTAGCAGGCAAGTCTTCGATTAGATCCTCACCAGGAATTTCAAGACCTGATTGTTTCTTTTCCCAATTATCTAAATTCCATAATTCAAATTTAGAGCCCATTCCAATTAGTGCAACTTGAGCCTTCAGTGCAAGGTTTGCAAATTCTCTAAGAATTTGAGGTATAAGTAAGGTCATCCTTTCAGTTACTTCAAACTCCGTAACGGAAGCATTTCCTAGGACCTTCCATTGAATAGGTCTTACTTTCTGATTGAGTCCACCTAAAGCTTCAAATTTCCTAGAGATGTCTTTCCAAGATTTACCTGGATATATCATTAAAGCAGGGTATTGAGGGTCTTTTGTTATTACCATTTCGCCTTGACAGCTTTGTCTTAGAAGCTCCCTATATCGTGCAGGAATAATTACCCTTCCCTTTGTATCAAGAGTTAGTGTACTGGATCCATATATGCCTAAGCTCATTCTTTCCTGAAAAGTGCATTTATATAGTTACATTATGTTGCACTTTTACACACTTTTACACACTTTTTTTAAAATTACTAGTATAAATTTAAAATTAATTACACCATTAAGATTAAAAAAAGAAGTTAGATAGATTTCTAACTAGGAAGATAGGTATTTAAAGGGTTTGAGCTAGCCTATAAGCCGGGTTCTGTCTAGGATAATCATTCATCTAGATCTTACGTCACCGTAAAATTCAAGCAACCTACCCAAGTTCAGTCAGGACTAACTATAGAACTTCTATTTGGTCTTGCTCCAGACGGGGTTTGCCATGCCATCTTCAGTTACCTGATATGCGGTGCGCTCTTACCGCACCTTTTCACCCTTACCTCTTACAAGGCGGTAAATTTTCTGTTGCACTTTCCGTAGACTTACATCTCCCAGGTGTTACCTGGCGTCTTGTCCAATGGAGCCCGGACTTTCCTCTCATTAAAGAGCGATTATCTAGCTAGCTCTACTAAATTATATATTGGATTAGACCAAAGAATAAGGATTTAATGGTTATTTTTTTTCTCTAGTTTCAGCTTATAAAGTAAATTTTTTTTCTTATTCAGAATCTTAGAAGCTATAGATAAAGCTTTATTGTGAGGCAATGAATTCAACAGTATATCTATAATTCTATTATCTTCATCCGATAAATCTTCATTAAGCGGCCTTTCAAAGGCTGATATAACTAGGACGAATTCACCTTTTGATCCATGATGCGAAGCATCTAGTTGCTTTAGAACCTGAAAAATCGTGCCCCTATAAAAGGTTTCATGAATTTTGGTCATTTCTCGGCCAATTAATATTTCAACATCTTCTGGTAATAAGTAAGAAAGATCATTTAGCAGTTTTCCGATCCTTTTACCTGATTCAAAAACTACTGAGGTATTTCCAGATATACTTATTTCTTTAAGTATATTTTCTTTTTCATTCTTTTTTCTTGGAAGAAATCCGTAGAAATTGAAGGAATCTAGATTAAACCCTGAGATACTTAAGGCTGTGATAAGGGAAGAAACTCCAGGTATTGGAATAATTGAAATACCCCTATCAATAGCTTCATTAATTATATATCTTCCAGGGTCAGAAATTAAAGGAGTACCAGCATCACTAATTAAAGCTATATCTTTACCAGTAAGAAGTTTCTTTACTAGAAGGGCTGTTTTAGCTTTTTCTGAAAACTTGTGATATGAGGTTAGTTTTGTTTTGATATTATAAGCTTCGAATAACCTTATAGATTTTCTCGTGTCTTCAGCCGCACAAATATCTACTTTATTCAGAATTTCTATTGCTCTATTTGTAATATCATTTAAATTACCGATAGGAGTAGAAACTATATATAGAGTTCCTGTTTTATTGTCCATAATGTAATGATGAAAAGCTTATTTATATGCATCATAGTATTTTTCTTATATAGCTGCTCTAGTAATCCTAAAAATAACTTTGAAAAAGACCCAGAAGAGCTATTAATAGAAAAACCTAAAATAAACTATAAACTAAACTCTCTTCCTAGAGATATAAATGTAATCTATTTTTCGGATCAAGAAGATAAAAATTCATTCCCAGAAGAAATAAAAGGTCTTTTGGTCAATTATTATTCCTTTTCAAAAAGAAAGGATTTTTTTCTTAAGATGAATTTAATTGACCTTTCTACTCTTCAATCTTGCCCTTCAGTAAATAACCGTAACTCTTATAATTTAATCTTCCTTATAGAAGAATCGATAAATAAATTATCTCTTAGTCCGTGCATTACCAACTATATAAAAAATAACTCGCTTTTAATTTCAAATTATGACAATAAATTTGCAAATAAAAATTTTAGAAAGTTCATTGTAAATAGAAATGATGATAAATATGAGTTGATCAAATACATGAACTCAATTAGCAATACAATAATGGTTGTAGACAATAGGGCAACAAATGACAAGTTTTCAATTGGAGAACTGTGGAAAAATGAATATAAGAAAGCAGTTGCGGAATATAAAACTTTAAATAGTTCAGAATCTAGCCAAGAAATTTTTTCTAAACTTTTGCTTGCAAATCAAAGTATTAAAAGAAAGCGTAAGTTATCTAGGATAATTTCTAGAGATTTTGAGCATCAATCTAGAACAAGGATGGATATAGACACCTTATTCTTATCAGTAAATATCCAAGAGGCAAGAAGTCTTAAACCTGCTTTAGATTATATTTTCTATGATGATATGGAAGTTTTTTTAATTAACGATTGGAAAGGAGATATTAGCTTTCTAGAAAATGATAAATATCTACAGGGTGTAATTTCGATTGATATTCCATTTATGCTTCCATCGAACCTTCCTGAAGATCTAAAATCTTTAGAAACTAAATCAAGAAATTTTGCTATAGGATATGATGCTTTTGAAATTTTTCTTTTGATCAATGGGGCAAGAAATTTAAATAGGACATCCTACAAAGGACTTACAGGTGAAATAACTTTTAGCGATAAGGAAATTAAACGTAAATCCAAAATTTTTAAAATAAATGATAGTAATTTCTACTATTTGAATTAATTTTTAAGGATTTCTTATATCTTTTTCTAATTCAGAGAGGCTGTTGACAAAGCAGGGTTTAGTAAAAACTCTCTGCATATATTCGTAGATAGGCTTAGTTTTGGTATCCTTTTGGAGTTCTATGCCTATGAGGGGCAACCTCCATAATATTGGAGCTATGCAACAATCAACTAAGCTAAATTCATCAGACATAAAATAATCTTTTTCTTTCAAAATGGGTGACATGCCCAGTATTTGAGATTTAAGTTGGGTTCTCAACTTTTTTGCTTTATCTTCAGAAATTCCTGATATCAAGCTATCAAAAATTTCACACCAATCCCTTTGGATTCTCTGTATAAATAATCTTATATGAGCTCTTGAAACTGGGTAAACAGGTAGAAGTGGAGGATGTGGAAATCTTTCATCTAAATACTCCATCAAAATGACTGAATCATATAAACAAACATCTCTATCTACTAATACTGGTAATTCTGCATAAGGACTTACTTCTAAGATTTCAGGACTCAAATTATTTGAATCTGTATCAATTATTTCACTAGTAACTCCTTTTTCATTCATAACTATTCTTACTCTATGACTGTAATGATCTATAGGATCAGAAAATAAAGCCATCGATGTTCTGTTACTAAGGGATACCATAAACTACTCCTTAAAAATTAATGAAGATCCTTTTTGAATTCTATATAAAGCAAATAACTTAATATCGTAAATATAAACAGATAAAGAAGAACATAGATACCTATTGTTTCTCTTTCTTTCTTCATAGGATCAGTCATATAAGCTAAAAAGTTAGTTAGATCTTTCATGGATTGCTCAAATTCTTCAACGCTATGTGTTCCAGTCCCATCTTTAACTTGTAGAAAACCACACTTTTGCACTGTAAGTTGTTCTCCGGTTAAAGGGTCTTGTCTTATACCCCCATTAGGAGCAATGTCTAAAATCTGCCTACAGACTGAAAATTGCTCTCCTTGCATTTCTTGTAATACATGAGGCATCCCTACATTTTCATAAACTTTATTGTTTACACCCAATGGTCTTGAATCATCAATATAAAAACTTTTCAAATAGGTGTATATCCAATCAGGACCTCTAAGACCAGCTTCTAAGGTTAAATCGGGAGGTGTATTTCCAAACCAAACCTTAGATTCTTTGGGATCCATTCCTATGTTAATCAAATCACCTAATTTTTGATCTCCGAAAATCAAATTCTCTTTGAACATATCTAAAGGTATTTCAAGGTCTTCTGATACTCTTTTATATCTTGCATACTTTAAAGAGTGACATCCTAAACAATAATTCATATAGATTTGAGCTCCTCTCTGTAAAGAGGCTATATTGCTTGGATCTACTTCTGCGGTTTCGCATTGGCCTTCAGTTAATCCGTCATCGGACAAGTAATTGCCGCACGGGGCGCCACTAGCTGCATTTAAATTAAAGGAAAGAAAAACAGCTGTTATTAAGCCGGTTAATGATAAGCTTAAATTTAGTCTTTTCATGACAGCTGTACTCTATCAGGAACAGGTTTACAAGTTTCATATCTAGAATAAATCGGCATAAGAAGAAAATAAGCAAAATATCCAACAGTGAAAATTTGGGCTAATAAAGTCCTAATAGGGCTAGGTGCTACAGAGCCTAAATAACCTAAAACAAAAAAACTAACTACGAATAAACCAAGAAAGAACTTACTATAAATACCTTTATATTTTATAGATTTAACAGGACTTCTATCTAACCAAGGTAAAGCAACAAAAATAGCTATGCCTGCTGCCATCACAACAAATCCCAAAAATTTAGCCGACAGACCAAAAAGAGGGAAAGTTATTGCTCTCAACATTGCGTAAAAGGGAGTGTAATACCAAGAGGGAACTATATGCTCAGGGGTCTTTAGGTTATCTGCTGCTTCATAATTAACATACTCAATAACATAACCCCCTCCATCTGGATAAAAGAACATAATTGTGCAAAAAAATATCAAGAATACTCCTATAGCATATAAGTCATGCATTACATCATACGGAAAGAAAGGTTTAGTATCTAAAGGTACGCCATCTTGATCCTTAAATTTTTTAACATCTACTCCATCAGGATTATTTGAACCAACCTCATGAAGAGCAAGTATATGAACAAAAACTACGGCGATTAATGCCAAAGGCAAAAGAACAACATGAAATGCGAAAAGTCTATTTAGAGTGATGCCTGAAATAAGATAGTCACCTCTTATCCATGTTAATAAATCTTCTCCTATGTAAGGTATAGAGCCAAAAAGAGACATTATTACTTGAGCAGCCCAAAATGACATTTGGCCCCATGGCAAAACATAACCTGTGAATCCAAGCATGCATAAAAGCAAGTAAGTAATCCAACCTAGAACCCAAAGGAGTTCTCTAGGTTTTTGATAAGAGCCATACATCATACCCCTAAACATATGAAGATATATAAGAGCAAAAAAGGCAGAAGCACCCGTCGTATGCATATACCTAATCACGTAACCATACTCTACATCTCTCATGATATATTGAATGGATGCAAAAGCTCCTTCTGCAGTAGGTTCATAATTCATAAGTAGCCATATCCCTGAAAGAAGCTGAATAATTAAAACAACTACCAGCAGGACGCCAGCTAAATACCATATATTCATATTTATTGGGGCTGGGTACTTGGTTAGATGTCTTTCTATCGTAGCCGTTAAAGGCAGTCTTTCATCAAACCAATTCATTATCTTAGTAACCATTATGAAGCTTCTCCATCTTCACCAATAATGAGAATATTGTCAGACTTAAAATAATGTGGGGGTACAGGCAAGTTTGTAGGAGCAGGAACTCCAGCATACACTCTTCCTACAAGATCAAATTTTGATCCATGACAAGGGCAGAAAAAACCTCCCTGCCAATTATCATCAAACTCATTTACTCCTAGTTGAGGGTAATATTTAGGAGCGCAGGCTAGATGAGTACAAACGGCCGTTAAAACTGAAATACCTTCTTTTCTAGATCTAAATCTATTTTTAGCATAATCAGGTTGTTGTTCATCGTTAGATTCAGGGTCAGCTAATCTTTCTAAATTTTTATCTATTTGATTTAAAGATTCAACGGAATGTTTAACAATATAAATAGGAACGCCTCTCCACTCCACTATAATCATCTCACCTGGTCCTAACTTGCTAATATCAGCAACAGCAGGCGCTCCAGCTGCTTCTGCTTTAGCACTCGGATTAAAAGCTGAAATAAAAGGCACTGCAGCGCCTGCTATACCTACAGCTCCAACGGTCGAGGTTGCTGCGATTAGAAATTTTCTTCTGCCTGGATTAGGAGGAGATTTTGGTTGCATATTACCTTTTTGAGTATTGTGGCCTTTTTCTAGCTTTTCTTAATCCTACTTTCTTTCTTTCAACCTTCCTTGAGTCTCTGGTTAAAAATCCTTCTTTTTTTAGTGCGGGTTTCAAATTCTCGTCAAATTCTACTAAAGCTCTTGCAATGCCTAACCTTATAGCACCTGCTTGTCCAAAACTCCCTCCACCAGAAACTGTAGCTTTAATATCAACCCCTTCAGTTAAGTCCGTCGTTACAAGAGGTTGTTTAACAACCATTTGAGCTACCTCTCTTCCAAAATATTCTTCTAATTTCTTCTTATTGACAATAATTTCGCCTTTTCCCTTTTGTAGAAAGACCCTAGCTGTTGACGTTTTCCTTCTACCAACTGTGATTATTTGTTCCAATTTCTTTCCCTTATAATTCTGTTAATTGAGGCTTCTGGGCAGAATGGGGATGCTCTGATCCATCATATACTTTCAACTTAGAAAACATTTTTCTACCTAATTTACTCTTTGGTAACATTCCTTTAACAGCACTCTTAATTACTTCACTAGCTGAGTCTTCAAGAACCTCGCTTAAAAGTTTAGATTTAATACCACCTGGATACCCTGAATGTCTATAATATCTTTTTTGATTTTCCTTTTGTCCAGTAACATGAATATCTTTAGCATTAACAACTACCACATAATCTCCCATATCAGAATTCGGAGTATATTCAGCTTTATTTTTTCCAGACAAGATTTTAGCTATCTGAGTAGCAAACCTACCTAAAGTTTTGTCTTTTGCGTCCAAAAGAATCCAGTTTTCTTGGATATCTGTTCTTTTAAAACTTTGCGTGTTCATTTGATAGCACCAAATATTGTTAAATTGTTTTAGGTTGTAGGCGCGCGCATTTTAATGCCTTAAATCAGCATATTCAACTAGAACTTAATAAATAATCAGTCAAAATTTACTAAAAAATTAATAAAAGTTACCTAATTTAATAGGTATTTGGTTAAATTATCATGAAAGATATGCAATTAAATTTTTTTAAACAAAGTTACAAGGTAATAATCTCTTTTATTGTTGGAATTATATTTGCGATTGTATTATTAAAATTTAGTGAAGTATTTATTCTAAAGCAAGATGAAGGTTATAAATATAATGTTCCTTATTCCTATAACTTAGCTGTTTCAAAGGCCTCTCCTGCAGTCGTTAATATTTTCAGTGAACAATTAGTTGATAGTGGAAAAATTAACCCAAAAAAAAATAGAGATTCCATATTTGGAAAAACACAGAATTACATAAAAACGAGCTTGGGTTCAGGAGTATTATTTAGTTCCGATGGCTATATCCTTACTAATCAACATGTAATTGGAGATAAAAATTTAAAAGTTATTGTTGAACTATCTGATGGGACAAGAATTAATGCCAAAGTTATAGGAATAGATAAAGGAACAGACCTTGCCGTACTTAAAGCTGACTTAGGTGATAATGTATATTCTTCCATAGAAATAGAAGATTCAGATAAAGTAGAGATTGGTGATATAGTTTTAGCTATTGGCAACCCATATGGGCTAGGACAATCGGTAAGTATGGGCATTATAAGCGCGACTGGAAGAGAATATGAAAACCCCTATTCTAATTATTTACAAACTGATGCTTCAATTAATAAAGGAAATTCTGGAGGAGCGTTAATCGACATAAATGGAAGATTAATTGGCATTAATACAATCATAAGATCTAGTTCTGGAGGCTCTGAAGGTATAGGCCTTGCAATACCTTCTTCAGTTGCCCTTAATGTGATTAGTGACCTAATTCAATATGGAGAAGTTAGAAGAGGCTGGTTAGGCTTTAGTATTGACCAATTTAATTTATTGCAAGATGGTCAACTTGTAGTTTCAGAAGTTATTTCGGAAAGTCCCGCTAATAAATCTGGTCTCTTAAAAAGAGACTTAATCTTATCCATAAACGAACAAGTTGCTTCTTACGAGAATCTATTTAAAACTTTTGCTAGATCCAAACCTGGAGATAAAGTTTTATTAGAGGTATTAAGAAATGAAAAGACTATAAGTATTCAAATTATTTCAGGAGAAATTAACTAGCTTTTTTTTCTCTTTTCTGCGGAAATAGCATGCGCAGTTAAACCTTCTGCTCTAGCCAATACAGAGGTCTTATGTATAAATTGGTTATATAAATCCTTATTTAGTTCAGATTTTATACCCACTTTTGTTGAACTAACCATGAAATCTTCAACTGATAATGGAGAAGAAAACCTAGAACTGGTATTTGTAGGAAGTATATGACTTGGTCCTAAAACATAATCAGACAAAGATACTGCTGAATCTGATCCTTCAAGGATTATTCCTGCTGTTAGATCTTTAATATCAATCGTTTGATTATCAAAAGCTAAATTAAGATGTTCTGGAGCAAATCTATTTATAAGCTCTATAGATTGCTCAAGACTTTCTATTTTTATTATTAAACCATTACGTTTCAGAGAAGATTGAATAATCACCGACCTTTCAAGGAGAGGTAATTCGTTCTGTATTATCTCTTTTATACTGCTTATGACTTGATTAGAAGTACAAATCAAGATTGAACTAGCATCTTCATCATGTTCAGCTTGGGCCATTAGGTCCCAAGCAACTAATTCAGGTGAAGAAGTTTCATCAGCTAAAATAACAATCTCAGATGGTCCTGCGATTGAATCTATCCCAACCATACCAAATAATTGCCTTTTCGCTTCTGCAACATAAGAATTCCCAGGGCCTACTATCTTATCTACCTTAGGTATAGATTCTGTTCCAAAACAAAAGGCTGCTATAGCTTGGGCACCTCCTAATTTAGCAATTTTGTTAATTCCTGCTACCTTGGCAGCTGCAATTGTTAGATCATTAATTTTCCCGTCCATAGAAGGAGTCGTCAAATATAACTCCTTAACCTGACATGCTATTGCTGGACCGGCAGCCATCAAAACTGAGGAAGGATAAGAAGCTTTTCCACCTGGGACATACATTAAAGCACTCCTAATAGGCTTTAAAATTCTAGAAACTTCTGAGTCACTTGTTCCTATATTCAAAGAATCAAAGCAATTTGAATGAAAATCAATAATATTTCTAAAAGAAAACTCTAAAGCTGATATAACTTCTTTATTTATCTCTTTAAAGCTATGATTTACTTCTTTTTCTGAAACAAAGAAACCCTCTATAAGATGATTATCTAATTCTTTTGTAAGGTCTATTAAAGCCTCGTCACCTCTAGAAGATACTGCTTTAATTATCTCGGTTACTGAAGAAATAATTTTTTGATCTACAAATTCCTTTTTTGTTAAGAAGTTATTAAAGGCAGAATCAAATCCTTTATTGGAGATATTTAACTCTTCTCTAAACATAGATTTAGTGAAAAACCTCCAAAAGCTCTTGGATTAGTGAAGATTTTGTTTTTAAAGCAGCTTTATTTGCAATCAGTCTAGTAGAAATATCTCTTATGACTTTAATTTCATGCAATCCATTTTCTTTTAGAGTTTTTCCGCTTTCAACTAGGTCAATTATTGCATCTGATAAACCTAATAAAGGAGCTATCTCTTGAGCACCATGTAGATAAATGATTTCTGACTGTACTCCAATAGATTCCATAAACTTTATAGAGCTTTTAGGATATTTAGTAGCTATTTTCATCCGTGTTGATCCTATCAATAAATCTTCTTTTCCAGCTAAGGATAGTCTACATTTTCCTATGTTTAGATCCTTCAACTCAATAAATTCTTCAGAATCTTTTTCTAATAATATATCCTTTCCCACTACACCTATATGGGCGGCTCCTGAAGTTACATATGCAGGGACATCCCAACCTCGTACTAATAAAATTTTAACTTTGTTATTATTTGTATCTAGAACTAACTTTCTAGTTTTATTTGGATCATCTTTTAACTCAAATTCACTATCTTTAAGAATAGGAAGAACCTCTTCAAAAACTCTACCTTTAGGTAAAGCTAATATTAAAGATTCTTTTTTGTATGCCATAATATTAATTAAGATATTCTTTCAATATCTGCTCCAAGCATTTTTAATTTTTCTTCAATTCGCTCGTAACCTCTATCGATATGGTAGATCCTGTCAATTATTGTAGAGCCTTCAGCGACTAAACCGGCCAATACTAAACAAGCTGAAGCTCTCAAATCAGTAGCCATTACAGGAGCGCCTTTAAGGGTTTGTATTCCTTCTATAATTGCCGTATTACCTTTAAGGGTAATATTTCCTCACATTCTTGCTATTTCTTGTACATGCATAAATCTGTTCTCAAAAACCGTTTCTGTGACAGTAGAATTTCCTTTCGCGATAGAATTCAAAGCAACAAACTGGGCTTGCATATCTGTTGGAAATGAAGGATAAGGACCCGTCGTGAGACTAGTAGAAATAGGCCTATCTCTTTCCATATTAATTTCGACCCAATCTATTCCTGTATGGATTTCTGCTCCTGTAGATTCAAGTTTAGTTATTACAGACGATATATATTCAGGTTTAGCAGATTTAATCTTCACCTTACCACCTGTCATTGCAGTAGCAGTTAAATAGGTACCAACCTCAACTCTATCTGGCATTACCGAGAAAGCAGTACCTTCAAGGGAATCTACTCCTTGAATTATGATTTTGTCTGTCCCTGCTCCTTCAATACAAGCACCCATATTAATTAAACAATTCGCTAGATCTATCACTTCAGGTTCCTTCGCAGCATTTTGAATAGTAGTTGTACCTTCAGCTAAACTAGCTGCCATAATTACGTTTTCCGTTGCTGTTACACTTACAGGTTCAAAAGAGATATTATTTCCTTTCAACCTTCCATTTACTGATGCCTTTATATAACCATCTTCTATTTTGATTTCTGCTCCCATAGCTCTCATAGCATCAATGTGAAGGTTTACAGGTCTACTTCCTATTGCACAGCCTCCAGGTAAAGCAACGGTAGCCTCTTGAAATCTTGCTAAAAGTGGACCTAAAACCAATATAGACGCTCTCATAGTTTTAACTAGTTCATAACGAGCGTCTAAATTCTTAATTGATGAAGTATCTACCCTAACTTCCATATCATCACTCAACATTACATCTACGCCCATAGAACCTAAAAGTTCTAGCATAGTGGTAACATCATTAAGATGAGGCAAATTCCCCACTGTTAAGGGTGAATTTGATAACAAAGAAGAAGCCAATATTGGTAAAGCAGAATTTTTAGCACCAGATGCATAAATTTCTCCGTTTAGTTGTGCTCTTCCTTTTATTAAAAGTTTATCCATTTATACAGACGCAATCCATTTATCTATTACTGTTGTGATGTCATTATTGTTTTTTTCCATTAATGAATAAAATTGACTTCTAAAGGTTAAGCCTAAGTTGATACCGTTAACTATTATATTTATTATCTTCCATTCATTATTTTCATCTAAATACATACTATAAACTCCAGGATAGTCCTTAGAAGAAGTTACTATTTTGATATGCACCTTAACCCTATTAGGTGACTTTGGTTTATTCTTAGGAGGTAATACAATTATTTTCTCATCTTTAAATTCTATTAAAGTTTTTGAATAAGTGTTTAGTAGGCTTGTTCTAAAAGCATCCATGAATCTCTGCCTTTGCGAATCAGTTGAAGCTTTATAATATTTACCCATTACATTTTTAGCTATTCTTTTAAAATCTACGATAGGGCTAAAAGCATCGCTAATTTCTTGAATAAAAAGTTCTGAATTTTCTTCAAATAAATGATTTTTAGTTTGCAATAGGGTAAGTATATTGTTGTGGGTATTTTCAGCATGTTCGTGAGCAGATAAATTTTCTGAAACAATAGTAAAACTATTACCAATTAGAATGGTCAATACTAAAAATTGTCTAAAGATTGTTCTCATGGGAGATAAATATGAATAAGTTGTGTTTTAGCATTATTATATCACTTGAGATTTATCTAAATTAAATAGTTTTATCTATAAGATTATGGCATTAGCTTTTATATCTATCATTTCTGGCATCGCGCTAATTTGGATTAGTGCCGAAAAGTTAGAGAAATACTCTGTTATAACAGCTAGACAATTTGGCATGTCACCATTCCTTATTGGTTCTACAGTGATTGCTTTTGGAACATCAGCCCCAGAGATGCTTACCACACTCTTTGTTTCTCTAGAAAATCAAGGTTCGATGGTTATTGGAAATGTAATTGGTTCAAATGTAGCTAACCTATCTCTTGTTTTTGGTTCTATGTTATTTATTGTTTCTATTAAAAAAAAGCTAATATCACAACCTGAGTCAGTTAATAAGAATTTAGTAATACTACTAATTTCTAGCTTGTTAGTTTGGTGTGTAATAGCAATTGATCCATTTAGTATTTTTAGCTCCATTACACTTCTAATTTCTTTATCAATTGTCATTCTTTTTTGGTATAGAAATAATCAGCAAATTCCTGATACAGAAAATGAAAAAACATCTGAAAAAGCTTCAATTAAGCTAATTTTGTCCTTAGTTTCTTTAGTTTTTGCTGCTTGGCTTATTACTACAGGAGCAAATCTAGTTTTAAATAAATTTGACCTTGGACAACTATTTATTGGATACACAATACTTGCAATAGGAACAAGCCTTCCGGAAATTGCTGCGTCAGTTTCTCTAGCTCTAAGGGGAAGGTACGAGGCAGTAGCAGGCACTTTAATAGGTTCGAATATATTTAATGGCCTTTGTGTATTGGCTATTCCAGGTCTATTTAATAGTAATTTAATGTCTTTAGGATGGAAGTATTCTGAATGGTCTAATCTCTTGATAATTCTTTTCGGAATTACTTTAATTTTTTGTGCTTACATCTATATACTTTCCAAAAAGAACAGAAGAGCAAGCTTATTACTTAGTATATTATTTCTCAGTATCTACTTTATATCCTTAATCTATGCTTATTAACTATTAAAAACATGAAGAAAATTGACCACCTTAAAATAGGAAGAAAAACAATAAAAATAGAAGCTAATGGCTTAATAAAGCTAACTACTTCTATTGGTAAAGAGTTTAATGACATGTGTGATCAGCTTTTAAAGACTAAAGGAAAAATTATTACTTTAGGAATTGGAAAATCAGGCCATATAGCAAAAAAAGTCTCAGCAACCCTTTCTAGCACAGGATCTCCTTCAAATTTCGTAAATGCCGCTGAAGCACTACATGGAGATATAGGCAGTATTAGTAACAATGACAAAGTCTTAATCTTTTCGCATTCGGGTCAAAGCGAAGAGATAATAGACTTATTGCCCTATCTAAAAAATTTAGGTTGTGAAGTTTTTTCTATAACAGGGTCTAAAAACTCAATAATAGCTAAAAGCTCTAAAATAAATATAGATACAGGTATATCTGAAGAAGCTTGTCCTTTAGATTTAGCTCCTACAACTAGTACTACGGCCTCTCTTGCTCTAGGGGATGCGATAGCAGTAGCTTTATTGGATGCAAAGCAATTTAAAGCTGATGATTTTGCTAAATCTCATCCAGGAGGTAAGCTTGGAAAAAGACTTATACTTAAAGTAGAAGATATTATGAAAAAAGGTAAAGAACTTCCTATAGTCTTACCATCCGATACACTTGCTAAAACTCTAATTGAGATTAGCTCTAAAGGGTTAGGTGTGGCATTAATAATAGAAAATTCAAAGCTTAAAGGTATCTTTACAGATGGAGATCTTAGAAGGGTTCTAAATAAAAAAACAGATGTTTTAGAGGTTCCGATAGGAAAATTAATGTCAAAAGAAGCAAAGACAATAATGCAATTTTCTTTAGCAACTGAAGCTATAAACCTCATGCAACAAAACAAAATATATTCGCTAGTGGTACTTGATCAAAAAAAGAAACCTAAAGGTTTAATTAGAATGCATGACCTAATAGAAGCTGGACTAATATAAAATTGATTACCATTAATCCTTTCTTTAATAAAATTTATCTTTTGTTCTTATTCTCTTTCGCTAGTTTCTCTTCTATTTTACTTCCTTCGGAAAGTACCGACTTTCAGCCAAAAAACTTAATTGAATGCAAAAAATGTTTCTTTAAAAATTACGAATCGGGTAAAAAAATATTATCTATTAAATCCAAGTCGGGTAGCATAGACCTAAATAAACAGGTCATACGCCTTAAGGGTGAAGCAGAAGGATTTATTAATTTAAACGAAAGAACCTTTGCTTTGGACTCAGAAAGTCTAAACATCAACCTATTAGATGATTCAATTTATTCCAAAGAAAAAGTATCGTTAGAAACCAATGGATTTGAGATAGTTTCATCTGGCTTGGAAATTGAACAAAGCCAAAAAGAAGGAATTAGGTTTTTCTTTAAAAATGCAAATTTAGATAAAATAAATTTGCAATCAGATGAGTTTAAAGGCAAGGCAGATATGATTGAACTATTGCCCTCTAAGGATTTAATTTTAATGAAAGGAAA
>MDTA01027992.1_pt1 | contig 17938 bp, 11 predicted proteins | sample 811151 | NCBI WGS metagenome assembly MDTA01 (sample SAMN05326648, study PRJNA326480) | marine metagenome | isolation source: seawater | place: Indian Ocean: South | collected 2010
ACAAGAAACTTAGGAGGCGATTTATTCCAATGATCTTTAATAAAAATCAAAAAGGTTTTACTTTAATTTTATCGCTGGTTTTATTATTAGCTATGTCGTTAATGGGAGGAAGTTTGATTGTTATTGCTTCATCTGATCATCAAAGCAATAACGCTGGAGATGAATATCAGCAAACTTTTTACGTTGCTGAAACAGCTTTAATGCAAGCTGAAAAAAGTTTAATTGATACTATCTTAGGACCTTTAAATGTCGCAAATGGAGTAAGGGATACCACTCCAGGAACTAAAACACTGCCAACTAATGTTTTAACTTTAGACACAGATAATCTCAGTCCTTGCTATAAAAGTTTTAGAAACTTAAGCCGGGATGAAGGCTTTAGATATGTTGAGCATGTAAGATCTCAGAGTTTTCTTGATCTTTTCGATCCCGGAGAAACTGGAAGAATTGTTACGGATCCATTGGAGAGAAGAAAATTAAGTCAATTTTTTTATGAGTTTTTTTCTGTCAATTCAGGGACTCAAACTTATAAAGCATCTGGCACCAGTATAAAGAAAACCTCGACTATGATGCAAAGACAAGGAAGTCTATTTAAAATCTACGGTTGCGGAATGATGGGAGACCCAACTGATCCTGAAATACTAATTCCTCTTGAGACCATTATTGTTTTATCACATTAAAAAAGGGTATTAGTGACTTAAAATGTACATTTAGTATGTTGAAAAATTTTACTAAAATAATTAAAATTTATAAAAATGAAAAAATTTTTTTTATTTATATTAGTCTACTTAACACTCTTAAATAATAGCTTTGCATGTGGACTTTTGAATGTACCTATTGGAACACCAGTTAGCACAGCAGTCCAGACGTTTGAATTTTTAACAAATTACGATGCTGAAAGTGTAGAAGAAGATTACTCAATTAAATATCTCGATTATGCTATTGATTATTGTGAAGATGGGGGATTTATTGAGACTGAAATCGAAGTGATAGTTTTTGACTCTAAAATTGCAGCAATTAATTTGGTATCATCAGATGAAAAAAATGAAGTTTATAATTTCACAAAAAATAAAATAAATGATCCTGGAATTGAAGCTCAAAAAAAGGATTGGCAAGGAATAATTGATTTAAGTGTAGGAGATTTGATAATTATTTATGGTAAATATTTGAAAAACAATATTATTTACGAGTCCTTAGAAATCACTAACTCTGACATGAGAAATTATGTATATGGTGAACATGTCATTGAGGGAACACTATGATGAAGTTTTTTAAATCTTTTTTATTATCTTTCTTTTTATTTTCTACAGTTAGCGAATTACACGCTAAGCCTATACCTCCAGGAGCTGGACAAGGTGATGTCTCGGCAAATATATTATTTTTAGTTGATAGTTCTGATAGCATGCACGCATGGATAGGTGGAGAGGGTTTAGAGCCTGTCCACGGAGCATTTATAGATAAAGATGATAATATTGTAATCTCCCAATGGGGTCACCAAAGAGGTATTACAAGATATACCTCTGACGGTAGAAAAGACTCTACTTTTACTGACATTCAATTTATTGGCTCAGGTGGTTGCGCAAATAGACTCGCAGAAAGCAATGATAGAAGAAATAGGAAAGTGAGAAGAAATGGTAATGTTAATTACGTTCAAAACTTAACCATGGCAAATACTGACATTAATGGAGAAAATTTAATTTTTTTTAGAGCTTGGGAAAGTAAAGTGCAAGGCAACGTTTTTGCATATTCTGAAAACGGTGATTCGTGCAGACTTGTCATAGGAATAGGTTTAGCTAAAGCCAAAGTTCACCGACTCAAAATAAAAACAATTAGTAATGTTCCATATTTATTTATCACTGGACAATGGAGAAACGGAGGTTTTTTAAAAGTTGTTAATTTGAATACTCAGCAATCTCAAACTACTACCGATTGCAGAACCTGTAGATATAAAAATTTAGATAATTTTGATATTAGCAATGATGGATCTCTAATGTATATCGTTAGAGGTGGTGATTTTTTTACACTGCCACTAGTACTTGAGAATGGAGCCTATAGAAATAATAATCCAATGATAACTTCAAGGTGTGATTTTGTTAATTCACCAAATTTAGATAATCAAATGATGCACGTTAAGGATATTAATATAGACCCTCAAGATAATAATATTGCATATATTAGTTCTTACATCAGTCATTCTATTCAAAAAATAAATCCATCTACATGTGCGGTTGAAACATACATTGGTAAAGGGGTAAGGTCGAGAACAGCTAATAGTGGGGATCCAGGATCATTGCAAGCTGAATTAGTTGGTTTTAGTAATCCATTAAATATTTTTGTAGGAGAGGATAAAATTTTAGTTCCAACAATGGATGGCTATGTAGATGTGATAGATAAATCAAAATTTACAGTAGCCGCAAGAGATGAGGCATGGCAACTCCAGTTCGGAGGTCCAAGAGTTAAAAGATGGGATGGAGTTAAAGCAGCCATAGATGCAGTAGTAAACGACTCGACACTAACAACAGGGGCTTACTTTGGTTTTGGCCATTGGAATGCTGGAGAGGTGTCCAGAAGAAAGAATGGTTTTAGGGGAGGTTATTATTGTCATACGAGAAGTGATTGCAAATATTATATAAATTGGAAAGGTGGACAACATCCAAATGGAACTTCCCAGAGGTGTAATACAAATTCTTGTTTAAACATTGCAGTAAGCCCTCGAGGGGCGAGTAAAATAATGGGTGTATTTTCAAACCTACAGACTGCTTGGGGTACCGATGCACAAGCATTTTCTCAAATCGCCCGTAAGTATTTTGAAGATGAGAAAGCAGGCAAACAGTTACTCCCACCAGAAGGTGCTAGTGAAGAAACAAAAAGATGTTTGTTGAATTACGTAATTGTTATCGGCGATGGAGCAATGAAAAATACAGGAACCGGGGGTCAAAGAGGTAGTGCAAAAAGAGATATTGAAATATTACGTGACAGATATAATGTAAAAACCTTGTTTGTAGCTTACGGTGACGGAATTAAACCCGGTCCAATGACTTTGTTTGAGCAATTAGCTGTTGCTGGTAGTTGTCCAGGAGGGCAAGCCGGCCATCCAGATTGTCATGCTTTGATGAAACCCGTAACACCTGAAGCATTAAAACAAGAGTTAAGTAGCAAGATTAGACAGATACTTGCAGATAAACTCGCTTTTACAGCTCCGTCAATTACTGCATCAATTCAAGAAGGTGGATCTTTGTATCAAGCCCAGTTTGAATATATGGTTAAAAAGGAGTGGCAGGGAACAATTCTTCGTCACGCCATAGATAAAGACGGAAATGTTAACATGGCTGAAGCAAATACTTCAGAGGGGCAAAGAGTAGGAAACTGGAATGCTGCAGAAAAAATTAAGTCTCAATCTACACCAGCAGGCACAGTTGATGAGAGAAAAATTTGGTCTACTATTGAGGGTGTGCCTTACGCTGGTAATTGGGATAATTTTAACGCAGAAAACTCTGGTCAAATTTTAAATCTTATGGAGAGCACAGGTTATGCTGTGAGAGATTATCATAATTCAAATTCAGAGGGATGTCCTGGCGCAGGACAAGATGGAATAACAGATGATGCAATTGGTCTTATAAATTTTATGAAAGGCACTGATTATTTTGCGTATCACTCTTGTGATATTAGTGCTGTCAGACAACATGTGTTAGGAGATATTTATCATTCTCAATTAATTGAAGTAGGGCCTCCAGATTCAAGTCTGGATTTTATTGGGCAAAATGAAGAGTCGTATTTTAGATTTAGAAAAAATTATGCGAATTTTATTACGAAAAATAAAAGTAGACCAAATGTTGTTTATGCAGGATCTAATACCGGAATGTTGCATGCAATTTGTTCTGGGCAAGAAGTAACCAGCGCTTGTCCTAAAGGCGCGGGTAGTGAGATGTGGGGATTTATCCCACCGTTTGTTGCCACCAATCTCCCTCAAATTATAAATAAAGATTATGATAAAAAAGATACCAAAGGTGGAACAAATCCAATTTTTGGTGTTGATGGTTCCCCTATCGTTCATGACGCATTTATTAAAGGTTTTAAAATAGCAGGAGATCAAATTGAACCAGATGATGTAAAAAGATGGAGAACAATTTTATTTGTTCCTTATGGCAGAGGGGGGGCAGGTTTTTCAGTTTTAGATGTTACTGATCCAGTTCCTTCGTCCAGTACTGGTCCAATTCATATGTTCTCAATCTTTAATGACCAAGTTAATAATAAAGTACTTGTAGCTGATGCAAATGGAAGAATAACAGAATATGAATATAATGCGGGATCTTCATCATCAAGCCAATCACTTGAGGGACTTAAAGCATATGAATTATACACGACAAAAAGAGATGCAGATGAAGCAGAAGATCCACCAGTAACTACTAGACAAGATGCGGCGGCTCAAAATTGTATAACGGATAATACAAATTACGGCTTTGATGATAGTATCGACTCTACCTGTTACTCTAACAGAGTTTATCACTTTCCAGGTATAGAATTACCATTCTCAAATGGTCAGACAATTCCACCAGGCTTGTTAACTGCAAGTTTAAGAAGTGATGATGGAACACCTCAACCTTTAGGCATCACCAAAGCGATCATTGAACAAGGTATGTTGCAAGTAACTTTTAACAAAGAGTTAATTGTCAATCCTTACCAAAGAGAGGACTCAGATCCTAATACTTTAGAGGGGACTTTGACTGACCGATTTGGTGTTAGAACTTCATGTAAGGGAGGCTCTGGATTTAATGAGGAAAACATGCATTATAATTACTCACAGCTTGGAGAAACTTGGGCTACACCCCGTATTGCAAAAATACCAATGCACACAAGTCCAGGGAATTCAGATAATGACGTCTACGTTGCAATTTTACCTGGAGGCATGACTCAAAATAATACTTGCGCGGGTTCAGCACTTTTTATGGTATCTTTGGAGGAAATCGAGGATGATGGCAGAATTATCCCAGCAGGTGGAATTTACGCGGCAAATATCAATATGGGCCCAATATCAATTGTTGATACCTCACCTGCCGGATACACAGTTGATGGTCAGGCTCAACCAGTACCTACACCAAACGGTAGTGATATAGTCAATGCCATACCAGCAACTCCAGTGATAATCACACCAGACACTGCAGCACAAATGCCTTGGAGAGGTGCAATGGTTTATGTAAATGATTTAGAGGGTAAAATAACAAAGATTAATTTAACCAGTCAATCAGCTTTTGATGCAGGTTTGTTCGATCAAACTACTTTATTTAGACTTGATGCTAACCAGGCTAATGCCAGATATTCATACTTTGGTATGGAAGCTGGAATCGGTGCCTCAGATCAAAAATTTTATTTGTTTGGTGGGACTGGTAACTTTCAGGATCTAGGAGGTAAAGACCCAGGAATGGATAATATTCTTTACGGATTTATTGATGAAGATTTTCCATTCTATAAAGATTTAAATGGTGGAAAAGTTCCCCTCGGTTTGGACCAGGATTTTGAAAACATAGCGCTTCAGCTAGCCAGTAAATCAAGATCAATTGACAACACCAACATAACGCCAGGAATTTGTGTAGATGCTACAGGAAATGTGGATGAAAACTCTTGTCTAAATAAAAATTTAAATCAAACTGCTTGGGTCATTGGTCTCGATAGACCAGAAGCACGACCTAAATATAAGCCATCAAATCCAGGGTCATCCAGCCCAATTTTGTTTCGAAAAGCATCTGCACCACCAACTTTACATAAAGGAAAAGTTTATTTTCCTGTTTATCAACCACCCCCAGGAGTTGGATGTGCACAAGGATCGGCCTTTATTTGTGTTGCAGATGACGAGTGTGGAACAAATGGTTCGGCTCAATTAGATTTAGAGGATCCACCAGCAGAATTGAATGTAGCAAGAGCTGATACAAACAATATGTGTGGTTACGTCAGACAGGGTATTCTTTCAGAGCTAGTTGTTTTCGCGGATCAACTCTTTGCGAACGTAGCTGGTCCTTCGGAAGGCGAGAAGACATTATTTCAAATTTTATCACTACCAGGTGATGTTATAACTAATAAAGGTGGATGGAGAGATAGTAGCTTTTAATTATTTTGTTCTAACTTTTTTTTAAAGAAATTTTTGGATTTGTTCTAATAAAATAATATATAGTAAACATCCCATGATTAAATAAGGTCCATAAGGTATTTGAGTAGTCATAGTTTTACTTTTATTTATTAAACTTGGAATAGATATTAATATTGCAAGCACAGAAGAAAAAATAAGTATAAACGGTATCGAAATCCATCCAAACCAAAATCCAATTGCGGAAAGCAACTTTGCATCACCAAGCCCCATACCTTCTTTGTTCTTAAATTTTTTATAAAAATAATAAATTGACCAGATAATTAAATATCCCAAAACTCCACCAACAAGTGAATGGAAATAATTTGGAAACAGTGATTGATTTAGGTATGGATCAAATGATTTTATAAATCCGATTATCATCATACTATAAGTGATTTCATTAGGTATAATTAAATGTTTTAAGTCTATAAAAAAAATTATTATGAATGAAATAGACAGTATAAAGAACAACAAAGTAGTTGTGCTCAAACCATAAATTTTAAAAATTGCAAGGAATGAGAGTGCCGCAATACTCTCGACTAAAAAATATTGATTATCAATTTTTGTTTTACAGTTTCTACATTGACCTCTTAAAATTAAAAATGAAATAAATGGTATATTGTCATACCAACTAATTTTAGATTTACAATTTAGACAATGAGATCTGCCAGTTATCACCCCTTTATCTTCAGGAAGCCTATAAATACAAACATTACAAAAACTTCCCCATAAACTTCAAAAAATGAATACAGCAAGTGAGAACACAATTTAAATTTTGATTTGAGCAGCAAATTCTAATATATTATTGATACAGAGCTGAACTAAAACAATAGCGTCTTGTATATGAAGATAAAAATTAGGTGAATATATGATTACTTCCATAGTGGAAAATTATCAAAAAAGTTATAGGTTGCCAATTAAAAACATGTTTTTTAATAAGAAAAAAGAGGTGAAAAGTCCAATAGAGGACACTAGCAGCAAAGATCTTGCTATAGTCACACAGATGAATCAGGAGTTTGCAAAATCTCTTGATTTAAAAGAAACTCTTCAAAATTCTTTAGAGGTAATTATCAAAAGAATAAATGCACAAGCAGCAAATATCTTTTTGATTGATGAAAAAAAACAAACCTTCCAGTGCATTGCATCCAAACACCAGGCTTATTTAGAAGATTTTGAAATTCCAATTACTCAAGGAGTGATGGGAAAAGCTGCCGTGATGAAAAAATGTATTAGAGTTGGAGATGTAAGAAAAGATGTTAGAGAAATTGCTGAGTTTTATTTTGATTTAGATAATAAAACAAATTTTACCACATACTCCGTTCTTTGTTCGCCATTAATTGTTTCTAATGATTGTATCGGCGTTATTCATTGTTTAAATAAAAAGACAAATAATAAACTGTTTGAAGAAAATGATAGAAAACTTTTAGAAACTCTGTCTGGTCCTGCTGCATTGGCAATTAGAAATGCAAAAATGGCTAAAGACCTTGTTGATAAAAATAGAATGCAAAAAGAAATAGAAATTGTTGGAGAGATTCAAAAAACATTATTATCTCAAAATATAAAAGGAAATTTTCCAATAGCAGGTATTAATATCCCTGCTAAGGTTGTCTCTGGAGATTTTTATAACTTTGCAGAATTAACTAAAGGTGTTTATGGATTTGGTGTTGCTGATGTTTCAGGCAAAGGAATTAAATCTTCTTTATTGATGTCAAAAGCTTCAAGCTTATATAGATGCTTAAGTAAAACAAATTTTTCTGCAGCAGATCTTTTAAATGTTTTAAATTCAGAAATTTGTGAAACTACTTCAAGAGGAATGTTTGTTACAATGTTAATTGGTATTTACGATAGTAATAAAAAAGAATTAACATTAGCTAATGCAGGCCATGAACCTCCATTAATTTATTCTGAAGACGGAAACTTTTCCAATGTTGAGGATGCAGGACCACCTTTAGGAATTGCACCTAAATTTAAATTTAAAGAAACCAAAATTAATTTTTCAAATAGTTCGATGTATATTTTCACAGATGGAATTACAGAGATAAAAGATATTAATGGAAACATGTTAGAGTCTGATGGATTTAAAAACTATATTCAGAAGTACCAGAATGTTACTAATCATGAAAGATTACATAAGATTGTTGAGGATATTATTAAATCTGGTCGGGTACAAAGAGATGACTTAACAATTGTAGTAGTTGATGCATCATAAATTTTTTTTGTTGAGAATTAGATAAAATTTTTTTTTATTATAATTGTTATAAAGTCAGCTTGTGTTTTCGAAAAAATTAAAAGTTTAAGATTTAATTTTGTTATAAAAAAATAAATTAATTAATCATAGTGGTTTAAAAGATAATAATATTAACTATATCGTCTAAATCTTACTCTCTCGCTAATTTAATAATTAATATTTGGATATTTAATTGAATTAAGCTCTATTTATTAAAATCTAACCATGAAACATACATATTTCATTATTAACAAACTTAGGATATAGATAGACCAACTAAATTGTTCTTTAAATGTCTAAAAAACTTTTTTTTTTATAAATTTCACCTAAAAGTCGAAAAAATATGAAATAAAAAGATAAAAAAAGATCAATTCTCAATAGAATTTCTCATTTAAAAGATAAAATATAAAATTTTTGAGATATTCGATAAATTTTTTTTTGGAGAAAAAAAAAAAATTAGTCCTCTAACACAAAATAGTATAACTCTAACACAAAAAAGGCATTTTTTAGATTTTTATCGAAAAATGTTGATTTTATTGAATTTTTTTGATTTCTTAAAATATTTTAAAACTCTAACACATTATGAAAATACTCTAACACAAGAAAAAAATAATTGTTGTGTTAGAGTTATTGTTTAATATAGTTAAAATTAAAGAAAATTTAAAAAATTTTTTTTGTCAAAAAATGTTGATTTTACTTACTTTTTTGAAAAAAACCCATTATGACCAGCAAATTTTTGATTTTGTGTTAGACTTAAAACAATTTTTGTGTTAGAGATTCGGTAATTTGTGTTAGAGAAAATTAAATTTTAAAAAATGAGTGATCAAGAAGACGATAAAAAAAATTTTGAAAAAGACCCAAGCGAGTCTGAAAATCAAAATCAACCTTCAGTTGATGAAAATAATCAACCAGAGGATGAAAATAAACAACAAAGTGACACGGCTTCTGAAGTTATTAATGAAAATGAGGTTATTAACGACCAAACTGGACAGACTGAGCCATTAGAGGAAAAGATTGTCAATACCTCATCTAGTGAACATCAAGTTATTCATAAAAAAGATGGGAGACTTCATATTTACGTTAGACAAGACAAGTACAAAGGAGAGTTAAAATCAAAAAATTGGGTGGGAAGACTTTATATTGATGGTAAACAAAAAATTTCTTCTTCTGGAACCCAAAATCTAGATGAGGCAATACCTATTTTGGAAAAATGGTTTGACGATGTGCAAGCAGAAAGTGAAAAATCAAAAAAATTAGCACAAGAAGAAGTTTCAAAACAAAATCAACCTGAGCAAAAAACCGAAACAAAAATTCCAACAGAGGACAATGTAACAGCAAAGGCTCCAATGGCACCTGTTTCAAATGTTGATGAGCAAAGCATTGTTACTCCACCTGAAACAAAATTAACAAACAATGAAATTACAAGTAGTGAGATAAAAGAAGAGACTAAAATCGACGATAAAATTCCTCCTAAAAATAAAGTCTCAAATATTTTAGGAAAATTAAAAAATATAAAATTTAAGAAACCATCTTTAGCTGGAATAAAGTTACCAAAAACATCTTCAAACAAAACGCCTAATGCCCTTTTAAAATTTCTAAATTATTTTAAAAGTAAAATTGGTAAATCGTCAATCCAAGGAGAAGAAATTATTGGTTTAGAAATTTCAAATAAAGAAATACGCTTATCACAAATCAATGCTAATAAATCAAATCAATGGGTGTTAGAAAAGTTTTTTACACATAAAATAAATATACCAGATGAAAGTAGCGTAATTGATAATGCTGATAAAGTTACAGAGGAATTAAATTTAGTTTTACAAAAAATTAAATTAAACACAAATAATGTTGCAATTTCTATACCCGTTACGAGTGCTATCATAAGAGTAGTCACATCCCCTCTCATGAAAGAGGATGAATTACAAAAAGCTATTGAAACAAATTCCCTTTGGGAAAATTTAGTTCAATTGACTGATAACTTGGATGATTACTCAATTTTCCATCAGGTGATAAATAGAAATGAGAAAGATAATGTAATGGATATATTATTCGTTGCTTCAAAATTAACAGATATAAACAGTTATGTTTCAATAGTTAAAAATAGTGGACTTAATCCTGTCATCATAGATGTTAAATGTTTTGCTTTAAAATCAGCAGTTGATCAAATTAATTTAATTTCAAAGAAAAAAGACGATGAAAATTTGACTGCAGTTTTAGAATTTGGTCTTGATGAAAATTATCTAATGATTTTATATGACAATAATCCAATAATTACTGATATATTTTTAAGAGGCCAAGATAGAAAGATATTATTAGAGTCTCAAAATAATGATGAAAAAGAGGGCTTAACAAGACGATATGCAACTCAAGTTAAACAGGCCATCCAAGATTTTGAGACAAAGTATGAAAAGAGAATTAGAAATATAAAAGTTGTTTCGGATATAAGTAATGTAGAGGAATATTTATCATTTTTTAGAAAAAGTTTGTTGAATATTGGATTTAATTTATTCGATCCAATTGACGGATTGAAAGTCCCAGAACAGTTTAATCAACAATTAGATTTACCAAATAGATCTTACCTTACAACATCTATTGGATTGGCCTTTAGAAAATTAGATGTTTTTGGCTATTATAAATTTGTTACAGCTGCAAAAAATATAAATTTACTTCCTAATAGAAAAAGTTTGTTCCAACAAAAAAAGATGAAAGCAATATCAGGCTTTGCATTTAAAGGTTTAGCTGCAGGTATCGCTGGAATTTATCTAATTTTATTTACATTATCTTTCTGGAACATATATTCTTACAACAAGAAATTAACAGACTACAACAAAGTTCTAACGTTACATAAAGAAAAATCTTTAGAGCTAAAAAAAGTTTCAAAAGAATTAAAATTGATGCAAACCACTTTAAAGTTAAGTAACACTTTAAAATCAAATAAAGAATTGACATATAGAGTTTTAGCACAGATTGCTTCAAGTGTTCCTGCTAAAGTAAAATTTGATCAAGTAGAGTACAACGGAGGAACTCTTATTACAATACAGGGTATAGCAGCTAGTGATCAAGATATTCTAAAATTTATTGAAAATTTGGGTAAACAAAAATTAGTCGACCAAGCATCATTATCATCAATGAGGCTACCCAAAAGATCTTCGGCTGGAGCGAACATGAAAGGATTTAGAGTTTTTGTAAAAATTAAAAAGAGTTAATTATGAATTTTAATATTGATTTTAAAAATATGGATTTAAAAAATCTTTCAATGGATGACATCAAAGCCAAACTCCAAGCAGTTGAAAAAAAGACTTGGATTAAAATTGGTATTGTTTTTGGTGCAGTAGTTTTATTTCTAATAATTTACTATGGAGTTTTAAGTCCAATAGTGGAGAGAAAAAAAGCTCAAGTTGTCGATATGAATTTAAAAAAAGAGGAAACCACAAAAATTATCAAAGATATTAATTTAAGTAAAAAAAAGATAAAAAAATTAAGACCTCGTTACGAGCAATATTCAACTCTTTTTCATACAAGAGCTGAGGTAGAAGGATTGTATCAAACTTTAAGTGAATTTGCTGGTATGAATGATTTAGTTATTTCAAGGATAGAAAAGAAAAAAATTAAAGAAGTCTCAAAAAGTGATGCTTTAGCCAAGACAACTGGTAAAAAGGGCAAAAAAAAGAAGAAAAAAAAGAGTAAAAAATCAAAAAGATCAGTCGCCAACGTTGCATATTACACAATTCCAGTGGATTTTGAGATCACAGGCACTTTTCTTGGTTATATTAAATTTAAAAGACAACTTTCCTTATCCCAAAAGATGTTAAATTTTGACAAAGAGTCTATCAAAGTGGTAAAAGGGAATACAACTGGAGCGATAAAAGTAAATGGGACTTTAACAATAGTGGGGTTAGCAGATGACTTCTTTTAGAATTTTCATAACTTTAATTAGTATGTTGTTTTTATCATCAGTTGTTTTAGCCGACAATCATGACACTCAAAATATTGTTGAAAAAGCAAAAGAGATTAATAAAAAAATTAAAGAGAAACAGGCATTACAACAACCACCTAATTCAAAAAAAGAGGAACCTTTACCTTTAAATGATCCATTTGTAGGTGATGGATCTTTGGACGGTAGCGGAAGTGGAATTAAAATGATTGCATCAACAGAAGAACAAAAAAGAGATTTAAGTGTTTTTAATTTTAAATTAGTGGGTGTCATTGGTGGAAAAAATGACATGTGGGCTTCAGTAATTGACGAAAATGGAGATATTTTAACTTTGTCAATGTTTGAGGAATTATCCCCGGGCATAAAATTAATTGGAATTAATACTGATGAGATTGTATTTGAAAGAGCTGGATCAGACTCGTTAGTTGTAATCAACTTTAAAAACCAAATCATCGAAAGATCTAATTAATGAAAAATAATTTCAAAATTATTGGTTTTTTGGTTACTTCTTTATTACTAGTGTCCGCTTGTACTCAGACTGGAAAAAAAACAACAGTTTTTAAACACGATACACCCTTGATCAAAACAGATGTCAAAACTCTGGGAAAGCAAGAATTAGAAAAAAGTGCTGAGATGGGTCCAATGCCTGTAGAAGCGGATGTGGTTAAACTTAAAAAAAGAAAAAAGATATCATCTGTTAAGGAGAAAAATTATTTATTAATTTCGGATGAATTTAAAAGTTTAAAGCAAAATGTAACCTTTAAATTTCAAAACATGGATTATAAAGAAGTTATGTTCTTAATGGGTAAAGTGGGTGAAATCAATATTCTTGTGGGTGATGACGTTGCTGGATCTATCACAGCAGAGCTAATAAATGTTCCTTGGGATAAAGCATTTAACGCATTACTTGATATGAAAAATTACGCAGCTGACATAGATGTTGCCAGCAATATTATAAGAGTAGCTTCACCAAATACTTTAACGTCTCAAGAGAGTTATAAGTCTGCAAGAGCTCAGGCTGTAAAGAAAAAGGTTGAATTAGAAGATTCAGTTGAACCAATTATTTCAGAAATATTTAGACTCTATTATATTTCTCCGGCAGAGGCCAAAGCAACTATAACAGAATTATTTACTTCAAGCAGCACTGGCGGTGCATCGTTTATTCCTATTCAGGTTACAGAAGAAAAAACAACCAGATCAATTATTGTCAGAGGTAAAGAAAAGGATCTAGATGTTGTTGATAAAGTTATTAGAGAAATAGATGTCAGAACTAAACAAGTTCTTATGGAAGCGTTTATAGTTGAAGCACAATCAACATTTGAGAGAGCACTTGGAAGCAAACTTGGGGCGGCATATACTAGGAGAGGTTTAAGAGCAGGTGGTACACAAGGTGGAAGCACAATTGGTGCACCTCAGGGAACAGGCGCTGCTATTGGTGATACAACTGCTGCAATCTCCGATGCGGGTAGCGGCGGTGCTGATGGTATTTATAATTTTAATGCTATTGGTGCTACAAGCGGTATTGGTATACTAAAAAAAACTGGCTCTGCGGTTTTAAAACTTCAGCTTGAAGCTCTTGAAAAAGAGGGATTAAGTAAGACAATTTCCAATCCAAAATTATTCTCTTTAGATAATCAAACTGCACAAATAAAGCAAGGTGTTCAAATACCTGTATCAGGGGGTGACGGACAAGATACATTTAAAGATGCAGCTTTAGTGTTATCAGTGACCCCAAGTATTATTGGCGATGGTAACGTTTTATTAGATGTTAAAGTAAATAATGACACTCCAGACCGAAGTAACCCAGGTGCAGTTGGAATTAACACTATGGAGATAACAACAAAACTCTTGGTAGCAGATGGTGATATTGTAGTTATAGGTGGCATTAAAAAGAATAATATCGCAAGTTCCAAGGAAAAAGTGCCTGGTGTAAGCAAGGTTCCTATAATTGGAAAAATGTTTCAAGGTGGAGCAAAATCAGATACACTAAATGAGTTATTAGTGTTTATTGCACCAAGAATACTTTAAAAATTATGTTAAAGATTAGTAGAGAAAGCGAAATTAATTTAATCAACGTATTAATTGACAACGATGTTATCTCAGGAAAAGACTTAATAGATATAAAAAAAAATAGCACTGAGGGTAACAAAACTCAAATAGAGGCTGTATTTGATTTAAAATTAACTGATGAAAAAAAGATATTAGATATTCTTGTTAAAGAGCAAAACCTAGAAATTACAGACCTATCAAAAATCGAAATTACGGAAGAAATTAAAACAGTACTTCCTTCAAATTATATAAAAGTAAACTTTGTTGCACCGTTTAAAATAGACGGTAAAACTTTGCACATAGCAATTTCTGACAGCTCAAAACTCACTTTAATGAGAAACCTAAAAGCAATTACAAAAAAGAATATAGAACTTCACGCTGCTCCACTAAGTCAAATTTCACAATTTATTGAGAAATTATCTAGTGAAAGTGGTGAAGTTACAACAGCTTCTATAAGAGAGGAAAATAGAGAAAAACAAAAAACATTCGATTCAGATCTTGGTGAGGCTGGTGAAGTTTTGGAAAATACCCCTGAGGAAGATATTGAGGCAATAGAAAATGAATCCGAAGTAATAAAATTTAGTACTGCGGTTGTGGCTGAAGCCATCAAAAGAGGAGTAAGCGATATTCACATTGAGCCTTATCGTTTTTCATCAAGGGTAAGATATAGGCAAGACGGAATGCTACAAGAACAAGAACAATATAGAAAATTTTTACACGACAATTATGGAGCGGTGGTCACACGTTTTAAAATAATGGGTAAACTTGATATTGCTGAAAGAAGATTACCACAGGATGGAGCGATAAATTTTAAAATAGAAGGGAAAGTTGTCGATCTTCGTTTGTCAATATTACCAACTGCTAATAATGAAAGAATTGTGATGCGGGTTCTTAATAAAGATGCGGGAGACATAACTCTTGAGCAACTTAATTTTGAGGATCAAGATTTGAAAAGTTTAAGAAAAGCTATTCATTCAACTCAGGGCTTGATATTAGTTACTGGACCGACAGGTTCAGGAAAGTCAACAACTTTATACAGTATATTAAAGGAAGTGAGCAAGCCACACTTAAACATATTAACAGCAGAGGATCCTGTTGAGTACGAGTTAGATGGTGTAGGGCAAGTTCAGATCAAGGATGACATTGGATTGACCTTTGCATCTGCGCTTAGATCATTTTTAAGACAAGACCCCGAGATAATACTAGTTGGTGAGATGAGAGATAAGGAAACTGTAGATATAGGATTAAAAGCTGCATTAACGGGACACTTGGTGTTTAGTACATTACACACAAATGATGCACCAAGCACGATTACTCGGTTACAAAATATGGGTACACCCGATTATTTAATTAGTGCTGCATGTCAATTAGTTGTAGCTCAAAGATTGGCTAGAAAAAATTGTAAAGATTGTAAAACTCCTGACGACGATGTTAATCCAAAAGTCTTACAAGATTTAGGATTTAGTGCAGAACAAGCATCAAGGGTAAAAGCTTTTAAAGGAAAGGGATGTGCTAAGTGTAATGATACAGGTTATAAAGGAAGACAAGGAATTTATGAAATACTTGTAATTTCTAAACCACTTAAAGAAGCAATTTTGAGACAAGCTACCACTCCTGAATTAAGGGAGATTGCAATCAAGGAAGGATTTCAAACAATGCAAGATATGGGTAAAAGAATGATTGCCTCAGGAGATCTTAATTTTAGAGAATATGAGAGAGTTTTAAGCTCTGAGTAATTAAAATTTTATGGAAGCTTTTACATATAAAGGAATTTCTGACGGAAAATACGTTGAGGGAGATATAGAGGCATTAAATTCAGATGAGGCCTCTCATAAATTGAAAGAACAGAAAATAATTATCACAAATTTAGTTCGAAGTTCAAAAAAAACAAAAAAAGATAATAAAGAGAAGAAAAAAAGCTCTGGATCTTCGCTTTTTGGCAAGAAAAAAGCGAAAGTTGAGGACGTACTTATTTTCTCAAAACAGTTTGCCACCATGGTAAAAGCGGGACTTCCTATTTTGCAGGTACTTGCCATGTTGCGAGACCAACTCGAGAGTCCAGCAATGAAAGAAGTTGTTGAGGAGATTAGAAAAAGCTTAGAGGGAGGGGTAACATTATCAAAATGTTTTGAGAAGTTTCCTAAGCTTTTTGATAATGTTTATGTCAACTTGATTAAAGCAGGTGAGGCGAGCGGTAAGTTAGACGTTTTCTTATTAAAGATTGTAGAATCTTTAGAAAAAAAAGAGGCAATTAAGAAAAAAATTAAGTCAGCTTTAATGTATCCATCAATAATGTTTACAGTGGCAATTGTTGTTAGTTCATTTATGTTGGTTAAAGTTGTTCCAGTATTTGCTAAAATGTATGATGGCATGGGAATAGAGTTGCCAGCTGCAACATCCACAATAATGGCTATGAGTGATTTTTTAAGAGGCACTGGCGGAAAAGTATTATTATTATCATTGATATCTTTTTTTGTTGGCTTTAAATTTTTAACTTCTCGAAATGCTAAAATAAGATATCTGTGGCATAAGCAAGTTTTAAAGTTACCAATTTTTGGTGAGATGATTTTAAAATCAATGTTAGCAAGAATTTCTCTGATTATGGGTAACTTGAGTGCAGCAGGTGTCAATTTACTTGAAAGTTTAGAAATTGCAAAGTCTGTGAGCGATAATGTTGTTGTTTTAGAGTCTTTAGAGAACGTTAAAAAGGGAGTGTTTTCAGGAGATACTCTTACAAAGTTATTTTTAAAGGATCCTTTGTTCCCACCAACATTCGGTCAACTGATTTCAGTTGGTGAACAGACAGGTCAATTAGATGAAATGTTTGGATCAGTTGCAAAATATTATGAGTCAGAATTTGACACAACTGTTGATAACATGTCTAGTTTGATTGAACCAATTATGATTGTGTTCATGGGTGTTATGATCGGTGGATTGATGATCGCTATGTACTCCCCAATCTTCAATGTTGGAGCTTTAATTGGAGGTTAACTTCTAAAGTTGTTTAGTTAAAACTAAATGATTGATCCAAGGTTTATTTCCGTCTTTAAATTCAACAGCGTCCATTATTTCTTGAATAAAAAAAGTGCCTAGTCCACCAGGCTTGACGTTATCAATCTCTCTATGTTTTACTTTTTTTGGATCAACAGGTGTACCTCTATCATAAAATGCAATTTGCAATTTATTATTTTCACAACTAATTTGCACAACCATTAATTCATTAGCTGCAGCATTATTTTTAAAGGCATGCTTAACTATATTTTGAGCAGCCTCAGCAATTGCTAAAACTAATTCATCTTTTAAGTTTTGTTCTATTTGAAGTTTTTCAAATACATCTCTACAAAAACTTCTTACATCTTTTAAGCTTGATGAATTTACTAAAAAAGCTTTCTTTTCACTATGGTTTAGGTGAGCAATTCCACTCATAAAAAAATTATTCTAGATTTAAAATCTGTTCTAGTTTCGCCATCATAATGACTTTTAGAACTGATTTACTCACGTCCTTAATCACAACTTTAGTATTTTTCTCAAGAGCTTTTTGATGACTTTCAATCAACACTGAAATTCCAGAGGAGTCCATATATTGAACTTGACTTAAATTTAAATGAACTTC
>MDTA01209414.1_pt1 | contig 17931 bp, 17 predicted proteins | sample 811151 | NCBI WGS metagenome assembly MDTA01 (sample SAMN05326648, study PRJNA326480) | marine metagenome | isolation source: seawater | place: Indian Ocean: South | collected 2010
AACTTCTCCAATCCAAGCCTGGTAGGCGCAGCCGGAATTAGATTGAGCTACGTGCACGGAATCATTGATTCAAGTAACGAATTTGGTAAATGGTTTGGCTTTCCCGATGATTGGTGGGGTACCTACCTGAGAGCGGATTACACGCAATCATCGTACCGAGGTGCGTTGGGGCTGGGAACCCAATTCGGCATCCCCTTTTTTGGAATCGAGGGTGGAATGACCGTTCTAACAGACGATTTTGAAAACTCGCATTTCGGGGGGGAAGTTTCGTTTTTATTTAGTTACGCCATCGTCGGTGCTTTTTTACGTCAAAGCTACACCGACTCAGCTGACGGAATATGGACAACCGAACTAGGTGTCCGCTTCCAATGGCCTTTGTTTATCAAAACCCGGAACGAAACGGTCATTGGCCTATAATCATCGTAATTTCGAAGATACCAAATCCCAAATTCCGAAGATACCAAATCCCAAGCCCCCAAGGAGCATAATCCATCCCGTTACAATTGCTTGTTGGCCAACCACTTCAGTACCAAATTTAGTCCACGTTTTTTTCATAACCAACGCGGCAAAACCAAACCCCGCTAGAACGAATCCACTTCCACCGATTAAAGCGGCGCGCGCAGCCGCGCTGTCTGTAAGCCACTGATTAAGATCTTCTTCGTACACCGCTAAAATCAATCCAGCGACGATGATAAAAACTCCGACGATAAGAACTCCAATGAGGCGAAGCATGAGATCCTTCATTTTCTTAAAACTACTCAACATACCCTTATCCTATCCGACCAACTGTTTCGAAAACGAGAATTACTGGTACGAAGAGTACGACCCAAATCACAAAAGCCATCAGATAATCGAGCGCATTGGCATCTTTCAATAGGAAGCTTTTCCCTCTCAAGCGATAAATACCGCGATTCGGCAGAAGGAGCACGAACTCCAATAAAGAATCAATCAAGACCTGAAATAGAGAGGGTGTTAGCCACGGGATAGTCTGACCTGTTCGCTACTGCCGAGTAGTTGGAACCATGTGCCCCGTGGCCGATGAGACTCCAGACGGGCACTTGGTCAGAGTGGATGTGACCGCTTGAATTATTTGTAGCTGGGTATGGAGTTCGCTGATGATTCGTTACTTACTGATTGCCTGCCTGCTAGGCGTAACAAGTAGTGCGGCGGCGCAACTAACAGGCAACGACATCCTGCGGCGTTGCGCGACCATGGCTGGAAACGCAGAACCGACGTCAGAGGAACAAGCAATTGAAGGCATTCACTGCGCAGGCTATGTCGGTGGACTCCACGACATGATGGCGCTGATGGACGGCGTTGCGTTCAAAGGCAGGCTCTATTGCACTCCGGCAGTCGGACTTGAAATCGGTCAAGTGATACTCGTCTTTTCAAGTGGCTAAAGGAGAATCCCGCCAAGCTTCACTTGCCAGCGCGAACGCTGTTCGTTCAGGCCATGAGGGCGTCTTTCCCGTGTAAGTGAGCGTCAGTCTGTAACCCACACGCGATGGAGATGTCTTGGCAGAAGCTGACGCAGAGTCAGCGTGTCCATGACGCCCGGCACGGGTGAGATGAGGTCGTCGTCGGTCATGGCCGCTGCAGGTGCTGGAGGGTCGCACCATATTGGCAAGGCGCGCGGGGCTTGGACAGGGGCGAACCGGGCGGAACGAAGACCGCCTTGACGATTTCCGAGACTCGATTCCACGTAGAGGGTAGGTGGTCAGGAACAGGGGCTAGCTAAGTCCCTGAATAGATTGGTCGGGGTGAGAGGATTTGAACCTCCGACCCCTGCCTCCCGAAGACAGTGCTCTACCAAGCTGAGCTACACCCCGAGGTCGATTGAGACGCCGCGCGTGGCGGCTCGATTAATGTCTGCGCTGGACTGCGATTTTGGTCAGGGCGACCAATGCATCTTTGTATTGGGAGTCGGGCACGTCCCGTAAGGCTTTGGCGGCTCTTTCAGCCTCATCCTTCGCAGCCTGCGCAGTGTACGTAATGGCGCCGGTGGATTCAACGGCCGCAAGGATTTCGTCGATGTTGTCGCGGCCGCCCGTCTTGATGGCCTCGCGCACTGCGGTAACCTGGTCAGGCGTGCCGTGACGCATCGCGTGGATGAGAGGCAAGGTGGGTTTTCCTTCCGCCAGATCGTCTCCCAGATTTTTGCCGATTTCGTCGCTGGCACCGCTGTAGTCCAGCATGTCATCGACCAGCTGGAAGGCGGTCCCCAGATGAGCACCGTAGGCGGCCATGGCCGACTCCGCGTCCGCGGGCATGCCCAGCAACATCGGGCCCATGCGCGCAGCAGCTTCAAACAGCTTGGCGGTTTTTGAGCGGATGACCTCCAGGTACTGCTCCTCGGTAGTGTCCGGTTCGTTAATGTTGAGCAGCTGCAGGACCTCACCTTCCGCAATGACGTTGGTCGTATTCGCGAATATCTCGAGGGCGCGCATGGAACCAACGTCGACCATGAGCTGGAACGCACGTGAATAGAGGAAATCGCCAACCAGGACGCTGGCTTCGTTACCCCAAACGACGTTTGCCGTTTCCTGCCCGCGGCGCATTTCGGATGAATCTACGACGTCATCATGCAGCAGGGTCGCGGTGTGAATGAACTCGATGATCGCGGCCAGGTCCACGTGCCTGCGTCCGTCGTAGCCATAAGCGCCGGCCGATAGCAGTACCAGCGTGGGCCGCAACCTCTTACCACCACTCGCGATGATATAGGTCGAAATCTGGTTGATGAGTGCGACATCGGAGCGCAGGGCTTCGCTGATACGTTCGTCGACGGCGCGCATGTCGTCGCGCACCAGTGCGTGAATGTCGTCGTGGCTCTGCATAGATGGTCTTGGCGTGGATGACTTTCGCAGGGTCGGGTTCGAAGTGAGCGCCTGGACTTGTGCGGTTACCCGCACAGTTAGCCGGAGAAGTATACATGCTCGGCTGCCTGGACGCGTACTACGGCGTGCACTTGGTCTTGTTGATAAATTCCATGCGGACTATAATACCGCTCTTTTGTTCCCCGTTCTGGGGCAGCGGAGATTTCAAGCATGAACGCGGTGTTTATCACTGGCGGTAAGCAGTATCGTGTGGCGGCGGGAGACCGGCTGCGCGTAGAGCGGCTGAGCGCCGACGAAGGCAGTTCTGTCGACTTCGATACCGTCGTGCTGCTGAGCGATGGTGAGAGCGTCCAGGTTGGGACACCTTACGTCAGCGGCGGCAAAGTGTCAGCAACAGTCACGAGCCACGGTAAGGGCGATAAGGTCAAGATAGTCAAATTCAAGCGCCGTAAAGGCTACTTGCGTCAGAAAGGCCATCGCCAGCAATACACCGAGCTGGAGATCACGGGCATTTCAGGCGCCTAACATTCAATGTCTGGCCGGTTAGGTCTGGGCTTGGGCAGATAACTTTATTGGACAACAGTCCGGACCGCACTGGCCCGGGCTCTCAATCGGGGTAGGTATCGATGGCACATAAGAAAGCTGGCGGTAGTACACGAAACGGACGTGATTCCGAATCCAAGCGTCTTGGCGTCAAGCGTTACGGCGGCGAAGTGGTGGTGCCGGGCAACATCATCGTGCGTCAACGCGGCACGCGGTTCCACGCGGGCGTGAACGTAGGCTGTGGTAAAGACCACACGTTGTACGCCAAGGCAGAAGGGCGCGTGAAGTTTGAAGTCAAAGGCCCACAAAACCGCAAGTTCGTCAGTATCGAAACGGCATAAGGCCCGGTTTCGCCCGGCCGGGATACGGCGGGGTTGAGCGACAGCATCAAGCCCCGCTGCCACGCGGGGTTTTTTGTTTCTGACCCGGGCCAACGGTCTGCACGCACACCATCGTTATGAAATTTGTCGACGAAGCCAAAATTTCTGTCGAAGCCGGGAAGGGCGGCGACGGCTGCCTCAGTTTTCGACGCGAGAAGTATCTGCCGCGTGGGGGGCCGGACGGTGGTGACGGCGGTCATGGCGGCAGCGTCGTCCTGACTGCAAGTGGCAGCCTCAACACGTTGGTCGATTTCCGCCACAAGCGTCGCTACCGCGCCAATAACGGCGAGTCTGGTCGTGGCAAGGAACAGACTGGCAAGACCGGCGATGACCTGAAAATTGAGGTGCCCGCCGGAACCGTCGTCTGGGAAGAAGACACGGGTGAGTGCATAGGTGAGCTGGTAGCGGCTGGTGACGAGCTGGTCGTCGCGCAAGGCGGCGTACGCGGCATCGGTAACACCCGCTTCAAGAGCAGCGTCAACCGCGCGCCCAGGCAAACCACCAAGGGTAAACCGGGAGAGACGCGCAACCTGCGACTGGAGCTTAAGCTGCTGGCGGAAGTGGGGCTTTTGGGGCTGCCGAACGCTGGCAAATCGAGCTTGTTGCGGGCGCTCTCCGCAGCGCAGCCGAAGGTGGCTGATTACCCCTTCACGACGCTGCACCCCACGCTAGGTGTTGTGAACCCCGATCCGCTCCGTTCTTTTGTGATGGCGGATATCCCCGGCATTATCGAAGGTGCGGCTGAAGGCGCGGGTCTGGGGCACCGGTTCTTGCGCCACCTGGGACGCACACGGCTGCTGCTGCACCTGATCGACATCGCGACGCCGACTGAAGATGATGCCCTGATCGCGGAAGCGCGCGCGATCGTCGCTGAACTTGAGCGGTATGACAGTGACCTGGCCGCGCGCCCCCGTTGGCTGGTACTGAACAAGATCGACTTGATGGATGAGCAGGAAGCTGCGGAACGGGCGCAGTTCGTCAAATCCGAGTTGCACTGGGATGGTCCGCTGTTTTGTCTGTCGGCAAAATCACGGGATGGGTGTCTGGCTCTAAGCCGCGCTGTCATGGATTGGATTGAGTCAGTGCGCGAACACCAGTCCAACGATGAGATTAACGCCGCTGACTCGGATGGGGGCGATGCAGTTGATGAATTGACCGCGCACAATACTGACAACGACAGCTTGCACGCGGATGGGCACGGTCCGTGAAAACGGCTCAAGACTCCATGCGTCCGTCGACCATCGTGGTCAAGATTGGCTCAGCGCTGCTGACGAATGAGGGGCGCGGGCTGGATGGCGAGGCTATCGAGCGTTGGGTCCGGCAAATAGCCGAGTTGCACCACCGCGGCTTCCGCGTCGTACTGGTCTCCAGCGGTTCTATTGCCGAAGGCGTGCGACGCTTGGGCTGGCCGCGACGACCGACCGCGATTTACGAACTGCAGGCTGCTGCGGCCGTTGGGCAAATGGGCTTGGTTCACCGTTATGAGGTTGCGTTCAGCCGGCACGACATCCGTACCGCGCAGGTACTGTTCACCCACGACGACATCGAGAGCAGGCAACGGTACCTCAATGCGCGCAGCACGTTGCGGACGCTGCTGCGGCTCGGGGTGGTGCCTGTCGTCAATGAGAACGACACCGTGTCGACGGATGAAGTCCGACTTGGTGACAACGATACGCTGGCGGCATTGGCTGCCAATCTGGTCGAGGCGGAACATCTGGTCATCCTGACGGATCAAGAAGGGCTATTTTCAGCTGATCCGCGCAAGGACTCGAGCGCGACCCTCATCAGCAGTGGCCAGGCCGGGGATCGGGAACTGCTACGCATGGCGGGCGAGGGCAGCGCCCTCGGGCGCGGTGGCATGCGGACGAAACTCCGCGCGGCCGAGCTGGCGGCACGTTCCGGTACGACCACCACGATCGCCTCAGGGCGTCGCGAAAACGTGTTGAAGGACGTGTTTAGCGGAGAATCCGTGGGGACACGCCTGTTGCCACAACAAGCGCCGCTGGCGGCACGCAAGCGCTGGATGGCCGGTCAGGTGCAACTGCGCGGCCGACTGCAGATAGATGACGGCGCGGCGCGTGTCCTGCGTCAGGATGGCCGCAGCTTGCTGGCTGTGGGCGTTCGACGCGTGCAAGGTAATTTTTCGCGAGGTGCGCTCGTAAGCTGCGTCAACGCGGATGGTGCGGAGGTGGCGCGGGGCCTTGTGAACTACAACGCCGAAGAAGTTCGTCGCATCATGGGACAGTCAAGCGATAGGATCGCGGAATTGCTCGGCTACGTTGATGAGCCAGAGCTGATCCATCGGGATAACATGGTGGTATTGGTTGATTAAGGACCCAGCTTACTCCGGGCCCGGCAGCTTGTTCTGTAGCCCTCGGGCGTCAGACTTGCCCGAGCGCAGCGGCTCCGACTGGAGCGACCGCGCGTGTTCCAGGGCGCTACATTGCTTGAATGTGTGCGTTCAACCGCTGTTTATGCCTGGCGGCCTTGTTCTTGTGAATAATGCCCTGTCCGGCCATACGGTCCACGACTGGCACCGCCGCCTGATACGCGGCTTGCGCTGCCTCTTTATCACCGCTGGCGATCGCATTAACCACTTTCTTGATATGGGTCCGCATCATCGAGCGGCGACCCATGTTGTGTTGGCGACGGCGTTCTGAGGTGCGGGCTCGCTTTCTAGCTTGCGCTGAGTTAGCCACGTTAGACGAGTCTCTACAATTACGTAAGTAAGCCGAGAAATATGCCTGACTCGAATGAGCATGTCAACGAAACGTCCAAGGCGCGGCGAGGCCTTCTCGGCGCTGTAGCGACCGTTGGCGGCATCACGGTTATCTCACGTGTGCTCGGCTTGCTACGAGATATCATCATTGCCCGGTTGCTGGGCGCAGGGGTTGGCGCGGATGCTTTTTTTGTTGCGTTTCGTATCCCGAATTTTTTGCGTCGTCTATTCGCGGAAGGAACATTTTCCCAGGCGTTTGTGCCGGTCCTGTCTGAATACAAAACCCAACGCGCCCGTGACGAATCCCGCGAACTGATTGCGCATACCGCTGGGGCGCTGACCCTGGTGCTGGTTCTGATCACAAGCATCGGCATTCTGTTTGCGCCGTGGGTTATCGGTGTGTTTGCACCAGGATTCCATGCGGGTGATGGTGTGAAGCTGCACCTCGCGGAGCGGATGCTGCAGATCACATTTCCGTATCTTTTGCTGATATCGCTCGCTGCGCTCTGCGCAGGTGTGTTGAACACTTACGAACGGTTTGGTGTTCCGGCGTTTACTCCGGTGTTGCTGAATATCTCGATGATCGGCTGCGCGTTGCTGGTTGGTCCGTTGTTGAATGAGCCGGCGTTTGCACTGGCCATTGGCGTGACCGTTGGCGGGTTGCTGCAGCTCGGATTTCAATTGCCGTTCATCGCGCGCCTGGGTTTGTTGGCGTGGCCAAGGTTTCGCCGCGGGCATGAAGGTGTCAAACGCATCGTGAGGCTAATGTTGCCAGCGGTGTTCAGCGCGTCCGTCTCGCAGCTCAACTTGTTGATCAACACGTTGCTGGCGTCGTTTCTGGTGACGGGCAGCGTATCCTGGCTTTACTTTTCCGACCGCTTGCTGGAGTTTCCGCTGGGGGTGTTTGGGGTAGCGCTCGGAACGGTCATCCTGCCGCGCTTGTCATCGCAGCATGCGTCGGACAACCGCGAGGCGTTTACAGCCACGCTCGATTGGTCACTGCGACTCGGGTTGCTGATCGCTGTGCCCGCGGCGGTCGCACTTTTCTTGCTGGCTGCACCACTGTTGACGACGCTCTTCCACTACGGTGAGTTTCGCGCAATGGACGTGCGGATGTCCGCACTCAGTCTGCAGGCGTACACGTTTGGTCTGGTCGGATTTGTCATGGTCAAGGTTCTGGCGCCCGCGTATTTCTCGCGTCAAGACACGCGCACGCCGGTGAAATTTGGCGTGATCGCCGTAGTGGCAAACGTGCTGTGCGCCCTGCTACTGATTGGTCCGTTGGCTCATGTGGGTTTGGCGCTCGCCATCTCAATTGCCGGACTCGTCAACGCTGGTTTGTTATACCGCGGCATCACTTCTGCCGGGTCGTATGTACCCGCCACCGGTTGGGTCAGGTTCCTTGCGCAGGTTGCTCTGGCTTCAAGCGCGATGGGCGTTGTGTTGTGGTGGGCTGCTGGCGATGCGGCCCTGTGGTTAGATGCTGGCGTGGCAGAGCGCATCGGCCGTCTGACTGGGCTGGTTGTGGGCGGTGCGGCCGTCTACGCTCTTGCGATGTTGTTGGCAGGTGTACGGCCTCGTCACTTGAAAGCGCCGCGCGTTGACGCGACATCTGGTGAATGATTGCCTGTTTGGTCGCTAGCCGGGTCGATGGTTTGGGATCAGCGCAGACGTGGTCTGGACGACTATGGACACCCCCCAAAGCAGCGGACCCGTGACTTATAATGCGCGGGTGTGGTGTTTGGCTTCTTTCAGCTTGGAATCGGTAACGTGGCGCTAATTCGCGGCATTCATAACATCCGCCCGGAGCACGCGGGCTGCGCGCTGACCATCGGCAACTTTGACGGGGTGCATCTCGGGCATCGCGCCGTACTCAATCAGTTGAGCGAATTCGCAACAGATCTGAAGTCTGTCCTGCTGACGTTCGAGCCGCATCCGCGCGAATACTTCGCGACTACGACGGCACCACATCGATTGACGCCGCTGGCGGAGAAACTGCGGCGCCTGCAAAGAACTGGGTTGGATCACCTGCTGGTGGCACGGTTTGGTCCGGCCTTGGCCAACCTGGAGCCGCGCGAATTCGTGTTGCGAATCCTGCACGAGAAGCTGCGTGTGCGAGTGTTGATTGTCGGCGACGACTTTCGGTTCGGCAAAGGCGGACGCGGGGATTTTGCTCTGCTCTCGGAGATGAGCCAGAAACTCGGGTTTGAGCTTCACAGACAGCACAGCCATGTGCTTGATGAACGGCGCATTTCCAGCACTTGGGTACGTGAGTGCCTATCCCAGGGTGACATCGGCAAAGCGAATGTGTTGTTGGGCGACCCTTATTGCGTGCAGGGGCGTGTTGCACATGGGCGGCAGTTGGGACGGACCATTGGCTTTCCAACGGCCAACATTGATCTGACGCGCCACCCGCCGCCAATTTCTGGCGTGTTCGCGGTTCTCGTGCATGGCATTTCCGCTGCTCCGCTGCCCGGCGTCGCAAACCTGGGCCGCAGACCTACGGTTGATGGCGAAGGGATTACGCTGGAGACAAATCTGTTCGATTTTGACGGCGACTTGTACGGGCAACGCATACGGGTTGAACTGGTTCAGCGGCTGCGCGAAGAGAAGAAGTTCGACTCATTTGATGCGCTCGTGGAGCAGATTGGGCGTGACGCCGATGCTGCACGAGAATGCCTGGGCGCGACATGATGCGGGCTCCAGCAGTCCTCTCGGCAGCGAGCGCGCGTTAATGGCCTGGGCAAACCCCTGGCTATGGGTGAGCGTCGCCGTTTTTATCATCGATCAGGTGACAAAATACCTGGCGGAGGCGTATCTCACATACGGCGCGCCAACCAGCGTGTTACGTGGCTTTTTTGACCTGCGGCTGGCATACAACCCCGGCGCCGCATTCAGTTTTCTGAGTGATGCCGGGGGCTGGCAGCGTTGGTTTTTTATCGCGCTGGCCATAGGTGTGTCCATCTGGTTGGTTGTCTGGCTCAAGGACACCCCGCGCAAGGACAAGATGACCAGCGCTGGTCTGGCGCTGGTGCTGGGTGGTGCGGTTGGGAATGCGCTCGATCGCATATTGCCCAGTCGTGCCATGGTCGTGGACTTTCTCGACTTCTACGTGGGCGCATGGCATTGGCCAGCCTTTAACGTCGCCGATATCGGCATCTGCGTGGGCGCTGCGCTTTTGATCATTGCGATGTTGCGAGGCGAGGCGACGGATGCCGATACGCAAGACGCGCGCTAACGTTGTTGGGCCCCTTATAATGTGGGTCGTTTCTTTTGCACGCGCCCGGGCGCAAACTGACGGATTATTCTGATGGAAATCATGATGGCAAACCCGCGCGGCTTTTGCGCTGGTGTTGATCGGGCAATCGCAATCGTTGAACGCGCGCTTGAGTTGTTTGGCCCGCCGATACATGTGCGGCATGAAGTGGTACACAACCGTTACGTCGTCGAAGAACTCGAACACAAAGGGGCCGTGTTTGTTGATGAACTGCACGAAGTCCCGGACGACGCGATCGTCATCTTCAGCGCGCATGGCGTATCCAAGGCCGTGCGCCGGGAAGCCGACGCACGCGGATTGCGCGTGTTTGATGCGACGTGCCCACTTGTGACCAAGGTGCATATGGAAGTAATGCGATACCAGAAGGACGGTCGCGAATGTGTTCTGATTGGGCACGCGGGACACCCGGAAGTTGAGGGTACGCTGGGTCAGTACGAAGCTGAAAAGAATGGCGGGGCGATGTACCTGGTCGAATCTCCGGAGGACGTGGAGAATCTCAATGTCAGCGACCCGGACTCGCTCGCTTTTGTGACTCAGACGACCCTTTCCATGGACGATACCTACGACGTCATTGATGCACTGCGTGCGCGTTTTCCCGCTATTCACGGCCCCAAGAAGGACGATATCTGTTACGCGACGCAAAATCGCCAGGATGCCGTGAAAAAGCTGGCGCCCGAATGCGACGTGTTTATTGTTGTGGGGTCGCCGACCAGCTCGAATTCCAACCGTTTGCGCGAATTGGCCGAGAAGCTGGGTACGCGGGCATATCTTGTGGACGGCGCACACGAAGTGCAGCGGCAGTGGCTTGAGAATGTGGAGCGTGTGGGCGTAACAGCGGGTGCGTCAGCCCCTGAAGTCCTGGTCAAAGACGTATTAGGTCGACTGCGCGAATGGGGTGGCGTCGGTTGCACCGAAGTGGAAGGCCGATCGGAGAAGGTGACCTTCTCCCTGCCAAAAGGCTTACAGTAGTCGACTAGACAGTTACCCTCCGGCCAGCGCTACCAGCAAGCGGCTGCATTATCTGCGCCGCCTGAGGTTCGGGCAGCGCGGAGCCCGGTATTATCGAGCTCCATCACTGCGCAATCGGTGTCCGCGGCTTGAATGCCCGTAGCGGTGGCGCGGACGACAAATGTGTTCGCGTTGCCGCTGACTACGCTCAGTGTGTAGTAGCCCTCTAGCGATTCGAACTGTCCACCTGACGCGGTCCAGATGTCGGCGATGCCCGAGGCGTAGGTGTTATTGCTCAAGTAGAAGCGTTCCTGTTCGGTCGCCATTGAGAGTAACGCGGATTGTCCGTCCGAGCGGCGCGCCTGTTGCGTGTAGTCAGAGTAAGCGGGGTAGCCTACCGCACCCAGAATCCCGATGATCGCTACGACCGTCAGTAGCTCGGTCAAGCTGAAGCCCGTGTTACGTCGCATTGGTATTTGTCCCTCTGAATTCGAACGAGCCCAGGGAGTGTTGCGCTCCCTGGGCCAGCATGACACGCCGACTTTCGCTAATCCAAGTAAGCGATACAAATGGCTACTGGGTTTCCTGTTCGTACCAGTAGGTCTCCACCGGGTTGTTTGGATACGTAAGCTTCAAAGGCTCTGCCGCTACCAGACCCACAGGTGAGCCCGGATCCGACGGCGGGAACAGAATCGTGACTTCCGGCGGAATACCGGTACGTGTCAACACCGTGACCACACGCGGGTCGCTACTGCCCGAACCGCCAGGCACTGTGTCAAACAGATCGGTAGCTGAGGCATCGATGGCCGACACGCCAAACACCGTGCCTACACCCTGGTTGGGAGCACAGGAGTTCGCCGACGCGCCAGCAACCGGGCTGAAGGTTGTAAACAGGACCGTGCCCGCGATGGTGGTCGCTGTGGCAAGCACCTTCTCGCCGATGTTGGTACCGGTTGAATTCACCAGGGTGATGAACCAGCCATTGAACCCGGTCAGGTTAGGCGACAGGTCGTTTGTGACGTCCTTCAGGTCGCCTTCGTCCAACGTCGCCGGGTAGGTCGCAGGCGTGGAGAATGGGTTCTTGTCCTGTAGCAGATAGAACCGGTCCTGCACGGTCGTGTTCAGCGGATGGGCGCGATATCCCGAACCAAACGCCAGCGACAGGAATGGTTCATCCACTCCGTCTGAGAAGAACGCGACGTCCGGTGGAAAGTAGAATCGACGGTTGTTTGCCGCTGTAGGCTCATCCGTTGGCGCTGACTTCTGCAGGTCTGCGAACAGGTGTCCCGTTGCCAGCGAGCCGGCGCCGGAATTGCCTTCGTTGTCGAAGTCGATACGGAACAGCTGGCCGCCCATATTTGGCACGTAGATCCGGTCCAGGAAGCCATCCCCATTCAGGTCCAACGCGGTCAGATCAGATGGCATGCTGTAGTCCATCTCCGAGAGCGCCAGATTTGGCGTCGGGTCACCAGCGGCAGGACCGGTGATGCCGGTTTTCCCGGCCCACCAGACGAGCTCGCCGGTCAGCACGTCAACCATATAGACGGCGCGTCCCGACGTGTCACCAAGGCGAACGGTGTCTTCCGTGTCCTGGGTGGTGTCGTAGCCGCCAGCAAATACGAACACGTCTTTCTCGACGCCGTTCAGTTTGATTTTGCGTGCCAACGGTAGTGACCAGGACTGGCCAAGCTCGTAGAAGTCACCCGTGCCGCCCACGATCTGCCACTTGAATACCGGGTTAGACCGGTCCGTGACATCCAACGCGTAATAGTTACGGCCGCCGCGACGTTCACCGATCACAATGATGTAAGTGTCCTGCGTAGGATCCAGGAAGCCGTCACCATTGGCGTCGTCGAAATAAGACGCGATGGGCCCGTCCAGGCCGTAATCCTTGAAGCCTGTGGCGGCATTCATGAAATACGTGGACGCGCGCGCAAGTTGCTGCTTCGGTATGAAGCTGAATATTTCCGCGCCCGTATCCGAGTCAATGGCGTGCATGATCCCTTCGTTTGTGGCCATGTATACCGTGACGTCGGAATCCGGGTTCCGGTTTCCTTCCGAGGGCGCAGGTGCATATTCCAGAATCAGCGGTTTCGTGTGGAGTGGATCGCCCATGACGCGCCGCGCATCCGTCGATGAGCCATCGCCGTCTTCATCTTTGGTGTCCACTCCGGTGAGCCAACGCATCAGTTCATCGCGCGTAGGCTCGCCAGAGGCACCGGTCAGACCAATGAGGGCGCCGGTCAGATTGCCGTTCGCAACCGCAACCGCGTTTGACGCTGCGGTCAGATCGTTGGTCGCACCAAAGTTTGTGTAAATGGTACGCGCCTGTGCCGGGTCCACGTCGCCACCGCCAAACAGTCGCGCGGCGCCGCCCTTGGCCGTCTCGTCACCATCGGGTGAATCGGCATTGGTGGTCCAGAAGCTCACGGCATTGGTATCGAAGAATCCCGTCTGGTCGCTTACTGCCAGGTTACCGTTGACATCCAGAATAGCGGCACGGTCCGGGGTTCCGTCGTTGTCAGAGTCGACCGGGTCGCCGTTGCCGTCCAACTTCTGACCGAGGCGGAATCGCTTCAGGTTACCTGTCCAGATGGGCTCTACTTCCGGCTTGAACAGCGTGAAGAACAGTTCTTCGCGGTTGGTCAAACGGTTAAAGGCGTTCACCGATACCGCCGGTGCGGTGAAAGTGGTGTTGACCGACTGAATCTCCGTGATGATCTGTGTAAATACGCTGGATAACTGGCGGAAGTCCTGCGCGATAAACGCATCGCCACCACCTTTTTCGCCGGTCTGCTTCAAGAGCGCGTTCAAATCTGCACTGCCCGCGGCGTCACTACCAAAACCGATGGTGTAAGTAACAACGCTTTGCTGGCCTGCCAGGCCTGGAACCAAGTCGACAACATTCATGTATTCGGCGAGTTCGTCCAGGCAGTTATCGTTGCCACCGCAGCTGACGTCGCCAGATGGGAATGACTGCCCCGAGATTAAGGAGTTAGTAAATGAGACGGCGCCGGTGTCTCCGACCGGGAGTCCATCTGACAAAAATATGATGAAGTTCTTCTGACATTGGACGTCCATCGGGGAGTCGTACGTTGTGCCGCTGGAGAACGCGCCTGTCACGCTGGTTGTCTCTGGGTTGGCGGGCGGACTGAGCCCGAATACGGCCGGCTGGCCGGTATACACTCGAAGTGCCTCTGACATCGTCTCTGACAAAGGCGTTAATCCTCTCGCATTCAAGGCCTCGACCGTGTTCTTGAAATCTGTCCGCACAGTTCCGGAGTCGATGTCAGAGAACGGGAAAATGATTGGGCCGCCGTTCGCATTACGGTCGAACCGCATTAGCGAGACGTTCAGGTTGGTATTCGAGTCAACAATATTCTTGACCACGTCCTTCACGATATCGATCCGCGTCGTCGCCTGAACATTGTTGGTGTTGTTGAAGTAGTTCATGTAATTGGCGCTGAAAAGCGTGTAGAAACCGCCTGTGAAGGCCCAATTAAGTTTGTTGTTGGCATTGGTGGTGTAGGGCTGCGCTCTGTTCTGGATGAACTTCGCGGCGCTGGCAGCCGACTCGCCATGAATACCTTCATCCGAACTGCATTCGACATGCTGCGGGTTACGCGAAAATGTGGACAAAGGTCTCCAAACTGGGCCAGAGAAGAAACCAAAGCTGTAGCGCGCCAGCCTGTCCTGATAGATACCAGTGCCGGTTGTGTTGTCGAACAGAGGCTTTTGTGCTGCGTCACAGCGAAATTTGCTCGCCTCAAAATAGAGGCTTGTGCGGCAAGTTGGAACGTCCCCGCTACTCGACCAGTAAATGCGGGTGTTCGTGCAAGTGCCCGTGTACGTTGTCGTTGGGTCGTAGTCCACCAGCGCTGTGTTCTCGGTCACGTTCATCGAACCAGAGGTATCGATGATGAACATGACGTTGGGGTTCAGGGCCGTGCTCAGGTTATTCAATCCGGTATAGATTTCGGTGTCGTCCGCGTATGTAGGCGCTGCAGACATGACACCGATGGCCGTGAACAGGCTCAGGTTACGTAAGCGTTTGAGTCGACTGTGCATGACTCACCTCCTGGTTGCATTGCGGCCAGCTAGTTGAAGTGTGCGGCGCTGTAAAGATTAAATTAGTACAGGAAGATCTTGACGAGTCGTTTGTCGCCGGGCAGGTACAGAATGTCGGCTTTCTGCGTGCCCAGGTTTAGATTCGAATCCCACAACATGACGTTGTTCGGATTGCCGTCGATATAGATCGTCATGTCGGGCGTGACAACCAGGCGAACGGGGTCGCAGTTGTCACATTCGCGTGCGATGGCTGTGCCTGAGCGATCTGGCTCGAGGAAGAAGCGCAAAGTGACACCTTCTACGGCAATCTCGTTGGGGTCGCCTGCATGGGTTGTCTGAAACGTAACCGCGCTTGTGAGTACCATGCTGAATGTGAGTAACAGCTTCTTGAGTGCGTGAGCCATAACGAACCTCTCGAACTGGAGTTGCGCCAAGTTAGCCAGAGCCCAATAAAGTCTAGTCAGGCTGGCTCTTGGCTCTCGAGCCTCAGCGCGTAATACTGGGCCCGATAAGAAAAAAACCTTGTACCGTTTGCGACTCACCACCTGCTGAGGATTGCCCCGTGGAGACCGCTTCGTAGTGGTTGTAGGCGAAATTCTTGGCACTGAATCCCTCTGCGAAAGAGCCACCTTTTCCACTGCCCCCTTTCAGAACCGTGTCGCCTATGTAGTCGACGGTCACTGTCGCTTTCTCGACATACTTCGCGCCGCTCACGGCGTCAGTAAACGAACCAGACGTATCGTTCTGATAGTAATACTCAAACGTCGAGGTGGTTTGGTTATTGACGATATTCCGGTCGTCTTCGACTGCCGCGAGGAAATCTGAAAGGCCTGACTCAGCGGCCTGGAATGCCTGTACGCGGAACTGTGAGTTGGTCGCCATGCGCACGCCAAGGCGCGTGGTCGACATCGTCGAGACACCAAGCAGTGTCATGATGATCAAAAAGATCAGCACGGTAATGAGTGCACTACCGCGTTGCTTCTGCATGGGAATGTTCCGCATATTCATTGTTTGTCATCGCTCGGCTCGGGGTTACGCAACTGGATAGTGCGCGTAGCCATGATGCGTCTGTATCCATCCGGTGGCGGTGTATACGTACCATTGGGCAAGGCGAATGAGTCATTGTTGACGTAATTTCGTTCTTCCGTTTCTGAACGAACGACCATCCAGACACGTACGCTCACGACTTGAGACCAGTCCGTGACATTGTCAGCGTTGATATACGAATTGGCAGAGAACGACGGGGTGTCCGGGTTCAGCGGATCATCAACCGCAGTATTCACTCCGTATTGCACCTGCATGTTCTCTACGCCGGGCACAACAATTTCGTTACCGCTGGGCGGGTTGGAAACGTTGACGTCAGGTCCGGGTTGCAGCTGCACGCGTTTCAACGCAGGCATACCGTCGTTGACTGTCAGTGAGAACGGGCTCACATAGAACGCGATCGAGCGCAGTAAGTAATTCTCCGCGTTGGTTGAAAAGCCGCCCGGCGGGGTTGTTCCAACAAAAAGCTCGGCCTGGCCAACCTCGGAGCGCACAAACACGGTCGTGGCAGACAGATTACCGGCCGTAACCGGGACGGGTTCAACGTGCCGAACAACCAGCACATCCGTGTTGGCTTGATAATTGGCACCTGGCAGACAGGTCGTGTCGTAAGGACTGTTGGTATTGTCCAGGCCTTCAACACGCCGCTGGACATCGCTATACCACCCAACGGTGCAATCTGTAACAGCGATGTTTGTCGTATGTATCGGTGTGCCCAGTGCATCACCATCGCGGTTCGTGCGATTCACAACTTGTCGACCGTCAGCAAACCTGCCCCAATAGCCTGCGAGGCTCAGGTGACGTGCGACTTCTGTCAGCGCAAAATCCGCATTTTCGATTGTGCGTGCGACTCGCTGGTTAACCGTATAGTTTTGACGGCTGTTGACGAAGACGTTCAGCGCCCCCGCAATTAGGATCATGCCGATGGTAACGGCGACCAACAGTTCGACGATACCTACGCCCAGGCACCGCTTACGCGCAAGGATGCGAAATGGTTCGCTATCGAAATGCATAGAACTGAACCTCCGTGGACACGGAAAGGTTTCCACCTCGATCCGTCCAACCCACCGTGATCATGAACCGGTTCGCCGCGACGCGCACGATAGAGCTGCTACCGGATGGCAGCAAATCGGCAACGTCTTCCCGCCACAGGTAGACGTCATAAAGCGCCATCTGCGTCGGCGAACAACTGTTGGCCGTAACGCCCTGGCCATCGTTATCGGCGCACAGGTGCTCTTGGCCACCTGAGGCGCTTGCACCTGTCGCGATGACATAGCCATCCGTGGCGACGCCCGCCTGGTTGGCGCGCATACGGTCCACGATGTCGCCAACCAGTCTGGCGGCCTGGTGGCGCATTTGTGCGTTTGAGCTGCCCCTCAATCCTTCGGCCTGCATGGCTGCCAGGCCCAGGAGACCTACGGACAGCACGACCAGGGCGACCAGCACTTCAAGCAGCGAGAAGCCCCGTTGTTTTTGCTGACGTCGTATCATCGATGTATCTCCTACGGCGGTGGGCACGCACCGATGCTGGCAGCAGAGTCCGGCGGAGGTGTCGCGCTCACGCGGCCTGTCTGACTGACGGTAATGGCGCGTCCGTTGGCAATGCCGCGGTTGTCACACAACCTGAAAATGCCGTTCTGTGTACCGCCGCCTACAACCTGCGTGATGCCGCGCGGAATGTACGATACGTACAGCGTTATCGTCGTGTCGATCGTGCGGGGGTACAGCAGCATTGTGCCGTCGAGTGGTCCCGTTCGCTTGATGATGGTCTCGTTAGTTGTCCGTTGGCCATTGCTGTTTTCATCGACAAAAACGACCCATCCATTAGACCAGTTAGAGTCGTTTGCGACGTTACACGTCGGGTCCGCTGCAAGTGGGTTATCGCTTTTGCATACGGTCACGCGCCGGTTACGTTTCACGGACTCGGTACGTGCGAGATTGAGGTCCGCGATAAAATCGTTTGTCTGTGTAATCAGACGGTTGTCTGCGATAAAATCTGTGAAAGCTGGCGCTGCCAGCGCAGCCAGAATGCCGGCGATCGCCAGCGTCAACACCAGTTCCGTCAGCGTAAAGCCGCGCTCAATTGTTGCTGGTGTTTTCATAATGAGCATAGAGTTA
>MDTA01024302.1_pt1 | contig 17918 bp, 12 predicted proteins | sample 811151 | NCBI WGS metagenome assembly MDTA01 (sample SAMN05326648, study PRJNA326480) | marine metagenome | isolation source: seawater | place: Indian Ocean: South | collected 2010
AAAATCATTCCTAAATTAGAGCAATATGATATTGCATATGATACTTTAATTTTATCGGGTGGTGTACACGGGCAATGGAATTATGAGCCATGGTTTTCTATAACTATGAAACAAATTGATGATTTTATTGAAAGGGTTTTATGATTAGTATCTCAAAAAAAGATTGGTTTTCAAAAAGTTGTAAACTAATCAGTTATTTTCCGATTTTTTTGGCATTTAATATTTGCCAAGCATCAGATGCAGTACCCTCTTGGGATAAGTTAGCTGAGCACGAAGAAGCTCCTGATTGGTTCCGCGATGCAAAGTTTGGTATATATTTTCATTGGGGTCCATATTCAGTTCCTGCATATGGAAATGAACATTATCCAAGGACAATGTATGGTCATCCAAGTGGGAAAATGCCTGTAAAATCTGAAAGTAAACGGAATTACAACCTAGGAGTTGGGTTTCAATCTTTCCGAGAACATCTATTTCACAAAGAGAAATATGGGGAACCTGTAGATTTTGAGTACCATGATCTAATTCCTTTGTTCAAGGGTGATAAATTTAATGCTGATGAATGGGCGGAATTATTTTATTTAGCTGGAGCTAAATTTGCTGGACCAGTTGCAGAACATCATGATGGCTATGCAATGTGGGATTCAAGCATTTCACCCTGGAATGCAAAAGACACTGGACCATGCAGGGATATTGTAGGCGAATTAGCTGATTCAATCAGAAAAAAAGAGCTTAAGTTTATTACGACATTTCATCATGCTCGAATGGGTAGAGCAACTTCTGACAGTAGTGAAAGAGATAAAAGAAAATGGCATTATTATGGACGTGAAAAATATTTTGAGCGTACTTTGCCGGGTTATAAAGATTCTGATGAATTATCAAAATTATATGGGACTATGCCCTGGGATTCATTTCTTAAGATGTGGAACAAAAAATTAGATGAGGTTATTGAGCAATACCGTCCTGATTTGATTTGGTTTGATTCTTGGTTAGATAGAATACCACAAAAAAACAGAAGAGAGTTTGTTAATACATACCTTGAAGCTGCATCCTCATGGAATAAACCGGTTGTTATCACATATAAACAGAATGATTTGCCGCAGAATGTAGGTATTGTAGATTTTGAAAAAGGACGTCTAGATCGATTAACAGAATACGCGTGGTTAACTGATGATACAATAAGCGCAGGAGTATGGACTGAAACAGGTAGTTGGTCATATACTGAAGAGTTAGATATCAAGGATTCAAAAGAGCTCATTCATACTTTGGTAGATATAGTGAGTAAAAATGGAAATCTCCTATTAAATATTTCTCCTCGATCTGACGGTTCAATACCAATTGATCAACGTTATTCTTTAATGGGCGTTGGTGAATGGTTAAAGATTAATGGAGAAGCTATATATGGAACGCGCCCATTTAAAATTTATGGTGAAGGACCAAAAAGAATGGCGTCAAGTGGTCATTTTGTTCAAATGGATGGAGAATATAATGCAGAAAATATTCGATTTACAAAAAAACAGGATAGTTTGTATGTAATTCAGATGGGATGGATTGGAAGTAATAAGTCTTTTATTATTAAGTGTTTAAATGCGGATTCTATGTCGAATGTATCGATTAACAATATATCAGTTCTAGGGTCCAATGAGGTTATCCAATGGGAGCAATGTGCTGAAGGGTTAAAAATCCGTTCACCATTTAAGGCGCCTAATAAATCTGCCGTTGTTTTTAAAATTAATATGAATGATTTAGATCAAATTTTGATAGAAGATAAAGCTGAAGCAATGCCACCTATTACAGTAGATGGGTGAAAAGGAGAGGTATGAAAATAAGTTTATTGTGCGTAATGTGTTCTATTTTATTAGGATGTGTGAATTTTGGATTAGGTGACAAACCAAATATTATATTTATAATGTCTGATGATCACACATGGCAGGCAGTGGGTTCATATGAATCTCGATTTAAATACCTCAATCCTACACCCAATCTAGATAAATTGGCAAAACGAGGAATGGTTTTCGATCAGGTCATTTGTGGAAATGCAATATGTACACCTAGCCGGGCAAGTATAATGACAGGACAATATAGCCACATCAATGGAGTGATGACTTTAGATGACAGATTACCTAAACCTAAACAGTATTTAGCTCATGAAATGAGAAAGGCAGGGTATCAGACAGCTGTTATTGGAAAATGGCATTTAAGAGATTTACCATCGGCTTTTGATTACTACAAAGTTCTGCCTGGACAAGGTAAATATTTTAATCCCGAGTTTTTTGAGACAGATATAAAGAAGAAATTCAAAATGGAAGGTCATTCAACAGATTGTATTATGGATTCGGCATTAGATTGGTTTGCTAATCGTCGAACTGCTGATCAGCCTTTTTTCTTAAAACTGCATTTTAAGGCACCTCATGACTATTTTGAATATGCGCCTCGCTATGAATCCTATTTAGCTGATATTGCAATGCCTGAACCGTTGAGTCTTTGGGATAGAGGTGAGGGATCTATAGCAACACGAGGTGTCAATAATGAATTAGAAAGAGTTATTGGGACATCTATTGGTCGTAGAAATTTTAGGAGAAGTTATGATGCTGATTGGGAAGTGGAGGAGAATGTATCAGATGCAGAAGCAAAAAGGATTGCATATAATATTTATCTAAAAAAATATTTCCGATGTGTTAAAGGAGTGGATGATAATTTGGGTAGACTTTTTTCTTATTTGGAAAAAGAAGGGCTCATGGATAACACAGTTATTATGTATACTGGAGATCAAGGTTTTTTCCTTGGAGAACATGATATGCAGGACAAGAGATGGGCATATGAGCCATCCTTACGTATGCCGTTAATAGTCAGTTATCCACAACGAATTCCTGCTAATACTCGTTCAGATGCAATAATTGAAAATATTGATTTTCCAGCTACCATGCTGGATTTCGCTGGATTGGAAACTCCAAATTATATGCAGGGAAAATCTTTTCGATCAATTTTAGAGACGGGAAATGAACCTGTTAATTGGAAAAAAGCTGCATATTATCAATATTGGATGCATATGGCGCATCATGATGTTCCAGGCCATATTGCCATGCGTACAAAACGTTATAAATTAATTCAATTCTATGGTACGGCTGGAGATATTGGCTATCGCTCTGAGCGCTCTAAGCACGCTACTCCAGCAGCATGGGAGTTGTATGATTTACAAGTAGATCCAACCGAGAGTAATAATTTGTATGATGATCAAGAATACAGAAGTATTCGTGAAAAGTTAAAGAAACAATTCAAAGAGTTAAGAGTAAAAGTTCAGGCCAATTTAATTAATCAGGAATTTTCTGATAAGGTTAAAGAGCGAATTACCTCAGTTAATAAAGCAATTAAAAATAATTGGTCTTACAATACAGCTTCGAAAAAACAAGCAGAACTAAATTCAAAATTATATTTAGAAAAATTCGGTAACCCGAAAACTACGGAGCCCTATATTGTTCCTTGGCTAAGACCAGGAAATTTAGATCCGAGTGAAATGTAGGAGAGTTTAATGAAAACATATCAATTATATATAAATGGAAAATGGCAGGATGCGGTAAATGGAGAATTAAAAAACGTATATTCACCAACAAATGAAGATTTGATTGCAAAAATTCAAGATGGCGATGAAGCAGATGCAATTAAAGCGTTAAAAGCCGCTGAATCTGCTCATGGCGAATGGTCGTTATTACCAGCAAGAAAAAGAGCGGAAATTCTCCGCAGATTTGTAAGTTTAATTAGAAATAAGCGCGCAGACTTGGCGAATCTTCTTGTAAAGGAACAAGGAAAGTTACATCGAGTCGCTGAAATGGAGGTAGATGTAACGTGCTCATTTATAGAGTATGCATGTGATTGGGCTCGTCATCTCGAAGGTAATATAATTCCTTCAGATAATAAAAATGAGCATATCTATATTCATAAAGTTTCGAGAGGTGTAGTTGTTGCCATTACCGCCTGGAATTTTCCACTTGCTCTTGCTGCTCGTAAGATTGGCCCAGCTTTAGTAACAGGTAATACAGTTGTTTTAAAACCAACATCAGAAACACCTTTAGCAACTTTAGAATTAGCTGATTTAGCAAAAGAAGCAGGTATGCCAGATGGCGTATTAAATATTGTAACAGGATCTGGAAGAAAATTAGGTGATGCTTTATGCCGAAATAATATCACAAAAATGATAACGATGACAGGAAGCACACCAGCAGGGCAAGCTATATTAAATGCTGCAACAGAAACAATGGCACATGTACAACTTGAGCTTGGTGGTAAAGCTCCTTTTATTGTTATGGAAGATGCTGATTTAGAAGCTGCTGCAGTGGCAGCTTTACATTCCAGATTTGATAATTGTGGACAAGTATGCACATGTAATGAGCGATTGTACGTTCAATCATCAGTTTATGATCAGTTTATGAAGATTTTTTTACCGATGGTAGAAAATCTAAAGGTTGGAGATCCAATGGATGCTGATACAGATATTGGGCCTAAGATAAATAAAGCTGAAGTAGAACATATGCATCAATTGGTTGATGAGAGTGTTCGGCAAGGTGCTACTATTGCTTGTGGTGGTAAAAAACCAGAAGGTGATTTATTTGAAAAAGGATTTTGGTTTAAGCCGACTATTTTAACCGATGTGACTCAAGAAATGGAGATCGTACATGAAGAGTCTTTTGGTCCAATTCTTCCTGTTATAAAATTTGATGATAAAGAACAGGTGATTCGTTATGCCAATGATGCTGATTATGGCCTAGCAGCAATGGTATTTACTAAAGATATGAATTATGTACATCAATTAGTGAATACGTTGGAAGCCGGCGAAGTTTATATTAATCGGGGTCATGGAGAGCAACATCAAGGTTTTCATAACGGATTAAAATTAAGCGGTACAGGCGGAGAAGATGGCCGTTATGGAATAGAGCAATATATGGAGAAAAAGACGTTTTATATTAATTATTCATGAGTAAAATTAGTTCCATAGAAAATAAGCTATATAGAATCCCGCTTGCAGAAACATTGGTTGATGCTAAGCATGGCAAACATACTTTTTTTGAATTAATTACAACTACTGTAATACTTCAGGATGGCTATACAGGCGTGGGTTATACTTATACAGGTGGTATGGGTGGAGAGTCTATACGTGCGCTTTTAGATAATGAGTTAAGCTCTTTTTTAATTGGCAAGGACGGTATTGACGTAGAGTCTTTAAATCAAGAAATGTTTTGGCATCTTCACTATGTTGGTCGAGGAGGCATAGCATCGTTTGCGATTTCTGCAGTTGATATTGCATTATGGGATATACGTTGCCAAAAACAAAATCAACCCCTATGGAAACTAGTCGGAGGACATTCAAATAAGTGCAATGTATACCATGGAGGAATTGACCTCAATTACTCGAAAGAAAAGCTGATAGAAAAGAATTCTCAGTATCTTGCAGCAGGGTATCGAGCACTAAAGATTAAAGTTGGTTTACCTAACTTAAAAGATGATGTGGACAGAGTTGAAGCCATTAGAAATTTATTAGGCATTGATCAATCTTTGATGATTGATGCCAATTATTCGTTGACTGTAGATGAAGCTATAAAGGCATTAACTCATTTTCAAGAGTATAATATTACTTGGTTTGAAGAGCCAATCGATCCTGATGATTTAGAGGGTTATAGGTATTTAGTTGAGTCAGTTGATGTTCCAATTGCAATGGGTGAAAATCTGCATATTTTTTCAGAATTTCACAATGCATTTAATATTGGAAATATCACATACATTCAACCTGATGCATCTAATTGTGGAGGTATAACAGGATGGTTAAATGTCGCTAAATTAGCTAAATCTAAAGGGTTAACAGTTTCATCACATGGGATGCAAGAGTTACATGTTAGTTTAGTCTCCTCTCAGGTTAACAGTGGATGGCTTGAGGCGCATAGTTTTTACATTGATCAATATACGAAGCGACCACTTCTATTAGATGATGGATTTGCAGTTGCACCGGATGAAATTGGAATAGGTGTAGAATTTATAACAGAAAAAATTGAGCCATATGAGGTGAAGTGATGAGAGCCGCAATATACAAAGGACAAAAAAAATTCACTATTGAAGAGCGTTCCGAGCCGGTGCCTTCAAATGATGAAGTTCGATTAAAAATTGCTTTTTGTGGCATTTGTGGCACCGATATGCATGTTTTTCATGGAATGATGGATAAGCGCGTCACAACTAATCGGGTAATTGGACATGAGTGCTCGGGTATAGTTGATGAAATAGGATCTAATGTTAGTAATTTTTCTGTTGGAGATCTTGTTGTAGTTAGGCCTTTAGTAGCTGTCGGGGATTGCTATGCATGTTCATCAGGTAATGATCATATTTGTTATAACTTAAAGTTTCTTGGATTAGATTGTGATGGTGCCTTCCAAGAGAAATGGAACGTTCCGGCTTCCACTCTTCATAAACTACCTGCTGACATCAAATTAGATCATGCAGCATTAATTGAACCCTTAGCAGTGGCATGCCATGATGTTAGTCGCTCTCGTTTAACAGAAGGAGAAGATGTTTTGGTGATAGGGGGCGGGCCGATTGGTTTGTTGATTGCAATGGTAGCTAAATATAGAGGTGGGAATGTTACTATTTCGGAAGTAAGCAAGATTAGGGTTAATTTGGCAAAAGAGATGGGTTTTGAAGTAATTAATCCAATTGAAACTGATCTTTCTGAAGAATTGAATAGTAGAACAAATGGTAAAGGAGCCGATGTAATATTTGAGGTATCTGGATCAAAATCCGGAGTAAAATCGATGACTCAATGCGCTGCAGTGAGGGCTCGGATTGTAATGGTGGCGATTCATGGTGAGCCACAACCTGTTGATTTATTTCAATTCTTTTGGAGAGAGTTAGAACTGATTGGTGCAAGAGTTTACACCGCATCTGATTATGAGCAGGCAATTGATTTAATTACATCAAATGTAATCGATTGTAAAAAACTCATCACGGATGTTCGTCCATTAGATGATATTCAAGCGTCTTTTGAAGCTCTTGACAATGCTGATGGTGCAATGAAGACCTTAATTTGTTGTAATTGATAGGAGTTAATAATGATTGCAGATTTATTTGATATACAAGGAAAGATAGCTCTTGTTACAGGATGCAGACGTGGAATAGGTAAAGCTATTGCAATTGGATTAGCTGAAGCAGGTGCAGATATCATTGGTGTGAGTGCTAATCTTGAAGATAGAAGCGAAGTCGAAAAAGAAGTATTAAAAATAAATAAAAAGTTCATGGGATACAAATGTGATTTTAGTGATCGTGACAGTTTGTATAGTTTTATTCATCAAATTAAAAAAGATCAATTATCGCCAGACATATTGGTTAATAATGCTGGGACAATTTTACGAGCTCCTGCTGAAGAGCATCCAGATGAATATTGGGATAAAGTTGTAGAGGTAAATTTAAACTCTCAATTTATTCTTTCAAGGGAACTTGGTGCAGAGATGATTAAAAAAGGTTCAGGTAAAATTATTTTTGTTGCTTCATTATTAACTTTTCAAGGTGGAATAACAGTTCCTGGATATGCCGCAAGTAAAGGTGGGATAGGTCAATTAGTTATGGCACTATCGAATGAATGGGCGGCAAAAGGAGTACAGGTAAATGCAATTGCTCCGGGATACATTGCAACCGACAACACACAGGCTCTACGAGATGATCCTGAAAGAAGTGCATCTATTTTACAAAGAATTCCTGCAGGTCGATGGGGTTTGCCAAAAGATTTTGTGGGGCCAGCTGTTTTTTTAGCATCTTCAGCATCTGATTACATGAACGGAAGTATAATGACTGTTGATGGAGGATGGATGGGTCGTTAATTTTAAAATAAGGAGAGAAGAATGATAGAAGGAATAATTTGGGCTGTTGCCGCAGGGGTAATGTTAGGTTTGTATGCATTACCTGAAAAGTATACTCGTGAATTTGAATATGAAAACACGTGGGGACTTTTCTTTTTGATTACTATGTTTATTGTGCCTTTTATAGCAGCTTATTTATTACTTGATGGGCTGAAAATATTCACTCTAATTGACAGTGATGTTCTGCTTAAAATGGCTGTCGCAAGTTTACTTTGGGGTGTCGGTATTATTATGTGGGGCAAAGCGATAAATCATATTGGTTTGTCTCTTGGCTTTTCGATTTTTATTGGAACGTTAATACTAATTGGGTCTTTAATCCCTTGGTTTCTCGATCGAAGCTTACCAGCTTCCAATGTTTTGTATACTATTCTTGGTGGACTAGCAGTAGTGCTCTTAGGTGTTATTTTTAACGGAAAAGCAGGAATAGAGCGTGAAAAGAATGATTTGAATAAAGATAACAATAAAGGGTCCATGTTAAGTGGAATTCTTATAGCTGTTATAGGTGGTATTCTTGCAACTGCATTTAGTTATGCAAATTCAATTGGCAAACAACCTTTTATTGAGGCAGCTGCCATATGCGATCTTCCTGAATGGAAAGCATCAATTGGTGTTATGAATGTAATATATCTCTGTGGTGGAATAGCGGCTGTTTTTTACTTTATTAATGCATTATCAAAAAGTGGAAGGTGGTCTTTATTTTCAAGTCCTCAATTAGGTGTCAATCTTCTATTAATTGTTGTTATGTCTATTTTAAACTATACTGCATCAGTAACTTTTTCCTTCGCTGCATCAGAATTAGGGCCACAAGCTGGTGGTACAGTTGGATATGCTATTTTCAATGCCATGAGCGTTGTAACTGCTACTTCAGCAGGTTTAATAGTTGGTGAATGGAAAGCTGCATCCTCTAAAGCAAAACAATATCTCTATCTTGGATTAGTAAGTATGGTAGTTGGTATTGTTATTATATCTATCGGGAATGGACTAGGTGTCAATTAATTTAGATTATATAGCAAGAAAATCTGATTTATTAAACGTCTCTTGGTTATGTAATAAGGAATTCTTTATGTTTAGAGTTATATATAAATTAATATGTTTTTTTGGAATTACGGCGAATGCTATCGCTGCAGATTATTACGTGGCAACCAACGGGAATGATGCTTCAAGTGGAAGTATTGAGTTTCCGTTATTATCACTTGATGAGGCTATCAGTCGAATGGATGAAGGGGATACATGTTATCTTCGTGGAGGTAGATATCGTCAATCTATTACTTTATCAAATAAAGACGATTTAGAATTTCGAGCTTATGCAGAAGAAAATGTGGTCATGGATGGAACAGTTCCATTAGATTTATCATGGACTAACCATACTTCTAATATATTTAAGGCATCGGTTGATGAGGATTTTTGGCAACTTTTTGCTGGTGATAAGATGATGATGCCAGCACGTTGGCCGAATGCACGTCTAGACGATTTATCAGTTTGGAATCAAAACGATAATTGGGCTAAAGTCATTTATTCAAGTAGTAAAACTGATTTTACTGATGATCCAACAGCTCATTCAAATCTCGAAACATTAGGTTATAGTGTTCAAGGTGCTATAGCAGTTATGAATGTTGGAAGCTTCAAAAGTTATGCACGGGAAATTTTGACACATGATGCTAATTCTTCAGATTTTACGGTCTCAGCTGTAGGCAATAGGAAAGCGAGTAATTACCAGTATTATTTCTTAGAGGGATTACTGGATTTTATAGATTCACCAGAAGAGTGGTACTTGGATCAAGATAACAATATTTTATATGCTTGGGGTGATACAAATGTTGTTTGGTATGGAAAAACATCAGATTATGCTTTTGATTTTACAAATTGTGATAACATAACCATTTCAGATATTAATTTCTTCGCGACAACTGTGAGATTCAGCGGTTGTTTAGGAGGCACAGTCCAAAATAGCCAATTTTTATATCCGAGTTGTACAAAAAGAATGAGTGGAATTTCGGGTGATGAGCCTGATATGACTGCATTTATTGGTGGCGGTAATCATGTATTTTATAATAATACAATGCAGTATGCGGACACTCCTGCTGTTTACATGACTTCAGGTTCGAATAATAGAATTGAAAATTGTTTGTTTGAATATATTGATTGGAGTTCAGCTGATCTTCCTAGTCTTATGATGACAGTATACATGAGAGGAACGGGATCTATTTTTCAAGGAAATACTGCTCATACAACTGGTGCATCTGCATTTTTAGATGTCAACAGTGCTGTCCAGGCTTTTTCAAACGAAGTTTGGCACACAGGTTTAGTTCAAAATGATGGTTCTGTGGTACAGCTTACGATAGGTGCACAGCCTAATTCTGAAACAGCATACAATTGGTTTTTTGATAATGAAAAATATGGCGCAAGATTTGACGCATCAACAGCACCAGGAAGTCCCACTGGATCAAATGGATTAATGCATCATAATGTTGGCTATAATATAAATGCAGCAATTATGCAAAAAGGGGATGATCATCAATGCATTAATAACACATCATTTGATAATTCAAATAATGGGATTATTATTTTATCTGATAACGTTTCAACAAACAATGGAACGATTGTTAGAAATAATGCTGCTGAAAGAATGGGTTCACATCGGAAGAATAATGTTCCATTGACAGATGTTATGGATCATAGTCATAACTGGAATGGTTACGATTACGCTTCTGCTGATATACGAACTGTATTAAGGGATCCAGATAATCTTGATTTTCGACCAAAACCATATTCTGTGTTAATCGATGGTGGTAAAGTAGAGGGAATTATAACCTCAGGTTACATTGGGAGCGCGCCTGATATTGGTGCTTATGAGGCTGGAGATTCTTTTTATTGGATACCAGGGAGAAAAGAAGAGATAGCATCAAGACCGATACCACCAAATCAAGCACAGAATGTTAAATCTTCAGCGGCACTGATGTGGCGTAAAAGTTTAAATTCACAATCTAGTTACGTATATTTTGGTACAGATTCTAATGCAGTGACTGAGGCTGGAACAACATCTTCAGAGTATAAAGGTAGCTATGTAAATAATATGTATGATCCATTGGGTTTAGATGGTGGCACATATTATTGGAGAATAGACGAAAGTGTAGAAGGGGAAATAAAGAAGGGTGATGTCTGGAGTTTCACGGTTGAAAATTCAGTAAATGTCCCGCCTAGTTTGTCAACATCAGCATCTGTCTTGGATGCCACTTCAGCTCAACTTAATCTGACAACATCTGATGATATCGCAAGTTTACTTGTATTGGAATGGTGGGAGGAAAATGGATCATCAAATATCGTTCAAATTGGTTCATGGGCTGGCTCTTACTCTCACAGTCTTTATAACTTAGATGCGAATAAAACGTATTTATTTAGATATTCGGCTAGTAACTCATTTGGAAGTGTTTGGTCTGATGTTTTAAGTTTTCAGACGGATAATACTTCCAGCAATACGAATTCTTCATCAGAAAATTTAATTTTTTATGACTATTTTGATGCTGAATATATTGGATTACCTCCAAATTCGAGTAATTGGAACTCTCAAATAACTTTGAATGATGGAGATATTCAAATTATACAGCAAGGTGAAGATATATTTTGTAGATTATATAATCCAAATACTGGATCAAGTGGTGCTCGGACTGTGCTCAGTGCTATAGATGCTTTTTCAGCACAATCTTTGATTACAGTAAGTTACGATTCATATTTTGCTGGTGATGTGAATCCATCGGGATCTTTTTTTCTAGGCGCAGGTATTGGATCACTGGCTTCTCATCATAATCAGATTAGGAAAGTTAGTGTAAGGACGTACTCTGAGACAGATGTTTGGAATCATTTTGATTGGATTGTAAATCAAACAGGCAGCAACATTACTTACCAAGTAGGAACCTCCGTTTATTCTATAACTGAGGGTGCATTTGATCTTTGGAGAAATGGAGAGTTAATTGTATCTAATAGTACAGAAAAAGCTTCGAATACTCAGAATACGCCGCTTGATGAAACAACACCTATTACTGCAATTGGATTTTCAGCAAATAAAAATGATACTGTAAATTGGTATATTGATGATTTGGAAGTCAGGGATACCGCTTACGTTGAATCAAATGTATCACCATATGCACAATGGGCAGCATCTCATGGTGTTCAAGCTGCAACAAATGATTGGGATGGAGATGGAATAATTAATCTTGTTGAATATGGTGTAGGGTCGGGACCTCGTGATGCTCTAGATGGTCCGCAGAGATTACCATATTTAACTATAGAAGAGAGTCAAATTGATTTCATTTATCATAGGAGAAATGCTTCTAATTCTGATGATTTAAATTATATTCTTGAATCATCTCCAGATCTAACGACTAATGATTGGAATGTTTGGAATCCAATTGTGAAAGGTAGTGAATCATTAGATAATACAATACAAAGAGTGACAAATGATATTGGAAATATAACAAGCCAGCAGTTCTTCAGGTTGCGTATGGAGTTAAGTAATTAATTTATTTCGAGGAAGATATTAATGAGTAAAGAATTTAAAATTAATCAAAATGGGATAAACCCTAAAGATGTACCTTTAAAGTTATTAAATAGTGGCCATAAAATGCCTTCTATAGGCATAGGTACATTTGGTTCAGATTTATATTCTGCAGAACAGATATCTGATGCTGTAATGTATGCAGCTGGTTTTGGACAGCGCTCTTTTGATTGTGCATCTGTATATGGAAATGAAAAACAAATTGGTGAGGCTTTTCAATCAATTCTAGATGGGGGTGTTTCAAGAGATGAACTATTTATTACATCTAAGGTTTGGAATGATATGCATGGAGAGGGACAAGTAATTGATTCATGTAAACAAACACTCCATGATTTGCAGCTTGATTATTTAGATTTATTTCTCATTCACTGGCCTTTTCCAAATTATCATCCTCCTGGTTGTACCGTTGATTCACGCAGTCCTGACTCAGAACCCTATATTCATTCTAATTACATGATTGCATGGAAACAAATGGAGACATTAGTAGATGAAGGTTTGGTTAAATCTATTGGAACCTCCAATATGACTATACCAAAAATGGATCTTCTTCTTAGAGATTGTAGAATTATGCCAGCGGTCAATGAGATGGAGTTGCATCCACATTTTCAGCAAGAAATATTTTTTAATTATCTTTTAGAGAGGAATATTCAGCCTATTGGCTTTTGTCCTATCGGATCTCCGAAGAGACCTGAGCGTGATAAAACCGACTCTGATACTGTAGATATTGAGGATCCTGTAGTAGTTAAAATTGCAAATCGACTTGGTGTCCATCCAGCTGTGGTATGCTTGAAGTGGGCAATACAACGCGGGGTTGTTCCAATACCTTTTTCTGTTACACCATCCAAGATTGAATCAAATTTAAAGTGTGCCTTATCTGATCATTTTATTATAACTGAAGATGAAATGTGCGAATTATCAAAGATCGATAAAAATTGTCGTTTGATTAAAGGTCAGGTTTTTCTATGGGAAACCGCAAGAGGTTGGGAAGATTTGTGGGACCTAAATGGTTATATTGAATCATAAAACTAAACAATCACATTAAGATCTTTTGAATGAAAACTATTTATTTTATGCGCCACACTCAAAGCGAGGCAAATCTTCAAGATATCGTAGCATCTCGTTTGAATGTATCTTTAACTAAAAAGGGCAAGTCCGACGCAAAAATAATTGCTGATAGAATATATAAATTAATTACGATAGATCGAGTCATCAGTTCACCCCTAATGCGTGCAAAACAAACAGCCATACCAATAGCTAAAAATTTTGGTCTTCAACTTGAAATTGATGATCGTCTTATTGAACAGGATCTTGGTGTTTTTTCTGGTATGTCCTACAATGAGCTTGATTGTAGAAATGATTACATGCACGACCGTACAAAAAGATGGAAGTGGATTCCTGAAAATGGTGAATCTTATGAAATGATTGCTATGCGACTTAAACCATTTTTTAAATCTATAGATAGTATCAAAGAAAAAAATATTATGTTTGTAACGCATGCAGTAACAATGAGATTAATACGTGCTTGTCTTGAAAAAACACTACCACAATATCCTCATCAGATTGCAGATAATGGTGAAATATGGGAGGTGAACTGGATTGGCTGTGATAATTTACATGTTATAAATACTATGTTTGGTTTAAACGCCGAAAAAAGAATATCTTCTACATAAGGAATTATATGAAGAAATACATACTCAGTTTTGATATTGGTACATCAAGTGCAAAAACAGTGCTATTTGATCTTAATTTTAAAGTGATAGCTCATGCTTTTAAAAAGTACGAAACATCATACCCACAAACTGGTTGGGCTGAACAGCCTGCTGATCAATGGTGGGATGCACTTGTTGATAATACTCAGGCAATTCTTGAAGAAAATAATATAGAATCTAAAGATATTGTTGCTATTGGAATTGATGCCTTTTCGACAACAGTTGTGCCAATAAATACGGAAGGCTTTCCAATTAGACCAGGATTAATATGGATGGACAGAAGGGCTATAAATCAACATAATTGGATTGAAGATAATTTAAGAGATCAGACATGGTCTATTACAGGTAATATTTCAGATCCAGGAAATGTAGCACCTAAGATTATGTGGATTAAAGAGAATGAGCCAGAGATATATGACTCCACCTCTGTTTTCCTTAATGCAAATGGATATCTTGTTTATAAATTAACAGGTAAATTTTCATTAGACAAATCGCAAGCAGGATTATCCCAATTGTGTGATAAAATTACGTTTGAATATTCTGATTTTTTGCTTAATGGGTATGGAATTGATAAAAATAAACTTCCACCAATTTATGAATGCACAGATATTGTTGGAGTTGTAAATGAGGAAGCCTCTGTGTTAACAGGACTGGAAAAAGGCACTCCGGTCATTGCTGGATCGATGGATAATGTTGCTGCGGGTCTTGGTGCTGGAATTTATAAGAATGGCGAAGTCTACATATCAGGTGGAACTGTAACCACGAATAATGTCTGTTTAAGTAAGCCTCTATTTAACGAAGATCTACACACATATCCACACATTGTTCCGGGAACTTGGATTACTGCTGGCTGTACTGATTATGGTGGTGGTGTTGTTCGATGGCTTAATGATGAAATATTTGCGTTTTCGGATATCCAGGAGGTCGGCGATTTAATTGAAAGTTCCAATGCAGCAGAAAGCTCACTAATTTTCCTACCTTACATGGTAGGACAGCGATCGCCATTATGGAATGATAATACTTCAGGCATTATCATGGGGCTAAAGCCTAATACAACTCGTCGTGATTTAGTTCGTGCCGCAATTGAAGGTACAACATACGGTTCTAGACATGTTTTAGATTTAGTCCAAGGCGATGGTGTTGAAATATCAGGGGTTAAAATAACTGGGGGATCAGCAAATTCATCAGGATGGGTTCAAGTTTTTTCGGATGTGTTAGATAAGACGATTGAGATTCCAGGTTCGGTTGATTTGCCGCCTCTTGGAGTCGCGATTGCAGCAGCCTATGGTATCGGCATAATTGAAAGTTTTGAAGAGGCAATTGATCAGATTGAAATCCGTGCAACTTTTTATCCGAATAAAGATAATTATTTGTATTACAGTGAGATGTACCAAGTTTTTCGTAGTCTTTATAACAGCGTATTAACTCAATATGATATGCTTTCAGACATTGAAAAAAAATTTAAAGAGAAAAATAATAAGAATTAAACTGATTAAGGAACTGGAGAATAGAAAATGAGAGCTGCTTTACGTGATGGTCCCAAAAAAGTTAATTGCATTGAAATGGATAAACCAGTCCCATTAAAGGATGAGGTTTTAATTGCTGTTCGATCCTGCGGCATTTGTGGTTCTGATATTGTCCGCATTCAAGAAGATAATCCAAAATGGGATAAAATTGTTTTAGGGCACGAGTTTGCAGGTGAAATTGTAGAAGTTGGAGATAGTGTTGCAAATTGGAGTGTTGGAGACAGAGTAACCGGTGCTCCTTTAATGCCCGATATGAATTCTGCAGAGAGTCAGCAAGGAAACTATTCACTTGATAAAAATTATAGTTTTATTGGATCACGCGTGCAAGGAGCCTTTGGAGAGTACCTAAGAGTTCCAAGTAAAAATTTGGTTGATATTGGAGATTTACCATACGATCAGGCAGCATTCATTGAGCCAATTACTGTTTGTTTGCATCCTATCATGCGTCTGGACAATCTTCTCGGTAAAGATGTTGTTGTAACTGGTGCAGGGACAATAGGCTTGCTTGCAATTCAAATATTTAAAGCAATGGGATGCCGAAGAATAATAGCATCTGATATTTCTGATGGAAAATTAGATATGGCACTTACTACAGGGGCTACGCATATTTGTAATCCTCTTAAAGAATCTCTTGAAGAAGTTTGTGGTCGAGAGCTAAGCAGTGGTGCTGATATAGTTTTTGAATCATCTGGAGCTACACCAGCAAAGATCTCTGCACTACAGGTAGCTAAAGGAAGAGCGTCAGTTTTACTTGTTGGTACATCACATAGTGAAATAACATTTACTTCAACTCAATTTGAGGCCATTACTCGTAAAGAGCTTAATGTTGTTGGTTCATGGATGAGTTATTCTGCACCTTTTCCTGGTGCTGAATGGACTACAGCAGTTTGGATGTTAAGTAATGGCTTAATAAACGTAAAGCCACTGCAGACGCATACATTTAAAATTGATCAAATCCAAGAGGCTTATGATGTGATTTACAAAAGTGATGAGCTTTGGGCAAAGGTTATGATTAATTTTTAAAGGAGTTATATATGTCAGCAGTAGAAAAATTTATTAAAATTTTAGAGGATAATAGAAACGGTAAAGGAACTGGTATCTATTCAATCTGCTCAGCACAATCAACAGTTTTAGAAGCTTCTATGCTTCAGGCAAAGCATGATGATTCTATTCTTTTAATAGAGTCCACTTCTAATCAGGTAGATCAATTTGGTGGTTATACTGGGATGAAACCTCATGATTTTGTCCGATATGTATATGATATTGCTGATAAAGTTGGTTTTGATAAAGATGAAATACTCTTAGGTGGAGATCATTTAGGTCCAAATACTTGGCAGAATGAAAATTCAGAATCTGCTATGATAAATGCACTAAAATTAATCGAAGAATATGTTAAAGCTGGATACAAAAAAATTCACTTAGACGCTTCAATGTTTTGTGCTGATGATGAAGGAGATCGTCATAAGCCATTAGCTAATGAGGTTGTTGCTAAGAGAGCAGCAGCAATGGCAAAGGTAGCAGAAGAAACCCATAAAAATTTTTGCGGTGATGATGCTAAACTTGTTTATATTATTGGAACGGAAGTTCCTATTCCTGGAGGAGCACAAGAAGAGGAAGAAAATGTTATACCTACATCTCAGAGTGATGCTGAGGAAACAATTCGTGTAACAAAAGCTGCATTTGAATCATTAGGGCTTCATGATGCATGGGAGCGAGTTTATGGTCTTGTTGTTCAGCCAGGTGTTGAATTTGGAGATGATCAAGTATTTCATTATCAACGAAGTGCCGCTGAAAGTTTAAGTCGAGAGATTATTAAGTACGAACGTTTGGTTTATGAAGCGCATTCAACTGACTATCAGTCGGAAACTGGTTTAACCCAATTAGTCGAAGATCATTATTGTATTTTAAAAGTAGGACCATGGTTAACTTTTGGTTATCGCGAGGCCTTATTTGCTCTTTCTATGATTGAAGAGGAATTACTTTCTTCTAAAAGTATGAAAACATCTAAATTAAGAGATGTAATTGAAGAAGTTATGATGGAAGATCCTAAGTATTGGAAAAAATATTATCCCGGTGATAAGTCAGAGCAATATTTTAAGCGAAAATATAGTTTTTCTGATCGTTCAAGATATTACTGGCCAAATGAAAAAATAAGGAATGCTGTAGATTTATTAATTGGTAATTTAAAAAACCATACTATATCACTTTCTTTACTCAGCCAATACTTGCCAAATCAATATAC
>MDTA01195496.1_pt1 | contig 17914 bp, 15 predicted proteins | sample 811151 | NCBI WGS metagenome assembly MDTA01 (sample SAMN05326648, study PRJNA326480) | marine metagenome | isolation source: seawater | place: Indian Ocean: South | collected 2010
CATCTTGTTGATTACTTAAAATATGTATTAGAGTTCTAAATTATTTAACAGAATTAATATTTTAGGATGGTCAATTATTTTTGATTTAAAATCTACAAATTCATCAATTCTTAAAATTTCCATTTACGTCTAAGGACCTAAATATCAAAAAAACGATCTAGAAAAATACGATACTAAAGAAATAATCAATTCAAATCTTAATAAAAACTTGTAGCATCGTATTAAATAAAATAATCTTTCTTCGATAAAGCTAGTTGAATCATTCAATTTAATACTTTTCATATGTAGAAAAGAGCATGCTATTTGGAGTAAAATTTTTGGGTAGATTTATTATAAGGCAAAAAATTTAATTTGATTAAGTTTGAAAATATATTTTTAAATTTTATAAACATTTTAATATTTAAACCGACCTTAATAGAGAGATGAATTCAAATGCAAGTCCCTTTCTTTGACTACAAACACATTTTTAACCAATATGAAAAAGATTTAACTTCAATCATAATTGATATTTCAAACAGAGGCTCATTTATCTTACAGGATGAGTTAAAAAGTTTTGAGTATAATCTTGCAAAATATCTAGGTTCAAAATATTCAATTGGGGTCGGAAATTGTACTGATGGGCTCTTGCTGGCTCTAAAAGCATCTAAGATTGGTGAAGGCGATGAAGTTATATTTTGCTCCCATACATTTGTAGCAACTGCTTCAGCTATTCATTTTTCAGGAGCAGTCCCCATTCCAGTTGAATGTGGAGAGGACCATTTGATCGATGTAAATGCATTAGAGTCTGCAATAACTTCAAAGACTAAAGCCATCATCCCAACTCAGCTTAATGGTCAAATTTGTGATATGGATGCAATCATGAAAATTTGTTCTAAAAATAATCTTACTCTCATTGAAGATGCAGCACAATCATTGGGTGCAGAGTTCAAAGGAAAAAAGGCAGGAACATTTGGAACCGCAAGCTCTTTTAGTTTTTATCCTGCAAAAAATCTAGGTTGTTTTGGCGATGGAGGAAGTGTAGCTACTAATCATAAAAATATCTATGATCAAATCTTACTTCTAAGGGACCACGGAAGATCAAAAATTGGTGAAGTTGTTCAATGGGGAATGAATTCTAGACTAGATAATTTACATGCCTCAATTCTTGATTATAAATTAAGCAAATACACTTTAGAGGTTGATAGGCGTCGAAAAATTGCTTCAATGTACGAAAAGGGTTTGGCGGCTATTTCTGAGCTAGTTTTGCCTCCTGGTATTACATCAAATCCAGATAAATTTGAAGTATACCAAAACTTTGAAATCGAGGTGAAATCCGAAAAGGACAGATCTTCTTTAAGAGACTTTTTGTCTAAAAATCAAATTGGGACTATTTTACAGTGGGGTGGAAAAGCTGTCCATGAATTTGAAGGTCTAGGATTTAAATTATCTCTACCATTTACGGAGTCTATGATGAGAAGATCGTTTCTATTACCAATGAATACATCATTAAGCAATACGCAGATTGAGTATGTTATAAGTAAAATAAGTGAATTTTTTGGTTATGGAAAATAGTTTAATTGATATTCAAAACTTAGCCACTAGGGTTCGTTTAAACGTACTGAAAATGACAAAAATTGGTAAAAGCTCTCATATTGGCTCAGTTTTTTCTATCGCTGATTTACTCGCGTGCTTGTATAGTGGACTATTAAATATCAATCCTAAAAATTATAATTCTAAAGATCGCGACAGGTTTATTTTGAGCAAGGGGCATGCTGGTGCTGGTGTCTATTCTGTATTAGCAGAAAAAGGTTTTTTTAATAAGGATTTACTTAAAACTCACTATCAAAATGGATCTAAACTAAGCGGTCATGTTTCTCATAAATCATTACCGGGTATAGAATTTTCAACTGGCTCTTTGGGTCATGGATTATCAGTAGGCGTTGGCTTTGCATTAGCTGCCAAATTGAACAAAAGAAATTATAAAACTGTTGTTTTGTTAAGCGATGGAGAGTGCGATGAGGGTTCTAACTGGGAGGCAATTTTATTTTCATCCCACCATAAATTAAATAATTTAATTGTTATTGTTGATTATAATAAGATCCAAAGTTTAGACTATGTTAAAAATACTATTGGAATTGAGCCATTTGAAGATAAATGGAAGTCTTTTGGTTGGAAAACCTTGTCAATAAATGGTCATGATATAGACGAAATAAACCAAAGTTATTTTGAAGCAAAAAAAAATAAATCTCCCACATGTATAATCGCAAATACAGTAAAAGGTAAGGGCGTCTCATTTATGGAGGAAAGTGTTTTATGGCACTATCGGTCTCCTCAAGGTTCAGAATACGATTTAGCAAAAAAAGAACTATTAAATCAATTAATACAAGGAAACAATGAAAAGTTATAAGACAGAAAAAGAGAAAAGGGTTGGTGATAAAATTGAAAAAATATTTGATCAGTCTCATGATCCTACCCAAGTAAAATTAGAAAATTTTACAAAGTACGTAAGAAGGCAACATTTAAAGAGATTTTTAACGCTTTATGAAATATATAAGAAAATATTGCCTATCAAAGGATCTATTGTTGAGCTTGGTGTATTTAGAGGTTTTTCTATATCTGCCTGGTCAAAGCTAAGTGCAATTTTAGAGCCTGAAAACATTATTAGAAAAATATATGGTTTTGATACTTTTGATGGCTTTGTTGACATTCATGAAAATGATAAAAATGAACAATATGATCATGCTGTTGGAGATTTTAAAACAAATGTTTTTGATGAGCTAAATGAACTAAATGATGTATTTAATGATGATAGATTTTTAGGGCATATCAATAAAGTAGAATTAATTAAAGGAGATTGCATAAAGACCATCCCAAAATTTGTTGAGGATAATCCGCATTTGCTAATTAGTTTACTTTTTATTGATTTAGATTTATACGAGCCAACAAAAGCAGCGCTAGAGAGCTTTGTCCCTAGAATGCATAAAGGTTCTATAATTGCCTTTGACGAATTAGATAATCCGCAATGGCCTGGGGAGACACTTGCGTTGTTAGAAAGTTTGGATATTAAAAACGTAAAAATTCAAACTATTCCCGGAGATCCATATATTGGTTTTTTTGAATTAGGTTGAGATTATTATGCGCGATGCATTTATTTCTCAGTTAACATTATTAGCTAAAAAAGACCCGAGCATTATGCTTATCACTGGCGATTTAGGCTTTGGTGTTTTAGATGGCTTTGCGAAGGATTTTCCAGATCAATATATAAATGCTGGTGTAGCAGAACAAAATATGACCGGTATTGCTACTGGCTTAGCAATGGAAGGAAGAAAAGTATTTACTTATTCAATAGGAAACTTTAATACTCTCCGCTGTCTCGAGCAAATTCGAAACGATGCATGCTACCATGAAGCTAATGTAAATATTGTTTCAGTAGGAGGTGGTTTTAGCTATGGCCCGCTAGGCTATTCGCATCACGCAACAGAAGACCTCGCCATAATGCGTGCTATTCCTAACTGCAGGGTTTTTTCCCCAACTAATACATGGGAAGTTGAACAAATAGTAAATAATATGGTAAATATGGTAGGAGTCAATTATTTAAGAATTGATAAATCGTCTGCGCCCAATTTAAATAAAAAAAACATCCCTTTTAAAATTGGTGAAGGAAGAATAGTCAAAGAAGGAAAAGACATAGCCATAATAGCATGTGGTGGAATTCTTGATCTTGCCCTTAGAGCAAGAGAATTATATGAATCTAAAAATATTAGCATCCGGGTTGTTAGTATTCACTCAATTAAGCCTTTTGATGAAAAAATAGTAATTGATTGTGCTAAAGAAACCGGCGGAATAATTACACTTGAAGAACATTCAAAACTTGGGGGCCTTGGAAGTATAGTTTGTGAAACTTTTGTTAAAAATCGAGTCTTGCCAAAAAAATTTAAAATGATGGGCTTAGATTCGAAGTTTTCAACAATTGTTGGATCTCAGGATTATTTAAGAGATGTTAATAAAATTGGTTTACAATCATTAGTTGATAACATTAATTACTTAATAAGCTAAATATTTGAAAAGAATATTAGATATTTTCATTTCTGCTACTGGCTTATTTATTTTAAGTCCATTAATCTTAATCTGCCTTTTTTTGATATGGGTTTATGATTTTAAAAATCCTTTTTATACTCCAAAACGAATGGGAAAGAATTTCAAACCATTTAAAATGTATAAGCTTCGATCAATGTATCAAGGGGCTGATAAATCTGGTGTTTCATCAACATCAGCAAACGATAATCGCATTACCCCAATTGGAAAAATTATACGAATAATTAAGCTTGACGAAATATCTCAATTAATTAATGTATTTATTGGAAGCATGAGCCTGGTTGGCCCAAGACCTCAGGTAGTATCGCATGTTATTAATGAATACACTGATTTAGAAAAGAAGCTATTAAGTATCAAGCCTGGTATAACAGATTTTTCATCAATTGTCTTTTCGGATGAATCAGAAATTTTGAAAAATTCTAAAGATCCAGACAAGGACTATAATGTATTAATTAGACCATGGAAAAGTAGGCTCGGACTTTTTTATGTTGAGAATCAATCATTCAGTGTCGATTTAAAGCTAATTTTTCTAACAATAGTTGCTATAATATCAAAGCCTAAAAGCCTTACTATGCTTAATCGATTATTGCTGAGTCTTAATGCAGATGAACAATTAATTAATATTTCAATGAGAAAAAAACAATTAATTCCGCACGCTCCACCGGGACAGTAATTTTGATTTTCTTTGTTGAAATTAAGAGAGTCGAAAAATTAATTAAAAATATAAAACCCTATTGCTTTTCGATAATTTCAGCTTCTTTTAGTTGCTTAATATTCTCTCAAAGTCAAAATAATACTTCAGATCCTATATATAATCTAATTAATGGTAAAGAATACTCAGGTGCACTATTGCGACCTGTTTATAAAAAAAATAATGCTCCATTAGCTTTATCTTTTTCTAGTTATAACTATTACAATAATGGTCATACCAATATTGACAACAACGGACATCTCATTGCTTATCCAAACAGGAGTACCTATTTTAGTTATAATTTTTTGTATATAAATAATTTTATTTATTTAAAGATTAATCCTTATCAAGAATTCATATCTCAAAATCAATATAAAAGTTTAATTAGGGGAAATTTTCAATATCTAAACGATAAATTTTTAGTTGGAAAGACTAAAAATTCGATTGGCCAATCAAGTTTAGCGTTCCATCTGAATGGAATAGGAGCAGGTATTTCAACAGAAAATATGTGGGTTGGCCCCGGTTTTCACACATCTCTTTCAATGTCAAACAATTCCTTTGGTTTTAAGCATTATTTTTTTGGTACACTTTTTCAACAAAAAATATCTAATTATGGATTTAATTTTAGGTACGTTATTTCAGAAAGAAATAACGAAAATAACATCTTTTATCATACTTCACTTGCTGGCTTACTTACTATATATAATAACCCAACCATAACAATTGGATTTAACAGAACATATCTTTCTGGTGGAGTTGAAGAAATTATTTGGTCGATTGAGGATGCAGCTAAGCTAGTCTTTGAACCATTGTTTGGTTCACAAAAAAGAAATTTGAATTATTCTGGAATCTTTGAAAGTGAACCTGACTACTGGGATCCATGGGATCAGCTTTTGGTCGGGTTTATAAATATATATTTTCCTGAAACTAAATCACATTTATATCTTGAATTGGGCACTGATGATAGCAGGGCAAATCTCACTGATTTAAAAGCACATTGGGATCATGCTTATGGATATATTTTTGGATTCAAGAAATATGAAATTCTTGGAAACGAATCACTTTTTATTGGTTTAGAATTCATGTCAAACAAGACAACAGCAAATACTCTAAATCCAAAGTTTTATCGTGGAGACTGGAATGGTAGAAACTTTTACAATAGAGAAATGTATCTTTTTTCTTCTTACGAAGGAAGAAGATGGGGCGCACACTCTGGGTCAGACTCGGATGATAAAATAATTCTCATAGGATATTCTGATGATAATTTTTCCCTGATTTCTTCTTATAATATTGAAAGACGTGGAGTATTAAGCCAAAATTTTCCTGAAGTAAAAAATGAACTCATCATATTATTTGAAAAAAAATTACTTAGATATAACTACTTACTTTATTTTGAATCCGAAGGCATAATTAATTATAATTTTGAAAAAAACTCTAGCTTAAAGAAAAGCAGAGTGATTGGAATAGGAATAAGCTATTTTATTTAACATAACTAATGTTTATCAATGATTAACTATTTCAAAAGCTTATGCTTATTAATTTTTTGCATTTTTAGTTTAAAAGCTAATCAAAGCACTGCTATCATCGATTCTTTGGTTTATGAAAGAAGCAATTATAGCGATAATTATTTTAGACATTCTAATTTGCGTTTATTTAATGACTTAAACAGAGTTAAGCTTCAAATTTCATATGAACAGTCTCTTTTTTTAAATAGCAATCTGCCAAATTTTGAAAATTACGGTGGAAGATACTTCCCTAAAGGGTATGGTTATTATTCTGCATTTTATGCAACTGCCAATCTAAAATATTTATTTGTTTCTTTAAACCCAACGAAAAGCATCATAAAAGACTTTAATATTCAGAATTTACCAGAGAAAAAAGGACAATTTTCTGTATTAAACGATGTCCCGCATAGCTATGAACCTAATTTTTTGCCTAATACAGGTTTTAAACTAAAGTTTAAGGGGATACACTTAGGTTATGGTAATTGGAATTCATGGAGAGGGCCAGGTATACATAACAGCATAATCTTATCAAATAATTCAGAAGGATTTAACCACTATCTTTTAGAAATTAAAAATTTTGAGAAAATCACAACTAACTTATCTTTTAAACTTAAGTACATGATATCTACGAAATTTAAAAATAAATTTTTAGAAAATTTCTATAGTTCATTTATTTTCTTAGATTTTAAATACAGGCATTTAGAATTTGGATATTCAAAAGTGATCCAAAGTTATTATGACGACCAAAATAATTGGAAAAATATAAATGCATTAACTACAATTATGATAAAAAATCATTTGCAAAATTATGACGAAATAAATCATTTCTATTTACTCTATAAATTAGCTAGTTCAAAATTAGAATTTTTTTTAGAAGTAGGTATCCCAAATAGGTCATTTGGTGAGAAAAGCATCTTTACTTATTATGACCATTCAATGGCAAGTAACATTGGATTTAGAAAAAGAAATTTATTTGGAAATGAAAATTTAGTTTTCGGATTTGAATATTTTAGAGCCCTTAACTCACTTTATTATAATTTTATACCCTCTTCAAATCTTTATGATAATATAAAATATAACTATTCGTCACATAAAAATAGAAGATGTGCATCGCACTCTGGGCCAGATAGCGACGATTTTCTCGCTTTCATTGGATATTTAAATTCAAAATTCGAACTAATTTATGAAGTAAACTACGAAAGGCATGGCGTTACTTATTCTTTTCCTCCTGAAATAAAATTCGAATCAAGATTTAAAGCCAGTCTTGTTAGTCAAAAAATGACTTTTTCCCTTTTTTATGAAAGAGAATATTATGAACATTACGGCTTTGTTGATTCAAACTATAACGTTTGGACAGAAACCTTTGAAGAGGGTTCATTGCAAAGAACAAATAGTTTAATTATTTCAATACAATACACATTATTCTAGAATTAACAAATTGTAAAACAAATTTTTCTTATAGAAATGAATATGTTTTACAAAATATAAAATTCTTTTGACATTAAGTCAAATTAGCATAATTTACCTTCGTGAAATTACTTAAATTATACTTTGTTTTTATTTTAGCTTTTATTGGAACATTTTCTTTTTCTCAGAGCTATCAAGATCTCCAGAGATTGCAAGAAGAGTACAAAAAAGTCCTTGAAAAGCAAGCCTTGCAAAAACCTGCCGAAATTGATGAAGCTGAGAAAAGAGCAAAGAGCACAGCTCTTCCTGATAAATTGGTATATTCACGTAAAGATATTGAATCTTTATTGATAAATACGGAAAAGTTACTTCAAGAATTAAAGTTTTTGAAAGATACTGTTAAGAAAATGCCCTATTTCGGGTATGATTTTTTTACTAAAAGGGATTCCATCCCCTTTTGGCAAAACCTCCCCATTTCAAAAAATTATATCCTTGGTCCAGGTGATGAAATAATAATTGCTCTTTGGGGAGAGTCTAATTCTTTATCAACAGAAATTATAAATAGAGACGGCCAGATCTTTATTGAAAACATTGGTGTGATTAATCTTAGTGGTAAGTCTGTTTTAGAAGCAAAAAAACTTATTACTTCAAGGTATTCTCGAGTTTACTCTACCTTAATTGGGCAAAAACCTCAATCGTTTATTGATTTATCGCTTGGCGAGTTAAAGTCATTAAATGTTCATTTTGTAGGTTATGTTAATATACCTGGCGTTCACATGTTGCATCCTTTTTCCAACGTAATAACAGGGCTGATTCAAGCTGGTGGAGTAAACAATAGAGGCACCTTAAGAAATATTCAAATAATTAGAAATGGTGAAACTATAAATGAGGTTGATTTTTATGATTATGTATTGAATGTTAAAGAGTTAACCGAAATAAGATTAATGGATCAAGATATAATTCATGTTGGTCCACGAATATCAACTGTTGCCATTGACGGAAGCGTATTAAAACCAGGCTACTATGAACTGACAAAAAATGAATCATTAAAAGACTTGCTATTCTTTTCAGGAGGTAAAGAGAGGTTTTCATCAAATCTATCTTTTGTATTTAGAAATAATTATTTTGAAAAAAATGGATTTTTAATAAGTGACAATGAAGGACAAAACTTTACTGTTATGCAAGGAGATAGTATTTTTGTTCCTAAAATAAATAATCATGAAAATTTCATAAATATTCAAGGGCACGTTAAAAATCCTGGCAAGTACCCTTTTAATAAAAAAATGGTCTTGAAAAACTTAATTAATGCCACCATGTCTCCAAAAGATCAGGATTTTTATAAATCTATGGACTTATCAAATATAACTATTTTTAGAAAAAATCCCCTTGAAAGCGATCCAGTTAAGATTGTCACGAGCCTTGATGACAATTCTTTTTTAAAAAGCGGATATCATATAGTTGTAAATCGAAAAAATATTCTAAATCCAATAGAATCTGTGATTATCACCGGTGAAATAAACAATCCAGGCATGTATCCAGTCAACAACATAACAACATTAGCTGACATTCTTAATAAAGCAGGCGGATTTACTTCTTTTGCACTACAAAAAGGTGTAGAAATTTTTCGAGATTCTGTTAGAATAGGTTGGGAAAACGATAAATTTGTTCTAAATCAGGGCGACAGTCTGAATGTAAGGAAAAAAACTGGATTAATTTTCATTTCTGGCGAAGTAAACAACCCTGGTTATTTGAGCTATGATAAAAGCAACTCAATTAAAAATTATATTAGAAAAGCTGGTGGTTTTACTTCTTTTGCCCAAATAGATAATATTTATATAATTTATCCAAATGGAATTTCAAAACCAGCAAACAGCTGGCTTACTCCAAAAGTTATTGAAGGTTCATCAATAATAGTTGGTCAACGAACGATTACTGGAAATCAAAAACCGAATGGTTGGGAAGTTTTTTCGTTGATTGCGGGTCAAGCTGGAAATATAGCCACAACGTTACTCTCAATTTCACTATTGCTCAATCAAACTAATGCAAACTAAAAAAAAATCACTTGGCCAAAAGATAAAACGATATCGTCTGATAAATGACATTCGCCAAGAGGATATGGCTGAAAAAATGGGGGTTTCTCGTGCAACGCTAATAAACTATGAAAAAGGTCATACCGCTATAAATATCGATATTTTAAACAGGCTAAAAAATATTTTTCCAAATTTTGATTCATTTAACGAAGAAAACACCAAACCCCAGATTTTGACTAATAATACTATTGACTTTAAAGTTTTGTATAAGGCTTTGTTTGATCAAAGAAAATATATCTTTCTAATTACAATTTTATTTGGGATTATTGGTACTAGTCTATCGTTTTCCTTTAAAAAATATTATAAGTCCGAAATTTCGTTGTATCCAGCAAAAAATGAATCGTTCAATAATCTAGGTCAATTCCAGTCTTTAGCGGCTAATTTGGGTATGAATACGGCTGATAATGGCCAAAGTTTTAACATTCCAGATGTCGTAAAATCTCGATTAATCGCAACTAAGGCAGTTAATAATATTTGGATTACAGAAAATGGCGATTCAACTAGCCTTATAGATCTTTGGAAATTGGACCATTCTTTCTGGTCAAAAAAAAATCAAGACAAGATTGACCCTAATATTATCAGAGAAAAAGCTATTAAAAACTTTTTGAGCAGAATAAGTATATCGGAGGATAGAATTACTAGATTAATAAAAATTTCTACCAACTTTCAAGATCCACTAATTTCAGCAAATATTGCAAATTTTATTGGTCAAGAAGTCGAGAAATACATTCAAAAAGAAAATTCTGCTCAATCAAAAAAAGAAAAACTCTTTATTGGTGAAAGATTGTTAGTAGTTAAATCAGAGTTAGAATCTGCGGAAAACAAACTAAAACAATTCAAAGAAAGAAATAGGGGATATGATGGATCTCCAGAGTTATTTATGATTTTTTCAAGACTTAATAGAGAGGTTGAAGCAAAAAAAGAAGTTTATGTTACTCTTCAACAGCAATTAGAGCTGGCAAGAATAGAAGAAGTTAAGCAGTCGCCCATATTGCATGTTCTTGATAAAGCTGTTCCCCCAATAAAAAAAAGCTCACCAAATAGATTATCATTTTTATTTTTATCATTATTATTTGGCTTCATTTTTAGTTCAATTAGAACAATCAATCGGTATTAACTAGTTTTGAAAAAAATAAAAATTTGTGTAGTTGGAGTTGGACACTGGGGATCAAATCATGTCAAAACCTTATTATCAATGAATATTTCTGTCGGATGCATTGATAAGGATTTTTCTAGATTAAGCAAGATGCATGAATTAGATCCATCAATAAAATCATTTTCAAGTATAGAAGAAAGTTTCGAGCACAATTTTAGCGGGTACATTTTGGCTACACCAGCATCAACACATACTGAGCTTGCCAAAACATTAATATCAAATCATAAACCTGTTTTAATTGAGAAACCCTTGGCTTTATCACTTCAGGAATCAAAACAAATCAAATCTTATGTAGACAAGTTTGCTGGAAAGGTTGTTGTAGGTCACTTACTTCTGTTCCATCCTGCAATAAATAAAATTAAAACCATGATTGATGATGGTAAAATTGGAAAAATCCAATATATGTATAGCAATAGATTAAATTTAGGAAAAGTTAGAAGAGAAGAGAATGTGTTTTGGAGTTTTGCGCCACATGATATTTCAGTTTTTCAATATTTATCCTCCTCTTTTCCAAGCAAAACCTTTTCAATTGGTGGAGATTTCTTGCAAAGAAAAATTCACGATACAACAATAACTTACTTAAAATACCCAAATAATATTCAAGGTCATATTTATGTGAGCTGGTTACACCCATTTAAAGAACACAGATTAGTTGTAATTGGAACAAAAGGTACATTGCATTTTGAAGACAGCATTGATAAAAAACCCATTCAATTTTATGAAAAACAAATGAGCAAAAACGATGATATTTTCACTCTAAAAAACAAAAAACCAATAAACATAAACTATGGAAAAGGTATGCCACTTAAAAACGAACTAAAATATTTTATAGATGTCATCAATGGTAAAACACTCAAAAAAGCAAATATTGATGAGGGTATAGATGTTGTCAGAATTTTAGAAACTTCTTCAAAGTCATTATCCAAAGTGTGAAACAATGAATGATTTTTACGCTCACAAATCAGCAGTAATTGATCAAAATGTTAATATAGGTAAAAACACAAATATTTGGCATTTTTGCCACATTCAGTCTAACTCTATAATTGGAAAAAACTGCACTTTGGGTCAAAATGTTAATATTGCTAGCAACGTTAAAATTGGAAACAATGTAAAAATTCAAAATAATGTTTCTGTATATGAAGGAGTAGAGTTAGAAGATTATGTGTTTTGTGGCCCATCTATGGTTTTTACAAATATAGTTTTTCCAAGATCTGAATTTCCACAAAACGATTCAAGTCTATATCAAAAAACCTTGGTAAAAAAATCTGCTTCGATTGGGGCTAATGCAACAATCATGTGTGGTATTACTATTGGCAAATATTCAATGATTGGTGCTGGAGCAGTTGTGCTTAACAACGTTCCGGATTTTGCTTTAGTAGTTGGCAACCCCGGAAAGATTAAAGGATGGGTTAATAAAAAAGGAATGAAGTTAATATTTAATAAAAATGGAAAAAGCAAATGTGGTCAATTTTATTTTGATGGAAGTTTTGTAAAGACCGTGAAAAAAAATTGAAATTAGTAACAATAATTGGAGCTAGACCTCAGTTCATTAAAGCTTCAACAATTTCTGATGTAATTAATTCTAGACACAAATCCTTTTCTGAGGTGATTATTCATACTGGGCAGCATTTTGACGAAAATATGTCAAAAATTTTTTTTGATGAGATGGAAATTCCTAGACCAAGATACAATCTAAATGTCAATAATTTGGCTTATAATCAAATGATTGATACCATGATAGGTAAAATAGTGCCAATTCTGAAAAATGAGAAAGCAGATGCTCTGTTAGTATATGGGGACACAAATTCAACTTTAGCTGGAAGTATAGCAGGTAAGCTTTGCAAGTTACCAGTGATTCATATTGAAGCAGGTTTAAGGAGCTTTAATAGAGCAATGCCTGAAGAAAATAATCGCATTATTTCAGACCATCTGTCAACACTGTTGTTTTGCCCAACAAAAAACTCTGTAGAAAATCTTAAAAAAGAAAATCTTACAAAAAGCGTTTTTTTTTCGGGCGATATTATGTTTGATGCATTTCTTAAGTATTCTTCAAAAAAAGATATTGCAAACGAAAGATATTTTGAAAATGAATTTATTTTATCTACGATTCATCGGCGCGAAAATATCAGTGATCCAAAAAAATTAATCGCAATTTTTAATAATCTTGACAGAATCAATGAAGAGAAAAAAATAATAATGCCTCTCCATCCTCATACAGCTAAGAAAATAAATGAATATAATATAAAAAGTAAAATTACTTTTATTGAGCCCCAGGGATATATATCTAATCTATCGTTATTAAAAAAATGCTCGTTAGTGATAACTGATAGTGGAGGTTTACAAAAAGAATCCTTTTTTTCAAAGAAAAAATGTTTAGTAATAAGAAATCAAACAGAATGGATAGAGCTTGTCGATAAAAAAACCAACTTATTATCAAGCCAAGATGATATTTTTAATAAATACAAAAAATTAATTAAAAAAGAGTTTGAGTTTAGTTATAATATTTTTGGTAATGGTAAAGCATCGCAGCTTATCATTGATAAGATTGAAAATTATTTTAGTAATTGATGTTTTTTTCTAAGGACTTTTCTAAAAATACCATTTTTGCAAGCTCAATATATCTCTATTTATCTCATTTCGCAGATTATATACTCGCTCTATTTTTTCTACCTTTTATTGCTAAGACAATCGGAGCCATTGAATTTGGTAAAATCGGCTTAGCCCAGTCTTTCGGTATTTTAATTATACTTATAATTGAATTTGGTTCATCTACGATGGCTACAAGAAAAGTTGCGCTAATTAAGGCAGATGATAAAGCTATGAAAAAATTTATTGATGAGTTATTCACTTTTAAAATTTGTCTTATGCCAATGGCTATTCTGTTATCTTTTGCAGCGGTAATTTTTATACCGGCATTTAGAAATGAACCTATATATCTAATAATAGCAGTAGTTGGCTCTATTTTTCATGGAATCTCCCCCTCTTGGTATTTTCAGGGAATTGAAAAAATGAAAAATATTGCAATGTCGAAAATTATTTTTCGATCAATTGGGTTTCTTTTTATCCTCTTATTCGTTAAGTCTCCAGGCGATAGTTGGATTGTTCTATTTTCATATGCAATGACAAGTTTTTTAGTTTTTACATATCTCAATATAATCATATTTAAAAAATATGGAGTCTCCAAGCTTGTTTCTTCTAAAAGAGTCATAAAAGTTCTAATTGAATCATTGTCGGCATTTTTTATTTCTATTATCCCTATTATTTATCAAAATCTTAGCCTTTTTTTAATGAGCGCGTTTATTAGCCCCATTCAATTAGGTTATTATTATGGGGCAAACAGAATTTATAGAGCATTTAACACGCTTTACGGTCCAATAAGTCAAGCCTATTTTCCAGCACTATCATCAGCAAACTCATCAAATAAAACCATTTTTAAATCATTATTAAAAAAATATTTTTTACTAATTATAGTAATAGGCTTAGTATTTTTCATGATTAATTATTTCTTAGCAGAATTTATTATTTTCAATTTTCTTGGAAAAGATTATGGCGGAGCTATTGAAATACTTAAACTATTTAGTATAGTTTTATTTTTGACAGCTCTTTCCAATGCGCTGGGACGTCAGTGGATTATTGGTACAAATAAAGATTTTTATTTTTTATCTATTCAGTCTTTATCATCAATAGTAAGTTTTATTTTTTTCTTTTTCACTTTCAAAAATATTGGTGTTAAGGCACTTCCTTTTTCAATAATCATTTTCGAAATTTTTACCATTTTTCTTTGCTCTATATTTTTAATACTTAATGTAAAATTTAGTTATTTTGATAAGTAAAAATAAAATTACGTTAGCTTTAATTTTATCATCTTATTTAGGTGTATCTATAAGCTTTAATGATTTATACTTATTCCATATTTTTTTTATCATATCCTTTTTGGTTTGGCTTTACGAATTTAAAAAAAATAAATACATTTTTAATTATTCGTTCTTGTTAAAAAAATATGTAAAAACATTGATTTTAATTCTTTTGTGGTACTTTCTTTCTCTTATTTGGGCTCCAGATAAAGTCTTAGGTTTGAAATACCTTTTTTATTTGATTTGCGGATTCATTATTACCGCAAGTATAATTTTATTTTCTTCAAACATTAAAAATCTAAATATTGTTTTTAAACTCTTATCAATAATAGTACTTGTTGAAATTGTTATAGCTTTTTTAGAGTCATTTACTGGTTTCAGGATGCCAATTTCTTCATACTCTTCGCTTTCTACTTTCTTTGGAAAAGATCCTGTAAATTTTTCAGAGTTTGATGGTATTCTCTCGTACACTAACTTTTCCCCTCCTACAGGATTTAGATGGAACACTAATGACCTTGCAATCAGTATGGCAATTTCTCTGCCTTTTTTCTTGTGCAGCAAGAGAACGATTGTTCAAATATTTGGTATTTTTAGCATCTCTTCAATTGTAATAATGACTGCCTCAAGAGCAGTATTCTTGTCTTTAATTTTAATTTTTTCACTTTATTTACTAATGATAAAAAAAAGATTAGGTACACTTAGTATAATGTGGATTACATCAATTGGTTTATTATTTAGCTTATCTGTTTTTAGTAATAGCGAAAACCCTAGACTAAATGAAATAGGAAACTCCTTAGAAGCTCTGAATTTGTATGTTAGAGGTGAGATTGATGTTGGTGGTTCTATTGAATGGAGAAGAGAGTTGGTCAATGATGGTTTAGAAGCTTTCAAAAAAACTTATGGCAGAGGTCTTGGTTCAGGGGGCTCAGTTGCAAACCAAGAGCTAGTGGGGCCAGTTGCAGGAAGATTTACCTCTATGCACAATTTTTGGATTGAAATTCTAGTTGAAGGAGGAGTTTTGGCGTTTGCTTTAGTATCAATCTTTTTAATTAGTTTAGTTTTTAATTTATTCAAAATAGCCAGGTCGAATCTTAATGATCCGATCAAATATTTAAGCCAATCTCTATTTTTATCCCTCGCTGCGTTTATTCCAGCTGCAATTGCAGCCAGCTCCACTATTTATTTTTTTCCAATGTGGATTTTGTTTGGGTTATCTATATCAGTAATTGATTTATCGAATAAAAAATTAGCTTAATTGAAAACGGGCTATTTTTATAAAAGCTTGAATGTATGCATTAATTTTTGCTCTATAAATACTAGAAAAAGGCATCAAAAAGAAAAGAAATAATATTTTAATAAAAATATTTATTAGTATAGCAAGAAATAGTACTTTTACGCTTCGTGCGGTTGAGTGAATTTTAAAATATTTTATTTTACTTAGATTTTGGTTTAAAATAGATGTTTTATAGTCTTTTTTCGAGCTTTTACCCGAATAATGAATAATTTTATTTTCTGGTAAAAAATAATTAAGATACCCCTTTTTTCTTAATCTCATGCATAGATCAATATCTTCCATCCAAAATAAATCTTCATTGAATCCCCCTGTATCTAGAAACAGGTTTCTTTTCATAAAAAAAACAGCTCCAGAAATTGTTGATACCTCTGTAAGTTTTGAAAAACTTTCAATCTTATAATTTTTTTTGATATTTAAAAAATCAAGAAAAAAAATACTCAAAATAGTGTTCATCAAAGTAGGATATTTCCAACATGACTGTTGAACAAATCCATTTTCATCTAATAGTAGAGCGCCAACTGCTCCTACTTTTTCATTATGATTAACTGCCACGGAAAATTTTTCTAAGGTATTATCAATGAAAAGAGTGTCAGGATTAAGGATTAAAATTTGATTACCGTTTGACTCGGATACTCCTTTGTTAACAGCTTTAGAAAACCCGTGATTAAAATCATTTTCTATCAATTTAACCTTTGGGAATAACTTTTTAATTTGCGCAACGCTATCATCAATTGAGTTATTATCAACAACTATTATTTCAAAATTTATATTTTCTGACGAATGTTTGTATATCGATTCTATGCAAGAAATAATATATTCACTCACATTATAACTCACTATTATTATTGAAATATCAATTTTCATAGATTTTTAACTATTATGATGAAGCTACTAATACTCTCTGACGCAAATTCCATCCATACTCGTAAATGGTCTAAATCTTTAAAAGATAAAGGTTTAAATATAAAATTATTTACTTTGTTTAAACCGAAAAAAGACATTTTAGAAGATTATAAAAAAAACAATATTGAAGTATTTTATTCAGATTTAAATCCTAATATTCGTGATCTTAGAAGTCCAAATATTTCAAAATTGAGATATTTATTGTCTTTGCCAGCACTTTTTAGGATAATAAAATCCTATAATCCAAACATAGTTCACGCTCATTATGCATCAAGTTATGGATTCTTAGGTATCCTATCAAGGTTTCGACCGCTTATTATCTCGGTATGGGGAAGTGATGTTTATTTCTTCCCTAGAAAAAACAAATTCTACGCTTTTTTATTAAGATATATCTTAATAAAGGCTAACATAGTATGTTCAACAAGCAAGGTAATGAAAAATTTAATTGAAAGAAATTTTTCAATAAGAAATATTCATGTTGTTCCTTTTGGAGTTGATACAAGTTATTTTAAGCCAAAAATATCAAAAAACATTGATTTCACTGTTGGAACAATTAAAAGCATTGAAGATCATAATGGAATCGATTGTCTGCTTGAAGCTGCACATATTTTAATTAATCAACGTAATAAAAATATTAAGTTTATAATAATTGGAGATGGAACTCTGAGAAAAGCGATGGAAAAAAAGGCTTCAGACCTTGACCTTGATGAAAAGGTAAAGTTCTATGGAAGCATTTCACATGATAAAGTATCAAGTTATTACCATAAACTTTCAATATTTATAGCTGTTTCAACTAGGGAGAGTTTTGGTGTATCCGTTCTTGAAGCCGCTGCTTGCGGTATTCCTTCAATTACTTCAAATGTTGGTGGATTAATTGAAGTAAATTCAAATAATGAAACGGGATTAATTATTTCTGCAAATGACCCTTTTGAGCTTGCAG
>MDTA01134512.1_pt1 | contig 17910 bp, 16 predicted proteins | sample 811151 | NCBI WGS metagenome assembly MDTA01 (sample SAMN05326648, study PRJNA326480) | marine metagenome | isolation source: seawater | place: Indian Ocean: South | collected 2010
TAAAAAGCCCTAAAGAAACTGGAAATACTTTTTTAGCCAATGCTAAATTAAAAGCTAAATACTTTTCTAGATATGTAAATTTTCCAGTTATTTCAGATGATTCTGGTTTATGCATAAAAGCTTTGAATGGTAATCCAGGGATTTATTCTGCACGCTTGGCCAAAAGGCATGGAAGTTTTTTCAAAGCAATGAAAAGAATTTTAGAAAAAATGAAAAATAAAAAGAATAGATCTGCAGTCTTTATTTGTAGTCTATCTTATATTTCAGAAAAAAAAAAATCCTATTCAGTTGTTGGTAAAATTAAAGGAACTATCTCAAAAAAAATTATAGGTAAAAGAGGTTTTGGATACGACCCAATTTTTATCCCTGATAAATATTTAGTTACTTTTGGCCAAATGCCTAAATTGAAAAAAATTTTGATTGATCACAGATATATTGCTTTTCAAAAATTGAAGAAAAAAATTAAAATTTTGTAAATTTATTTTTTTCGGCTTTATAAATATCCAGATTTTGAATTATTGATTTATTATCAAAACTAAAGGTTCCTATCTTACCTTTTATTTTTCCCTTAAAAGAAAAATCGTTTACAGAACTGATCTTCCCATTCTTTTTCCAAGTATAGTATATTAATCCTATTGCATCATAAGTTAAAATAGTCATTTCATTTGGAAAATTCTCAAAAACTTTGAAATATTTTTCTTTATATTTTTTAAATTCTTTATAATTAACTGATGGGTAGTAAAGGCTTTTCACAGTATTCTCGTAAAAAATACTTTCGTCAAACCATTGGTTTACTGTAGTAAATAAAACTTTTTGCTGATCCACATCAGTAAATACTAAAGATGTTAGTACGCTTTTCAGACTACTTCCAAAATCAATTATAATTACTGAGTCAAAATTCACATCGCCAATGGTATATTTTTGTTCTAATCTTTCTAATTGACGTTTTGATTGCTCATCGTCCTTATCTTCAAACATTTTCTTTCTTAATTCCAAATTTCTTTTTCTCTGAGAATAATTTGTTAAGATTTCTATTTCTCCAGTTAAAACTTTAGGATCTGAACTATATTTAAAAATTTTAAAATTGTTTAAGTTAAGTTTTTCAATTTTTTTCTCAACGAAATCTGTATATTGGTTTTTTGGCAAAAGTATTACAGTTTTATTTTTTTTTTTCTTTTTTATAAAATCTAATAATGATCTCATTTGAGACTCAAGACTCACGCCTATACTAATAACATTACTTTCAAATTCCGGATTCATATTCGACGGTGATATAAAAATCATATCATTAAATTTTTTAACTTCTGAAAAGTCTTCATTATTTATTGGGCCAATTACAACATTAGCACCTTGATCTTTAATTTCTTTGATTGCATTAGAAAGTTTTTTTGGATCTCCAGATCCTGAGTCTCTTGGTATGATAAAAACATTTTTATCACCAATTTCACCTAATGCTAATTGTAAAGAGTATAGAAGAGAGTCACCAAGCTCTTTATATTCACCACTTAGCGGTGCTAAAAGTCCAATTTTCAGGACGTTACTTTTTGCAAAACTTAATGCATTAGAATTTAAGAAGATTATTATATAGAATATAAATATTAACTTATTTTTCATAAATGAAATTATCTAACAAAAGCTTATATATTGTTTCAACACCTATTGGAAATTTAGACGATATCACTTTTAGGGCAGTAAACGTTTTGAAAGGTTCAGACATAATTTTATGTGAAGATACACGGCACTCATTAAAGTTACTACATCACTTAAAGATAAAAAAGAAATTAGTTTCATATCATAAGTTTAACGAAAAAAAAGAACTTAGAAATATAATAAAATATTTAAATGAAGGCAAAATTTTGTCTTTAATATCAGATGCAGGCACACCATCTCTATCTGATCCAGGCCGTGTATTAATTCAGGAGTGTATAGAACAAAATATTAATATTGTACCGATACCAGGTGTTTCATCAATTACTACGTCTATGAGCGTATCAGGATTTAAAGACCAATTTCTTTTTTATGGCTTTTTACCAAAAACTGAAAAAGACTTAGATAAAGTCTTATCGCCTTTAAGTAAATTATACTTTTCTCAAGTTTTTTTTATACCAGCTGTTAAAATCAATTTTTATTTAAAAAAATTCAAAAAATTTTTTAGTGGTAGAAAAATTCTTATAGCTAAAGAACTAACTAAACTTCACGAAACATTTTATAGAGAAGATGTTGACAAAATAAATTTGTTCAAAACACCACTAAAAGGTGAATTATCTGTTGTAATATCTGATGAAAAAATTAAGAAAAAAGTTTTAGATGAAAACAATATTGTAAAAAAAGCGAGATTATATTTAAAAAAATATAGCCTTAAGGATGTAGTTGAATTATTATTTGAGAGTGAAAGAATCAACAAAAAAAGAATTTATCAAATTTGTCTAAAAATTAAGAATGATGAAAAAATTAATTAGTTTAATTGTATTTATAGTATTAACTTCTTGTACGTCGGTGGGAAAATTTGGAACAGGAGTAGATATTACTTTTGATCCAAGAACAATCGGCATGCAAATTGATGATACAATAATGCAAAAGAATTTAACCGCAAGATTAGCTCTGACAGATAAGAAATATTTTTTATCAATTCAGTCAGAAGTAATTGATGGTAGAATATTCCTTTCTGGAAAAGTTGATGAACCTGAGGAAAAGATAAAAATTACTAAAATGGCCTGGGAAACTAAGGGAGTTAGATCTGTTAAAAATGCAATTAGCATTCGTGGTAATAGTAACTTTAAGGGAACAGCAAAAGATATTTTAATAACAAGTCAACTTCGAACAGCCTTGATATTTAATAAAAAAACCAAAGCTAGGAATTATACCCTAGAAACAATTAATCAAAATATTTACATATTTGGTATAGCAATGAACGAAGATGAGAAAAAATCAGTTATAAATGAGGCAAATAAAATATATGATGTAAAAGAAGTTATACCATCTATATATTTAGTGACAGAACTTAGTCGAAACAAGCTTTAAGGTTAATACTTAATTACGTGAGATGAGTACGCAGCTACAGATGCAAGATTTAAGATATCAGAAGTGCTTGATCTTAAAGGAGCAACTTCAATTGGCAATCCTAATCCAATCAATAAGGGCCCAATAAGTTTTGCTCCACCGTACACTTTCATAAGCTTAGTAGAAATTGCAGCGCTGTGAAGAGCAGGCATAATCAGAATATTAGCATTACCTACAATTTTAGAAAATGGATAAGTTTCTTTATAGATCGGGTTTAAAGCTACATCTGGTTGCATTTCCCCATCAAAATCAAAATCAACATTGTCTTTTTTTAACAATTCAATCGCGTCTCTAACATGTTTTGTATTTTTTGATACCGGGTTACCAAATGTTGAATGGGATAAAAAAGCAACCTTTGGATCAAAACCAAATAATCTAGCAACACGCACACACGATTTAGAAACGTTCACAAGTCTTTGAGCCGAAGGAAAGTCTTGAACATTTGTATCAGCTACAAGTATTGTTTTTCCCTTAGAATTTATCATTGTCATTCCAAAAATTTCTTCACCTGGTCTCGGATCTACAACTTTTTTAAGTTTTTCAATTGATGCAGCGTAATGTCTTATATTTCCAGTTACCATTGCATCGGCATCTTTACAGGCGATCATAGATGAACCCCAAGCTATTCGGTCGTTTCTTACTAATCGGTCTACATCACGTTCTAGCTGTCCTTCACGCTGTAATTTTTTGTAAAGATGGCCTACATATTTATCTCTTTTCTTCTTATCAGTAGAATTTACTATTTCAATTTTATGATTTTCATCTAAACCTATTTTTTTTAACTGTTCTCTAATTCTCTTTTCAGTACCAATTAAGATAGGAGTGCCAAGTTTATTTTTCCCAAACTCAATGGCAGCTTTAAGCATATTTTCATCTTCACCTTCAGCAAAAATCACTCTTTTAGGATGCTTCCTAACTTTAGCATTGATACCTTGCATCAAAGACATTGAAGGATCTAATCGATTGGTTAGTTCATCTTTATATTGTTCTAAATTTGAAATTTTTTTCTTCGCAACACCACTTTTCATTGCGGCTTGAGCTACAGCTAAGGGTATTACACTAATTAATCTAGGATCAAATGTAGAAGGAATAATGTATTCGCTTCCGTATTTTGGTCTATCGCCTCCATAGGCAGAAACTACTTCGTCGGGCACATCTTCACGAGCTAATAAGGCGATAGCTTTTGCTGCGGCAATCTTCATTTCCTCATTTATCTCTTTTGCTCTAACATCTAAAGCACCTCTAAAGACATATGGAAAACCAATTAAATTATTAACTTGATTGGGATAATCAGAACGTCCCGTCGCTACTATTGCATCTGATCTAGTCTCATTGATTAATTCAGGCTTTATTTCTGGATCAGGATTAGCGCAAGCAAATATAATTGGATTCTTAGCCATCGATTTAACCATACTTTTAGTAACCACATCTTTTGCAGATAGTCCTAAAAATACATCGGCGTCTTTCATTGACTCTTCTAAAGTTCTTAACTTAGTGTCTATTGCAAAAGCTGACTTAAATTGATCAATATTTTTTCTACCCTTGTAGATTACACCTTTACTGTCACACATAATGATATTTCCACTTTTAACCCCGGAACTTTTAAATAAATTTGCACAAGCCTGAGCTGAAGCACCAGCTCCATTTATTACAATTTTTACTTTTTCTATTTTTTTTCTTGATATATCTAAGGCATTAATTAATGCAGCAGTTGTTATAATCGCTGTACCATGTTGGTCATCATGAAATATTGGAATATCCAGAACTTCTTTAAGTTTTTGTTCTATTATAAAACAATCTGGAGCTGCTATATCCTCTAAATTTATCCCTCCAAAAGTACCACCGATATTTTTTATTGTTTCTACGATAGAATTAGTGTCATTACTATTTACTTCTATATCTATGGAGTCAATATCTGCAAATCTTTTAAATAAAACAGATTTTCCTTCCATCACAGGTTTTGAGGCTAAGGACCCTAAATTTCCTAAACCAAGAATGGCCGAGCCATTACTAATAACTGCAACTAAATTTCCTTTACTTGTGTAATCGTAGACAAGTTCAGGATTTTTGGCTATTTCTTTTACTGGAGCCGCCACACCTGGAGAATAAGCTAGAGATAAATCTCTTTTAGTAGTCAAAGGTTTTGAGGAATTTATCTCAATTTTGCCTGACTTCCCTTTTATATGAAAATCAAGTGCTTCTTTATCTGAATAATGATCAATTTTAGATTTTTTTGTCATTTATATTTTGAGTATGTAATATAACTTATAATATCGCATAATTATTTATTATTTGTGGCTTAATTTTGAATTATAATGAACCTATTATCATCTACATATATATTTAGCTTTTTTACATTAATAAGTAGGGTTTTAGGTTATCTTAGAGATATATTAATCGCAATATTTCTAGGCGCGTCAATTTTTGCCGATGCTTTTTTTGTAGCTTTTAGAATTCCTAACACTTTTAGACGTCTATTTGCTGAAGGTACATTTAATGCTGCATTTATTCCAAGTTATGTTTCTGCTCAAAAAGAAAATAAAAAAATTGGCAAAGAGTTTGCAGATGAAGTTCTAAACATTCTAATATTAATTTTATTTTTTTTAGTTTTAATAATAGAAATATTTACTCCTTACTTTGTTTATTTAATTGCACCAGGCTTTTTAGCGAGTAGTGAAAAATTTAATCTTGCTGTAGAATTTACTAGAATAACTTTCCCCTTTTTGTTTTTTGTAAGCATCTCTTCGCTTTTTTCAGGAATATTAAATAGTAATAACAAGTTCGCAGCCGCAGCAGCAACACCAATTATATTAAATGTAATAATGATTGTTAGCATTTTAATTTCATATTTACTGAATTTAAATTTTGCTCAACAACTATCTTATTCTGTGACCTTAGCCGGACTCATACAACTAATATTTTTGATTTATTTTACAAAAAAATTCTACAAACCATCAATTAAAATTAAGAAAAAAATAAGTAAAAAAGTAAAGTTTTTCTTTCAGAAACTTTTGCCAAGTATATTATCATCTGGAGTAACTCAGATAAATATTTTGGTAGGTACGATAATAGCTTCCTTTGAAGCTAGCGCGGTTTCATATTTATATTATGCAGATCGAATTTATCAGATTAACCTAGCAATAGCTGGTATTGCAGTAGGGACAGTTTCACTTCCAATATTATCCCAAGCTTTTAAAGAAAAAAATTTAAAAAAAATATCAAACATTCAAAGTAAATCAATAAAGCTTTGTCTTTTATTGTCGATACCAGCTAGCTTAGGTTTAATTATTGGATCAGAAGAAATTGTAAATGCACTCTTTGGATACGGATCGTTTACAATAAAAGATGTAAATATGACAGCTAAAGCTTTAGAATTTTTTGGTTATGGAATACCCGCCTTTGCATTAATTAAAATTCTGTCTAATTTCTTTTTCGCAAGGAATAACACTAAGACACCATTTTATATTTCATTATTAATTGTAGTTTTAAATATTTCTATTAGTTTGATATTTTTTAAAAAAATTGGATTCATAATTATTCCAATCGCTACTTCATTATCAACATGGGTTGGAGTATTTTTATATGCAATTTTGCTTATTAATAAAAAATTTCTTCATTTGGACAAATCTTTATTTAATAATATTTTTAAAATTGTTTTAATGTCAATTTTAATGTCGTTTATTTTGATTTTTGCATTAAACATTTTTGAACATTTTCTAGACTTTTCTAGTAAGTTTAAAGCAGTTTATTTGATGTTAATAGTTTGTTTTGTTGCTAGTTTTTATTTGATATCATGCTATCTAATTGGATTATTAAAAACAAAAAGCTTTAAAATAAATTAAATGACTAAAAATAAATTAATTTTTTCTGGAGTTCAACCAACTGGCAACTTACATCTGGGTAATTACTTGGGAGCTTTAAAAAATTTTGTTTCTTTGCAAAATGATTCAAATTGTATTTATTGTGTGGTTGATTTGCATGCAATAACAACTTATCAAGACCCTAAAAAATTAAAATTAAATGTTCTTGAAACAACTGCAAGTTTTTTAGCCACTGGTTTAAAACCAGATAAAAGTATTATTTTTAATCAATCTTCAGTTTCAGCACATGCTGAACTTGCTTGGATATTTAATTGTGTTTCTAGAGTGGGCTGGCTAAATAGAATGACACAATTTAAGGATAAAGCTGGATCAGACAAAGAAAAAGCTAGTGTAGGGTTATATATATATCCTAATTTAATGGCAGCGGACATTCTCTTATATAAAGCTACCCATGTTCCTGTCGGTGCCGATCAAAAGCAACATCTTGAGTTAACAAGAGATATCGCTCAAAAATTTAATAATGATTTTAATTGTAAAGGCTTTTTCCCATTGCCGGAACCTTTAATACCCAAAAATATATCAAGAGTAATGAGTTTAAGAGATGGCACAAAAAAGATGAGTAAATCTGAAGACTCAGACTATTCTAGAATTAATTTAAAAGATAGTGCGGATGAAATAATCAAGAAAATTAAGAAAGCTAAATCGGACTCAGATAGTATTCCAGATGATTTAAAATCTTTAAACGATAAGCCAGAAGCTTTTAATCTCTTAAATATATATTCTGAAATATCTAAAAATAGTTTAGAAAAAGTTTTAAAAGAAATGTCAGGTAAGAATTATTCCTTTGTTAAAGAGAAATTAGGAGATTTAATCGTTAGTGAAATATGTCCAGTAGGCAAAGAAATGACAAAACTTATGGACGATAAGTCACATCTATTAAAAATATTGGAAAAAGGTGCTGAAAAAGCTCAATTAATTGCTGAGGAAAACCTTAAAAATATACGTGAAAAAGTTGGGTTGTTATAATATACAATATCAGAATGATCCAAACTGAACCAACACCAAATCCAGAATCATTAAAGTTTGTATCTGAAAAAATTATTTCAGATGCTGGAACTGAAGAGTTCCAAAAAAATAACATTAAAAATGTAAATAATGAATTCGTGAAAGAATTACTAAATTTTAAAGGTGTAGAATTAGTTTTATTATCAAAGAATTTTTTATCAGTTAAAAAAAATAAAGAAGTTAACTGGGAAGAGTTAAAACCTATGATTATTTCACATTTAAATCATTATTTCGAAAATAACCATGAACCTATTTTAAAGAATTCTAACAATAATAATTCAGTATCTAACGATAGTGATGAAGTGATTAGGAAAATCGTAGAGGTGCTTGATACTAAGATCCGACCAGCAGTTGCTCGAGATGGAGGTGATATAAAATTCAGGTCATTTAATAAAGGCATTGTAAAAGTTGAATTACAAGGTAGTTGCTCAGGTTGCCCAAGTTCGTTAATGACTTTAAAGCAAGGAGTGCAAAACCTTTTAAAGCATTACGTAAAAGAGGTTAATTCAGTAGAGGCTGTTTAATTATGAAAAAAAAATTGACTTATAGAGATCAACTTTTAGAACTTTCGAGAATTTATAATGTTAGAGAGATTCAAGAGTATATAAAAAGCAAAAAAAACCTAACAACTGGTCAATTAGAATTAATTTTAAGAAAAAATAAAATTATAATTCCAAAAGACTTTAAAACTAGTTTTTTTAAAGAAAATATTTCAAAGCCACTTTCTAAAGTATCTAGGAAAATTGATGACATTAAAGATGACACATCTAAAACAGTTACCAGATATTCAAGGAAGATAACTTATTTTAAAGAAGACAGTTCTAGAACAATTACCGGATTTTTCTATAATTTGTGGAAAAGAGTTGGTAATGCCGGATTAGGTTTTCTTAATGTGATACCTAAGCTAGGTCAAACTTACTATAGTTTTTTTTCAAATTTTTTTACAAATTTATTCCACGGAATTTATAACCAGCAGGTTAATAAAGGTAAGGTTGGTAAAGCAATCCTATCGTTCTTTGTTGTTGCAGGAGTAATTACTATAGTTGTTTCTGGTGTAACAACTTTTAAAAATATAGAAAAATCTGGAGACACCCTTATAGTAAAAAAAGAGATTGAGAAAAAAGAAAAAAAACCTGAAGTCAAAAAACCTGAAGTCAAAAAACCTCAAGTCAAAAAGGAGAAAAAGAAAGTAAAAAAAGAAACAAAAAAATTATCTCAAAAGCCAGAAAAAAAACAAAAAAAAAGAGAAAAAGTTTCAGAGATGATACTCCCAGATCTAAATTTAAAAACAGCAACCGTTTTAAATTTATTTGAGGACGTAAATTATGATTTAAACAAAGTAAGATATGAAAAAAGAGTTAAACCAATTTATTTTACACAGTTTCCAAAAGACTTAGATGAAATACAAAGCGTTAAATTAAAAAAAGATACATTTATAAAGATTGTGCTTCCGTTGGTGGTAGCCGAAAATGAGAAAATATTGGATGACAGATCAAAGCTTAGAAAGATACAGTCAAAAAGAAATACTTCTGATGATGAAAAACAGTGGTTAAGACAAAAGTTTCTAGAATATAAAGTTAAGAAAGGTAATATCGATGAGCTTGCAATCAGAATGGATATAATTCCAGTTTCATTAGCATTAGCTCAAGCTGCCAAGGAGAGTGGTTGGGGAACTTCTAGATTTGCCTTAGAGGGAAATGCAATATTCGGACAATGGACTTGGAATGGTAAAGGTATAGAACCTTTATTAAAAGATAAAAATCAAAACCACAAGATACTCCGATTTCCCATCTTGAGAGCGTCAGTTAAAGCTTATAAAAATAATTTAAATACACATAAGAGTTATAAGAAGTTTAGAGAAAAAAGAAAAAATTTAAGAGACAAAAATAAAAAGATACTCGGTTTGGAACTAACAAAAACTTTAGAAAATTATGCAGAAACAGGAAGTGAATACACTAAAATACTTGCACAAATAATTGTACAGAACAGATTAATGGACTTCGAACCTGTCCGATTAGCCACATCTATGCAAAAAAAAGAACTGAATTTATAAAATTAATCCTCAGAAATTACAAATTGTATTCCCAACCATCTCCAAAAACCATACTCCTCTCTTAGAGAACAATTTATTCTTCCACGCTCACCAATAAACTTTTCTTTTATTAAAATTTTAAGAACGTTATCATTTAAAAATTCAATATTTGAAGTACGCCATTTATTGTTTTCATTTGAATAGCAAGTAACTGATTTTAAGTTTTTAATGTTATCATAAAACTCAATCTTAACGTTTGGAGGGTTATTTTCTTTTGAAAGGAGTTTTTCCTCAGGATCTATCCTCTTATATTTAAAAGGAAGTGTCTTTATTAAAGATTTAAATCTATTCAATTCTCCATATTTTTCATTGATAGGATATCTTGGCAATTCAAATAAATCTTTTGTTTCATCAATAACGCCTGAGTGTTGTCCAAGCCCGTATTTGAAGTTTAATGATTTAACAATTTCTTTAAACTCTAAACTGTACTCACCAAAAGGATATGAAAAAAAAGGCGAATTAATTCCTAAATTTTTTTTAAAAAGTTCTATGGATTTTGACAAATCTTCTTTTATAGTTTCTGCATTTTCATTCACTAAATATTCATGGGAGTGACTGTGGTTACCAATTTCGACATAATTTTCTTTACTTATTTCTTTTATCTCATCCCAAGTCATATAGCCTGGTAATCCAACTTCTCTAGTGCTTACAAATAAAATAAAAGGAATTTTTTTTTCTTTAAGTATAGGCCACGCTTTATTATAAAATGATGAAAATCCATCATCAATAGTCAACAAAAGTTTTCTCTTACTCTTTTTATTTAACAACTCATCTTCGAAATTTTTTGGGTTAACAAAACTAACATTTTCATCTTTAATTATTTTTAAATGTTCTAAAAAATCATTTACTTTTATATTTGTGGATGGATATTTGTTTTCATCAAATCTATGATACATAATTGATATTATTCCATAATCATCGAAATTATTTAAATTAGAAGAAAAAAGTTTGTTTTGATTTAATAAAGTAACTATAAATACTGAAATGATAAAAAATTTTTTAATAATAAGTTGCACAGGCAAAAATGATAAAATTGGTATAAGATTTAATAATAATTTTTTTACACATAATTTTCAAACTAAAATTCAGAATAATGATATATTAGTATCAACCATATTAAATTTGATTAATAAGCACAAAGTAAATATTGATAAGAAGTTCTCTATACTTGTTAATAGCGGTCCTGGTAGCTATTCTTCGACAAGAATTGCTTTATCAGTAGCAAAAGGAATAAAAATTGCTAAGGATATTAAATTTTATGGTTTTAAGAATTCAGATTTACCTCAATTTAACGTTGAAAATATTGAAATTTTAATTAATAAAAAATTATTAGAAAAAAATTTGATTAAACCATTATATTTAAGTTAAATTAAACTTTATGAGTACAATTGAAGAAAAATGTAAGGCTAAAGGCGTAAGGTTAACGGATCAAAGAAAGATTATTGCAAAAATACTTTCAGAGTCAAAGGAAGAGTATGGTTCTAAAGATCACCCTGATGTTGATGAGCTTCATAAGCGTGTAACTAAAATTGATGATAAGATAAGTATAGCTACCGTTTACAGAACAGTTAAACTCTTCGAAGAGGCAGGAATATTGATTAAGCATGACTTTAAAACTGGTAAAGCACGTTACGAAATTAATGATGACCACAATCATTTAATTGATATTAACAGTGGAGAGATAGTCGAGTTCGTTGATAAAGAAATTGAAGAGTTACAAAAAAAAATTGCAAGTAAATTAGGTTATAAATTGGTTGATCATAAACTTGAGCTTTATGGATCAAAAATCAAAAAATAAATTGCCAAAAAAAATTTTTATCAAAACAATGGGATGTCAAATGAATGAATACGATAGTAATCGTATTTTAGATTTGACAAAAAAAATTAATTATATTTCAACTAAGAACGTAAAGGACTCAGATTGTTTTGTTTTAAATACTTGCCATATTAGGGAAAAAGCTACGGATAAAGTTTATCACGAAGTTGGAAGAGTTAAAAAAGAATTTAGAAACAAACCTAAGCCAATAGTTTTAATAACTGGCTGTGTAGCTCAAGCTGAGGGAGATGTTTTGTTAAAAAAAGAAAAATATATTGATGCAGTTATTGGACCCCAATCTTATCATGAAGTGAATAAAATCATTACGGATATAGAAAGAAAAAATAGCAGATTGAGTTCAACTGAATTTGATGTAATTGAAAAATTTGATTGTCTTAATTTACTAAAAAACTCAGTTAGTAAAATATCATCATTCTTAACTATACAAGAAGGCTGTGATAAATTCTGTAAATTTTGTGTTGTGCCGTATACTAGAGGCCCAGAGTTTTCTAGATCAGTTAAAGAAATCGTCTCAGAAGCAAGACAACTAATTGAAAATGGATCAAAAGAAATAATTTTACTAGGCCAAAATGTTAATGCTTATAATTATAATGGGAATAAGTTGTCTGATTTGTTGTATGCTCTTAGTGAAATTGAAGAACTGAAAAGAATTAGATACACAACTTCTCACCCAAAAGATATGTCAAAGGACTTAATAGAAGCTCATGGAAAATGTGAGAAGTTGATGCCACTCTTGCACTTACCTATTCAAAGCGGATCAAACAAAGTTCTTAGAAACATGAATAGAGGTCACTCAATTGAAGAATACTTAATGATAGTAGATAAGCTTAAAAATCAAAAACCTAATATTAAATTTTCTAGCGATTTTATAATCGCCTACCCCGAAGAAACAAAAGATGATTTTAAGGAAACACTATCGCTAATGAACAAGATAGGTTTTATCAACTCATATTCATTCATATATAGTGCAAGACCTGGAACTCCAGCAGCGGACATGAAAAAAATTAATGAAGTGGAAGCAAAGAAAAGATTGAAAGAATTTCAAAATCTTGCTGATTTCAAAAAAAAAGAGTACAGAAAAACTCTTTTAAATTCAAAAACAAAAGTTTTATTTGAAAATAGAATACAAAATGAAAATAAATATTTTGGAAGAGATGAATATCAGAATTCTGTAATAACAACATCTGACAAAGATTTAACCGGGAAGATCGAGACTGTAAATATTACCCAATTTAATAACAACACATTGTTCGGAGAAATATTTCCTAAAAATAAAACAGGACAACACGCAGCTTAAATTTATGTCAGAAATAAGTAAATTTGATCAAAGTTTGATTTCTAGAAAAGTAGACGCAAGAACAATTAATATACAAATTAATGATAACGAAATGCTAATGTCTATTGTTGGAGAGTTTAATAAAAATTTGAAAGAACTTGAAAAACTTACTAAAACTTCTGTTTTTTTTAGAGGAAATTCAATTACATGTAAAGGGAAGGAAACTAATCTTAAAAACTTTTCTGATTCAATAAAGTTTTTAGTAGATAAATATTTATTAACTAAAATTATTGAAAAAGAGGATGTTATACTATCTACTAAAAATAAAGACATGAAATTAGAAGAAACTAATATTAAATCTTTCAGTCAATTAATTAAGACTCCAAAAAAATCAGTTATAGCTCGTTCAGAAAAACAATCAGATTATATAAAAGCTTTAAAAGAAAACGACATTGTAATGTCAATTGGACCAGCAGGGACTGGAAAAAGTTTTTTAGCAGTATCTGTAGCAGTTACACTTCTAATGGAGAAAAAAATTGAAAGAGTCATTCTTTCAAGGCCTGCTGTTGAAGCTGGTGAAAAATTAGGTTTCTTGCCAGGAGATATGAAAGAAAAAGTAGATCCATATTTAAGACCGTTATATGACGCTTTGTACGAGTTGTTTGGTCCGGAAAAAATTGACAAAAAAATAGAGTCTGGCGAAATAGAAATTGCCCCGCTTGCTTTTATGAGAGGAAGAACATTAAAAAATTGTGTGGCAATTTTAGACGAAGCACAAAATGCAACAGAAACTCAAATTAAGATGTTTTTGACTAGAATAGGTGAAAATTCAAAACTTGTTGTTAATGGAGATCCATCCCAAATAGACTTAATTCGTAAATCGGAATCAGGATTGTTAAAGTCTATTAATATTTTAAAAAATTTGAGTGAAATAAAAATAATTAAATTTGACCATCGTGATGTTGTAAGACATCCTCTTGTATCTAAGATAATTACTGCATATCAAAAAAATAATAATGATCAAAGTTAATGTTATTCTAGATAATATTAATTGGAGAAAATATATCAATAATCCCAAAGTTTTTATTAAAAATAGAATAAATTTATTAAATAAAAAAAATAATCTTTTTAAAAAAAAAAGATTAATTTTTTCACTGGCCTTATCGGACACAACAAAGATAAAAAAATTAAACAGATTATATAGAAAAAAAAACTTGTCTACAGATGTTTTATCATTTCCTTTTTATGAAAAAAAAATATTAACTAAAAAAATTAAAAAAGAAAAAGAAGTTTATATAGGAGATGTAATCGTTAATTTAAATAAAATTAGAAATAAAAATAATAAAAAAATATTTTTATCTGAATTCAATAAATTATGGGTTCATGGGTTAGTCCATCTTTTTGGATACAAACATAAAAGAAATAAGGATTTTCATAAAATGAATAAATTAGAAAAAAAATACCTGAAAACAATAAATTAAATGACAGATAAGATACTTAATAATAAATTCCTCATACTATTTTTTTTACCATTTTTATTAGGTTCCTCTACAGTTTTTTCTTTTCAACCTTTCAATTTATTTTTTATTAATTTTATCATTTTACCATTTTTTTATTTAATAATTGTATATGTTAAAAAAAAATCAAAAAGTGTATATAGAAAAAAACCCTATAAAAAAAATTTATTCACCGTCGGTCTCTTCTTTGGATATGGCTTTTATCTCAGCGGAATTTACTGGGTAGCAAATTCATTAACTTTTGATGAAAATTTTAAATTTTTGATACCTATCTACTTAATAGTGATACCTTTTTTTTTAGGATTATTCACTGGGTTTACAACACTTATAGTAGGTCAATTTTTAAATTATAATTTAATATCAATCTTTTTTTTTTCAGCATCATTTTCAGCAACCGATTACATACGCGGAAAAATATTAACAGGATTCCCGTGGAATCTATGGAGTTACAGTTTATCGAATTTAAATGAATTTATTCAAATATTAAATCTTACTGGCTTATATGCGTTTAATCTTTTAGTTATAACGATTTTTACGCTACCGGTTTTTTTATTTTTTAAAAAGAGCAAATTAAAAAAATTTTTTGTTTTAATAACAATATTCGTAACTATATTTTCAAGTTATATTTATGGAAATTTCGTAATAAATAAAAACAAAGGCCTATTAAATTCTTTGAGTAATAAGAATAGATTTTATACTAAAATAGTTTCTCCAAATTTTGAACTAAAATATAATACATCTATTAACGAAATAGAGACAAAAATGATCAAACTAATCAGATATAGCAATCCAAATAAGGAGTATAAAACTTTATTTGTTTGGCCAGAGGGAATTTTTACAGGTTACAGTTTTGAGGAAATCTACAAATTTAAAGATTTAATCAATCAAAATTTTTCAAACAATCATCTAATTTTATTTGGTATAAATACTGTTGATCAAGTTAATGGTAATTATTTTAACAGTTTAATAATAATTAATAATAAATTCGAAATAATAGGTAAATACAATAAAACAAAACTAGTTCCTTTCGGAGAATTTTTACCCTATGAGACATTTTTTAACAAATTTGGTTTAAAAAAAATTACACAAGGATATGGATCTTTCTCTAAAGGGAGAGATCAGGGCAATATAATTATATCTGATCTTAATATTTTACCTTTAATTTGTTATGAAATAATTTTTCCAGAATTAGTTCAAAATTCTGATGAAAAAACTAATTTAATTGTTAATATTTCAGAGGATGGATGGTTTGGAGATTCAATTGGACCCCATCAACACTTTGCGAAATCAATTTTTCGCGCTGTGGAGAATAATGTATTTTTAGTCAGATCAGCAAACAAGGGAATTAGCGTAATTTTGAATAATAAGGGACAAATAGTTAGAAGACTTAATACAGGTGAAACAGGTAGCATAGAAATGAATATACCACTAATAAAATCCCAATTTAAAAATAAAAATGATTTGATATTTTTTATTCTTTTATTTACATATCTAGTAATCTTTTTTAGTTATAGAAATAAGAATAATGGAAAATAAAAAATATTTATTTACAAGTGAATCAGTCTCAGAAGGTCATCCAGATAAAGTTTGCGATAGAATATCAGACATGGTGGTGGACAAATATTTAACAAAAGATCCATTTTCACGTGTAGCTTGCGAAACTCTTACAACAACAAATAAAGTTGTTTTAGCAGGTGAAACAAGAGGACCTAAAATTGAAAAAGATGAATTAGTAAATAATGTGAGGGAATGTATTAAAGATATAGGGTACGACCAAGATGGATTTAGTTGGAAGACAGCAAATATAGAAACATTTTTGCATGAGCAATCATCAGATATTGCAATGGGAGTAGATTCAAAAGATAATAAGGATGAAGGAGCAGGTGATCAAGGAATAATGTTTGGATACGCATGTTCAGAGACAGACGACTTTATGCCAGCTCCAATTTACTATTCTCATAAAATTTTAAGATTAATGGCAGAGGATAGAAAAAAGAAAGTTCTAAAAGGTATTGAGCCTGATTCTAAAAGTCAAGTAACTATGCTTTATGAAAATGACGTACCTACAAAAGTTACTTCTATAGTAATATCAACACAACATTCTAAAGATTTAAATCAAGATAAAGTAAAAGATTTGGTTTTACCTTACATAAAAAAATCAATACCTGAAAAACTAATCAAAAATTTAGATCCAAAAGAAATATACATAAATCCAACAGGACAATTTATTATTGGCGGACCAGATGGCGATACTGGTTTAACTGGTAGAAAAATTATAGTAGATACATATGGTGGTGCAGCGCCACATGGAGGCGGTGCTTTTTCTGGAAAAGATCCTACCAAAGTAGATAGATCAGCTGCTTACGTATCTAGATATCTTGCTAAAAATATTGTGGCAGCGGGTATATCTAAAAGATGCTTAATACAATTAGCTTATGCAATAGGAGTTTCCAAGCCATTATCAATATTTTTGAAATTAGCTTATGGAGATGAAGATAAGATTAATAATGTTATAAAAATTATAGAGCAAAATTTTGATCTATCCCCTAGGGGTATAAGAGAAATGTTAAAGTTGAACAATCCAATTTATGAGATCACATCTGCCTATGGTCATTTTGGAAGAAAACCCTCAAATAAAGGTGAGTTTTCTTGGGAAAAAACAGATAAAATTGATTTATTTAAACTGTAATCTTGAAAAAACCTTATTTTTCAATTAGGTATTAATAAAACTGGAGATTATCAAAATGGGCTTTAGCCCATTTTTTTTTAGGAGAATAGAAATGTTAAATAGAGGATTAGATAAACTTGAATTATTAAGAATAGTCGAGGCTGTAGCTAACGAAAAATCTATAGATAAAGAGCTTGTAATAGGTTCAATGGAAAGCGCAATACAAAAGGCAGCCCTAACAAAATTCGGAAACGATAATAACATAGAAGTTCTAATAGATAGAGAAAGTGGCGATATTAAAATACAAAAAGTGTTAGAAATAGTCGAAGATGTTCAAGATCCAGGTAGAGAAATTACAATTCAAGATGCTAAAAAAATTAAATCAGAAATTAAAGATTTAAAAGTTGGTGATAAAATTTTTGAAGAACTACCGCAAATAGACTTTGGTCGTATTGCAGCTCAAAGTGCTAAGCAGGTAATTAGTTCTAGAGTTCGAGAAGCTGAAAAGAATAGACAATACGATGACTTTATAGATAAACAAGGTCAGATACTAAGTGGGATTATCAAACGTTTA
>MDTA01097288.1_pt1 | contig 17909 bp, 16 predicted proteins | sample 811151 | NCBI WGS metagenome assembly MDTA01 (sample SAMN05326648, study PRJNA326480) | marine metagenome | isolation source: seawater | place: Indian Ocean: South | collected 2010
GCCGATGACGGGGAAGCGGACGTGGGAGAGCGTGGACGATGGGGATTCCGCGGCGAGCGATGAGAGCGATGCGATGACGATGGATTGCATCATCGCGCAGGAGTGCGAGCGAGAGCGTCGGGAGGGAGGACGACGACCGAGCGGGGAGACGACGGAGGAGACGCGCCCGGGTCAAAGGGGAGGCGCCGCCGCCGCCGCGTCGGAACGCGAGTTGGCGGCGTGTGAGGAAGAAATCAAAGAGTACGACGGTCGCGGACCGACGCAGGCGTTGTATGCGAAGAAGGCGACGATAGAGATTTCGGGCGGACGATTCGTCGAGGCGCTGGAATCTGCGAAGAAGACGGTGGAGGCGCAGCCGTTGTGGTTTCGCGGGTACGTCTTGCTGAGCGAGGCGATGTTGGGACTGGACCAGACGAAGAAAACGGAGACGAGAGAGACGGTGCGAGCGTCGTTGGAGCGTGCGCTGTTTTTACAACCCAATCTCTCGAGAGATGCCGCGTTTCGAGAGCTGTGCGCCGAGATTGGTCCGGCCGAGTAAAAAACTGAACCGCGAGCGAGAATGAATATCACGGCACTCGCGCAAACTCTCGATGACGGGACGGCCGCGTCGCATTAATACGCGCGTTCCAATCCCACCACTCCTTTTTCTGTTCTACTACTACAAACATTATTACGTTTTTGACTTTTGACTCGTGTTTAGTTTTCTATCATCTACCAGTGTAATATCATCAGTTGAGGCTTAACTCGCTCAGATCTGGTTGGTCACCGTATTCAACGTCTCGACTCGTTCGCACGTCGGCGTCTTCGCCGTAACCGATCGCGCTGTCGACTTGGTACAGGACAAACTGAAGGCTGTCCTCGTCGCTAATGTCCATCGGGACGAAGGAAATCAACGCGAAATCTTCCATGATGCCCGCGATGGCGCGATTGAGTTTACGATACTTGGGATCCATGCGCTCGTCTAATTCATCCGCCAGCGCGCTGTGATCCGGCGTCAGGTACGGGTCTATGACGGACTTATCCTCCAGCATGTCCACTTTGCTCAACACGTTGACGTGCGGCAACTCGAGGTGTAACATCGCGCTCTGCGCCTGCAGACAACCGGCGATGTACTTGGGCCCGTCCGTGATGAATTGCGAATCCAGCACGTACACGCACGTCATCTTCCACCCCCAATCCGTCATCTGTTTCGTGAACGTTCGAAACGCCGAGTGGTGCGAGTATAACTCGAGCTGTCCCGGACAGTCGAAGATGACCATGTCTTCCTCCAAGTACCCTTCCAACTCCTCCGCGAGCCAATCGTCGAGGTTATCCTCGAGATATTCCATGCAAAACATCAACGCGCCGTTCGGACCGAGCTCTTCCTCTTCCATGACCTCGTCGAGGTTGATCAAGTCGCGAACATCGCTCGTGACCGAGTACTTGAATTCGTCCGCCGCCGGGTCGAGATTTATGACGTGTATGGTGCGACCGATCGAGTGACAGTGCTGCTGGATGTTCGAGCAGTACGTTGACTTCCCCGAGCCCGCCGGACCGATCACGAGCTGGGCATACGGCATATCGCGAGACTCCGAGGCGGCGACTGGGGCTGGCGCGCGAAGCGGAGCCGCATCGGAGCCGCGACGTCGAGCGCGCATAAAGCCGTCGGGCGTTTCGAATCGACGTGATCGATGCGTGTGAATATAAAATGAACTTTGTACGGATTGTTGTTACACTACACGCGATGAGCGAAACTCTAGAGTCGATCTTTACGTTTGCGTCCCGTAAACTTTGAGTCGTTCGCGACGGAGATGCCGCGGTTTCTGTATTGCTCCTTCTTCTTGTGAACCCAAGCCTTGCCCTTGATTTTCTTCGCGTACTTGTTAAACTTCGCGCTCTTATCACTCTTTCTACCGTCCATGCGCATGCCTCGGCGCTCGATGTCGTCCTCGTCGAACTCGCCCTTGGCTTGCGGCAACGCCTCGGGCGGACCCGCGGCGAGCACTAAAAAATATTTCTTCGCCCGCGTCGAGTTCGGGTAATCGACCACTAAGCCACCACTGAATCCAACTCTCAGCGCCGCCGTCGTGATCATCTCCGCTTGTCTCGGTCCGTCAGGATAAATTTGCAAAATCGCCTTGGCGCCGCGTTTGAGACACTTGTACAACTGCGTGAAAAACTTCTTCAATCTTCTCTGCGGCACGTGCGCGCTGTTGTCCGCGTTACACAACCACTGCACGGCAGAGATGCTCACACACCCATCGAACACACCGGGTCGAAACGGCACGCCGTGTCCCATATCGTTTCGCAACACGTCCCCCTCCACCTCGCGTTCCTTCGCCACCTCGAGCATGCTCTGCGCCAGGTCCATCCCCACCCACACGTGCCCGAGCTCCGTCAACCGATCGCCCGAGAGCCCGCTCCCGCATCCGACATCGAGCAAAAATCTCGGCACGCCGTCGTCCGGGAAGTTTAACAGCTCCACCGCGCGCTCGGTGAGTCGCTCTTGGATTTCAATCACGCGCGAGCTCTGCGAGTACTTGCGCGCTTCGGTGTCGTTGTAGAAGACGTCCGCGGGCGCGGTGAGCTCGGGACGGGACATGTCGACGGTGGTTGGTCTTTCGTATCTCTCGCTCGCGCGCGACGGTCTCTCTCGTCGTTTGTCGCGCGCACACGCCGGCGGCGGTGAGTGTCGGGACTCGCGGTGGCCCGGCGGCGGAGAAGCGCGTCCGCAGAAACGAGCGCGGCGACCGACGGTGAGGCGTCGGAAGCGCGGGACGACGCGGGAGGTGGACGACACAGTCGCGAGGCGCGAGCGATGACCACGATCGCGGGCGCGGACGAGACGCTCGACGTCGAGGCGACGGATGTCATTAAAATCGTCTTGCAGTGGGCGAAGGAATCCGGTCTCGAGGAGACGCACGCGGCGCTGTCTTCGGAGACGAACACGTCGCTGAACGCAGTGGAAGATGTCGATGCGTTCAGGCGCGACGTGTTGCAGGGACGGTGGGATGCGGTGCTTCCGCAGTTGGCTACGCTGCGTTTACCTAAGAATGTGCTCGAGGACGTGTACGAACACGTGACGCTGGAGATGTGCGAACTCGGGGAACAGGACACGGCGAGGGCAATTTTGCGTCAATCGCACGTCATGCGAGCGGTGAAGTCGGATCAAAGTCGTCGGTATGGACGGTTGGAACATTATGTGAGTGCGAGACAGTTTCCGGCGGAGGACGCGTACGGCGGGACGACGAAGGAGAAGCGACGAGAAAAGCTGGCCGAGGCGCTGTTGCGGGAGGTGACGGTCGTACCACCGTCAAGACTTTTGGCTCTCATCGGTCAGGCGCTCAAATGGCAGAAGAGCACGGGATCGTTACCGCCCGGAGCGGCGTTTGATTTATTCCGCGGGCAGGCGCCGGTGGAGGAGAACGAGGAAGAGCAGTGTCCGTCGACGTCTCACAAGAGGATTAAGTTTTCAAAGAAATCATTCCCAGAGTGCGCACAATTCAGTCCGTGCGGAGGCATGCTCGCCACCGGCTCCGCGGACGGTTTCATCGAGGTGTGGGATCCGTACAGCGGAAAATTGAGAAAGGATTTAAAGTACCAAGCCGAGGATGCGTTGATGTTGCACGATGAAGCCGTGTTAGCGCTGGCGTTCAGTCAGGATTCGGACATGCTTGCGTCTGGCTCTCAGGACGGCAAGCTCAAGGTTTGGCGCGTGAGCACGGGTACGTGTCTGAGAAAGTTTGAAAAGGCGCACCAGGGCGGCGTCACGAGCGTCGCGTTTAGCAAGGACGGTTCGCAAGTGCTCAGCGGTTCCTTCGACGGTCTCGTTCGCGTGCACGGTCTGAAAAGCGGTAAGTTATTGAAAGAATTCCGAGGCCACGCGTCCTACGTCAACTCGGTGGCGTTCACGGACGATGAAGCGCACGTTCTCTCGGCGTCGAGCGACGGTTCCGTCAAGGTGTGGGACTCGAAGACGTCCGAGTGCAAGCACACCTTCAAACCACCGCCACCGGTGAATCCGAACAGAGACGACGACGACGATGCGTACCAAACAGGTACCGTCCCCGCTGTCTTCTCCGCGGTCCCTCATCCGAAGAACGACGCGCACATCATCGTCACCTCGAAATCCAACGCCGTCGTCGTCTGCACGCTCGCCGGCGACGTCGTCGAGACGTACTGGACCAACAAAACGGCGCTCCCGCACACCATCGTCGCCACCGCCGTCTCCCCTCGCGGCGAATGGATCTACGCCGCGAGCGAGAGCAACGAACTGTTTTGTTTCAGCACTGAGACAAAAAAACTCGAAACCACCCTCTTCAACCTCCACGAGAGCGCCACGCTCGGCGTCGCGCACCATCCTCGAAGAAACCTCATCGCCACCTTTAGTTCTCTGGGCGAGCTCAAAACCTGGAAACCGTGAGTCTCCATCGTAGTCACCTCCGTCGATCGACGTCGCGTCGATCGCGTGTAATTAGCACACGAGCGCGAGCGCGCGTTCAAAGGGTTCGCTCGCTGTCCCGTCAAATTTCAAGAGTTTCAACCCGCCCAGACATCGTCTCCTCACTCGTCGCCCGCCGCCCGTCGTCGAGCGGTCGCGTGCGGCGTCGCGTCGCGACCGGTCGCGCGAAAGGTTCGCGTGCATCTCTTCTCCTCGCGCGCCATGGATACCTATCGCTCAAACTCCCCGAGCGCGACGCAAAAGAAGATCGATGCCCTCTTGGCGCGCGCGAGCACGAGGGACAAGATTATCGCCCTCGTCACCACGCTCGCGGTATCCCTGCTCGCGATCAAGCTCTTGGTGAAGGATCACGACGTGTTGTTCCTCCTCGCCGAGTTCGTGCACTTCATCGGGATCGGATTCTTGGCGTACAAGCTGTTGAAACATAAAAACTGCGCCGGATTGAGCTTGAAAACGCAACAGCTCACGGCGACGTTTTTGTCGATTCGTTTGTATTGTTCGCTCGTGATGGAGTACGATTTGCACACGCTGTTGGATGCTTTGACGTTAGTGGCGACGCTGTGGGTGTGCAGGATGATGCAGACGAGCGTGCGAACGACGTATAACGAGGTATTGGATCCGACGCCGTTGGCGCTCATCGTCGGGCCGTGCGTGGGACTGGCGATTTTCGCGCATCCGACGACGAAACATTTGTGGTTTAATCGCGTGTTGTGGGCGACGTGCGTGTACCTGGAAGCGATTAGTGTATTGCCGCAGTTGCAGATGATGCAAAAGGCGCGCGTGGTGGAGCGTTTTACCGCCAGTTACGTCTTCGCCCTGGGCGTGGCGCGATTTCTGTCGTGCGCGCACTGGATCTTACAAGTCTTCGACGGTAAGTCCTACTTGCAAACGGCTCTGGGCAAGGGCATCTGGCCTCTGATGGTGGTCACGAGCGAGATCGTCCAGACGGGGATCCTCGCCGACTTCTGCTACTACTTTGTGTTGTCAATGGCGCAGGGCGACTTCAACGTCACGCTTCCGGTGTGAGCGATCGTCTTCTTCTCCGACTAATAGAATACCCTAGCTTGTTGTTAAAACATTCGTGAGACGCTACGTCTCATCGTCTACAAATTTTTCACTCGTCGCGGTGATAATTCAGCACGACGAGTCCCGCTTTCGGCGCAATCTTCGCCAGCGCCAGGCGCACCGTGCAGTCGTACTTGACGCGAGCGTCGTGAAATTCGGACAACACGGCGTACTCGATGGTGGATAAATCTTTCCCTTGCGCCACCATGCGCGCTATGACCACCTGCAACGGCGACATGGATGGATTATACGCCGCACACTCCAAACTCCACCCCAAGAATTCTTCCCCGCACGTCGTTCGCACGGCGATGCCCGCCCGAGAGCGACTGTACGGAGCGTACGAGAACGCCAGCGCTCGGTGACAGCCTCGCGCGAGCGCGCGCCACGTCTCATCCCGTCCGAGTACATCCACCACCGCGCGCGGCGTCGAGCACGCCATCGCACCCACGAGTCCATCGCCGTGCGCGACGGTCGCGCGTTCGTCTCCCCACCGCGTGCCCACGCCTCCTTGATCCTCCAACAACAACCGTCCCTCGTCCTCCGGCGAGAGTAAATCCATCGGCCCAAACGCGTGCGGCAACAACTCCCGCAGTGGCCATCTCCACGACTCGGTCACGCACCGAAGATTTTCCGCGTCCCGCAATTCATTCATAAATTGTCGACAGTGTCCACACGGCGCCTCCGTCGTGGCGATGGCGAGAATTTTCCGTTCCTCGTTCGCCCCGGCGGTGACCAGCGAGAACTGTTCGGCGTGAATGGAGTGGTTGAGGGGCACGGCGTGAATCTCGACGTTCACGCCGAGGTAGACGCGTCCGGACGCGCCCATGGCGGCGGCGCCGACGTGGAATCGGCTCGTCGGCGGACGCGCGTACCTGGAGACGCTCTGGGCGAGTCGTAAGAGGATGCGCTCGACGTCATCGCACGAGAGCTCGGACTGCGCGCGCGAGACCGCGTCGGCGGAGATGACAAAATCGCAACGCTCGACGGCGTCGTCGACGACGCGCGCGATGATGTCGTCGTCCGCGGTGGGCATGCGGGCGGGCGGGCGGGCGCGCGTCGGTGTGTGGGACGGGCGCGCGGTTTCGAGAGGATAACTGTTTGTTCAAACAAACGCTGGGACGGCGGCGGAGACGCGTCGGTGCGCTTCGATTGGATTCTATTACATCGAAAATCGCTTGGAAAAGTTAAAATCGGGTGCTATGAATTGCGCGAGAGATTGTCACGCGCAGAGAGTTTAGTTGCTGGGTTATTCGATGGGCTCTTGGTCGAACGCTTCCTTCGTCTCGTTGACGAGGTTCTCCGAGCCGTCGACAATCTTCATGGCGACGATCTCGTCGTCAACCTTGAGATCGCGAAGGAGCTCTTGGTTCTCGACCACGTATCCAAAGATGGAGTAACGACCGTCCAAAATGTTGGTACCGGACGGCGTGAGCTCGGACTCGCGAAGAAGGAAGAAGAATTGTGACGACCCAGAGTTCGGTTCCGCCTCGCGACGAGCCATGGCGAGCGTACCGAAGGCATTGAACGGAAGCACGGGCTGATCGCGGTAACGGCCCAGATCTTCGAGCGTGAATTCGTACTCCGGAACCTTGTCGCCTTGAACCATGATCTCCAACGGAACGGTGCGCTCCTCTCCGTTCACCTTGAAGCCGTCGCCATTAGTCGGCTTGCCGCTTTGCACGACGAAGCCATCCGAACGCTGAATCGGCATCTTGTTGTAGAAACCCAAATTAATCAAATCCGCAAACTGACCCGCGGTCACCGGTGCGTTGTAACCATCCAAGACGATCGTCAAAACGCCCCCATCCGTGTTGGCGTTGTCCTTGATCTTCACCAACATGTCCACCGTCGCCCGGCCCTTGAGAAGGGGTCTGTCCGCGTACTGCTTCGGCACATCGAACGGGAAGCCATCGACCATGTCCTCCTCGATGCGTCCGACGAGCGAGAGCGCCTCTTGCTGCTGCAGAGGCACCTCTTGCTTGTCCTTTTGCGAGACGACGACTTGGAAATCCGCCAACAAGGTTTCGAGCTCCTTGAGAGCCTTCGTACCGTCCGCCTTCTTGCTCGGCGCGAGAGAGGCGATGATCTTGGCGCCATCCTTTTGCACAATCTTCAACGAACCGTTGACGTTGGACTCGACGCCGCGGAAGTTGACTCCAGGAACGCGCAAGTCGTCGCTGATGTTTTCGAGCTTCTTTTGCACCGCGCGAATCGGCTTGTTATTGATCGGCAAACCGTAACGCAACAGCGCCTTGGCGTTCGTGACCGGATTCGCTTCCAATCCGGCGACTTGTCCGATCTCCATCGGCGCCATCGGCGACGCGAACGCCTCCAACGTCGGCGTCGCCACGCACGCCGACGCGGCGATCGCCATCAAACTCTTCGCCAACGTCTTCCCAACGCACGGCGCCTCCTCCTCGCGCGCCTTAGCGCGCGCGACTCGCGCGCACGACTTTCGCGCACCACCGCGTCCGACGCGCTCGCGCGTCACGCGCGTCTCGCGCGACGCACCGCGTCCGATGGATGATGACGTCGATACCGCGGACATGTTTGGATAAGAGGACGTTCGACGCCGTCGACGCGCGCCTGCTCGTGACGCTCGCGCCTCGTGCGCGCGAAGCGGTCGTGTGTTCGTGCGTTCGCGCGAGAACGCGGTGTCTCGCGAGTGAGACGCGCGCGCGTGGGTGTGACGACGCCGCGCGCCTTCTCGGAACCTCGGGACTGAAAAAGCGCGCCGAGGCCGACGCGCGGCCCGCCGCTACGAATTCTACGAATTACATCACCTCGCGGGCCCCGACGCGCGATGAAACGCGGCGGAGCGCGAACTACGAAACGTCGCGTACGCGTCGTCGTCGTTGTCTCGACGACTTCCCAATCCCGCGCGCGTGGATCCCCCCGCGCGCGCGGCGCTCGCGCCGGCGCCGGCGCCGACGTTCGCGCCGCGCGCGCGGCGCGTCGCGCCACCGTCCGTCGCGCCGCGTCCATTCGACGTCCCACACGCGCTCTCTAATACCGTTCTCGCGCGCGCGTCCGCGTCGTAACCTCGAACGTCGCGATAAAACCGATCGAATCGTCGCTCGAGGTAGGCGTTCGGCGGCGGCGGCGTCGACGTCCCCCGCCGCGTCCCCTCGGCATCCACCGGATGGTACCCCCCCATCGCGCCGAGATTGGCGCGACGCGCCAGCGCCGGCAGCGCACCGACCTCGATCGTCTTCCCGCGAGTCTTCTCGTCGTCCAGATCGATCGCGCGCGGGTCCGCGACGTCGTTTCGAGCGCGAGGTCGTTGCGCCTCGGAATCGTCCCGAACGCCCCTCGTCGCCCCCGTCGTCGTCGTCGTCCCCGTCTCGAGCGTCGCCGCGATGCGCATCGCTCGCGCGCGCGCCTCCGCCATCATGGACTCCGGGTTCGTCATCGCCGTCGCGTCTACGAGTGCCGAAGCGATGCGTTCGATTCGTCACTCCATGACGCGCGCGCTCGCGCCTCTCGTCGACGTCCCGCGTCGTCGTCCCGTCGTCCATCGCGCGCGACGATCGACCGTCGTCCCCATGGCGGGTCCACCCACGCCCGCGAGACCGCTCGGGCACGTCGTGCGAGGGGACAGAGCGCGCGCGACGGTCGTCATCGACGTCTGGCTCGATTTCGCATGTCCATTCTCTGGAAAGTTGTATCGAGGCGCCGTGCGCGAGGCGTACGAGTCGTACGGGAACAAAGAGGCTATCTGTGTGGTGATGTATAATCAGGTGCAGCCGTGGCACGGGCAGAGCGCGCTGGCGCACGAGGCGTCGTTGGCGGTGGAACGCGCGGCGGGGGACGACGCCTTTGTGAAGTTTTGCGACGGCGCGTTTTCGGAAGAACACTGGGATAAATTCACGGACGTGCGCGTGGAATCGATGACCAAGGGTGAGATATACGACATGTACGCGGATCTCGCGGCGAGCGCGTGCGGATTGAGCGAGACGACGCGCGGAGAGGTGAGGGACGCCTTGCGTTTGAGCGCCGACGCGTTGGCGAGAGGGGCGAAGAATCCGGGAAACGACGTGACGCAGGCGTTGAAATTTTACGTGAAATTGGGTCGACAGACGGGAACGCACGTGAGTCCGAGCACGTACGTGAACGGACTCTTCGTGGACACGAGCAGCGGATGGACGACGGAGCGTTGGCACGAGTTTTTCGACGACGTGTTGGCGGCGTGAACGAACGAGACGCGTGCTCAATAGTTGAATGTTATGATGAATACAATTTTGCCTCCCTTTTCGTCGGGTTCTCCTCCTCTTCGCGATTCGCTCACTCGGTCTTCGTCGCGTCGTCGGACGACTCCGTCGCGTCTCGCTCCGCCGCGACGGCGTCGACGAGATCCTTCCCGTTGGCGTAATCCAAGGTTTTTTGTCCCGCCAACGCGATCAATCCCACGCCGTTCGCCGCGTACACGAACGTGGCTAAATACGACAACCCCTCCACGATCGTTCGCACGGTGATCGAAATCTGTCGCACCGTCTCGCTCTCCGGCAACGCCTTGCCGTCGAAACTCGCGCTCACCTTGGACGCGAACACGTACAGCACCGCCGAGATCCCGAGACCCGTCAACCCACCGGTGAAGCTCTGCACGGCCGTGAGTTCCTTCGTCTTCTGCGCGCGCTCCTCGTCCATCTTCTTCCGCTCCTCCTCGGGTAATCGATTCGCCACGCGAAACTCTCTCGCCTTGCCGCTTCGCTTTCGCACCGCGCGGGCGAAATACCAAAACGAAAACGCGGTGAAGAAGAACCCGAAGACGTTCTGTAACGGCGTCGCCTCGTCCGCGGGCACACCGACGGAATCGTACAGACCGGCGTGCGCGACGCCGACGTCGGACGCGGCGGCGACGACGAGCGCGAGAAGCGCTCCTCTCGCCTCGTCCGCGTCCCCGAGGACGAACGTCCCCGTCCCCGTCCCCGTCCCCGTCTCCGTCTCCGTCGTCGCGCGAACCGCCGCGCCGCGACGCGCGCGCGAGAGAGAGACCGACGCGCGTCGATCGCGCGCCGTCACCGTCGTCGTCGTCGTCACCGTCGTCGTCGTCACCGCGAGATTCATCCGCCGCCGCCTCACCGTCACCCGTCTCGTCCTCGTCCCTCGCGCCTTCACCACCTCGCGCGCGGTCGTCGGCGTCGCGCTCGTCGTCGTCGCCATCATCGGCACCACCGTTCCCGCGTCCTCCTCGCCCGCGCCGCCTCGCGTCGTCCAGTGTCGTCGCGTCGTGCATCATTCGTCATTTCATCACGCATCGCCTCGCGCGCGTTCGAGCGTCGATGCGCTCGCGTTCGCGTTCGCGTTCGCCCTCGCGTTCGCCCTCGCGACGCGACGCTCGCCGGTGGTCGTCGCCGTCGTCCTCGAGGACGGTGTACGTGGGAAACTTACCGCTCGACGCGCGCGAGGGAGAGATCGAGGATGTGTTCGCGGCGTGCGGGGCGATCGCGCGGGTCAAGGTGAAGACGCCCGCGCGTCCGCCGGCGTACGCGTTCGTGACGTACGAGCGCGCGAGTGATGCGCGAGAGGCGGCGACGACGCTGGATGGAGGCGCGTTCGACGGTGGGAGACTTCGGGTGGAACTGGCGAGGGGCGAGCGGGGACGGGACGGCGGGGACGGGGACGGCGACGGGGACGGAAATCGACGGGGACGGGACGAGGAGTTCGATCGGTACGCGGGGAGAATGCGAAGCGATCGACCGTACGAGCGCGGACGTGGGGATGGGTTCGGACGAATGGGTGGACGAGGGATGACGAGAAAGAGCGACCATCAAGTCAAGGTGGAGGACGTGCCGAGAGGGACGACGTGGCGAGACGTCAAGGATGAATTTCGACGCGCGGGGTGTGTGACGTACGCGCAGACGTTTACGGATGGAAGCGGGAGACGGTGCGCCGAGGTGCACTTCGACGCGGAGGACGAGGCTGATCGGGCGGTGGATATGTTTGACGACAGACGGTTTGAAAACGCGAGCGGCGCGAGCGCGTACGTGCGCGTCTTCAGACGCGAGCCGAGGTACGGATTCGCGTCGAGACGCGATCGGTACGATGACCGTCGCTCTCGGGGGTACGGCGATCGCGAGCGACGACCTCGTGGGTACTCGCCGAGACGCTCGCGAAGTCGGTCTCGAAGTCGGTCTCGAAGTCGGTCTCGAAGTCGGTCTCGAAGTCGGTCACCGCGCGGCGGACGCGACCGAGACTATAGCCGTTCTAGAACACCGAGTCGTTCTCGATCGCGGTCGAGATCTCGCGATCGTTCTCGTAGCCATTCACCTCGCGGGCGCTCGTTGACGCCTCGGGGCGCGCGTTCGCGCGAACCCGCGCCGGAACGTTAGACGAATTAAATCACATCAATCAACAATCTTCTCTATGGGCACCGCCGTCTCCTTCCCTCGCCCCTTGCCGCGCTCGAACGCCTCCAACGCGCGCCACACGTACGCCTCGTACTCGTCCTCGTAGAATTCCCCGTCCTCGTCGACGAAATCGCCGACGTTCGCGTCGCACCGCAACGCGTCGCTCGCGTCGCACCCCTTATCCCCCTTCCCGCTCACGATCACGCTGAACGTCTCATCAAACCGTTCCATGCGCACGCGCACCGTCAGTCCGTTCGCACACCGCGCGTGCGTCGAACTCTTCGTCGGTTCCCGACCGTCCGCGTCCGCGCCTCGCGCGCGCGTCAGCACCAACGCGTCCCTCTCCACCAGTTTCGCCACCCCGTGCGCGACGCTCACGAAGAGCGCGTACACGGCGACCAAAGACCACTGCGCGTCGGCCCTCTCGATCGATCCGCGCGCGAACGCGAGCTGCGCGACGCACGCGACGATCAATGCGCAGATTTCTAAAACAATCTTCGCATCCACCGTGCGCGTGTCCTCGTCGTATCCCGCCGCGATCACCGCGGAGACGGTGGCGTCGTCGTACGCTCGACGCAGCGCGACGTGATCGTACGGGTCGGTCGCCCGCGTCGACGTCGACGTCGACGGCGTCGACATGACGCGCGTCTCGGAGTGACGACGCGATGCCTCGGGAACGGGCTCGTCATCGCGTCGCGCGCGACGCCGCGGACGCGCGACGCCGCGGACGCGCGAACATGTCGTACGATGTCATCGTCCCGCGCGCGACCAAGCTCGCGCTGGTGCGATTTCCGGGATACGTCGACGACGCGAGGCGATGCGAGGAGGCGTTGGGTGGATGCGAAGCGTTGACGCGCGCGTGTTTTCCGCGCGAGGGCGCGCGGAGGCGTCGAGCGATGCGGGAACGATCGGAGGAGTCGGACGACAACGTTCGTGAGGATGCGTCGGACGGCGTCGGACGCGGGCGAGGGGATCTCGAGGCGATGAAAACGGGGGCGGGACACGGACGGTTGGAATTGAATTTTCGCGCCGTCGACGGCGAGGGGGACCGAGGGGCGTCCGTGGTGTACGGAGAACGACGAGAGACGCGATCGATCGTGTTGAAGATGACCGAGTACAGAGACGTTGACGCCGAGGATGGGACGACGACGACGGAGGTGGAGGCTGTGGGTTTGGCGAAGCGCGTGTTTTTGTTTAGAGGCGCGGCGGATTTTCAGACGTGCGCGAGCGTTTCGGGGCGCGCGCGAGGCGCGATCGATGGATTGAAAGAGATGAAGGGACCATCGAATGATCCTTTCGATTTAGGACAGGAGTGGGAGGCGAACGCGAGGGCGATGGGGGAGATGTCTCTTCGACCGCCGCTGCGCACGCGAGACGACATTCCCGTCGACGACTACTTTGAACAGCGAGACAGCGGCGCGACGACGACGCGGGAGGTGGATTTCCACGAGCTCGCGGTGCCGTCGCGCGGGATGGAGGTGGAGGACGCGCCCGAGGAGGCGCTTAGAGCCATGCGCGCGCTGATGGAGGAGCGAGACGTGTGGGCGCCGCTCGCCGCATTGGCGCGCGTGCCGAAACCGACGGCGAACGACATCGTCGCTCGAAAACTACACGCGATGACGTGTTATCAGTTTTCTTCCGGCCCGTTCAAACGATTGTGGATCAAGGTGGGCGTCGATCCGCGCTTCAACGCGGCACACGCGCTCGACCAGACGGTCACCGTGCGTTTACCCGGGAGTTGGTTTCGCGAGGGCGACGCCGAGTGCGTCAAACGCAAAGAGCGTTTCACGTTATCCTCGCGATCCGATCGCGAGTATCACGACGCGACGCACGCGTTTCGAACGGTTCCAGACGTTCGTCACCCCGTGTTGTTCCTTCGCGACGTCGCCCTTCCGAGCGTTCGCGCCGCGGCGGAGCTCGCGGCGTCGTCCTCGTCGCCCGCCGCGTGCGACGAGCGTCTCGGTTGGTTCACCTCGGGCGCCTTTCGCAAGATTCAGCGCGCCATCCTCCGCGGCTACCAGACCCTGATGAACGGCGGTGACCCCATCGCCACCGACGAGGCCGCGATGGACGCCGTAGACGACGACCGATCCGTAGACGACGCGTCTCTCGCGCCGACGGATTCCGCCGCCGACGCCGCCGACGCCGAGTACCGAATTCTCGGTCCCGACGCTTCCGACGCCGATTCCGACTCCGACGACGCGTACGATGAATAACCGACCCCAATCGCCCGTCTGTGATCTCACCCTTCGTCTCGACGCGACACCGCGCGTCGCGTTCGCCCGTCCCGAGGGTCCGCGCGCGTCCCGCGTCGTCCAGTCTCCCTCACACGCGTCCTCGCGTCGCGCGATCGAGCGTCTCCCGACCCCGAACGTCGAAGAGAACGCGCGCACACCTCTCGACGAGCATGCGCGCGACGAGCGCCCGCGTCGTCTCCGGATTCGCCCGCGTCGCGCTCGAGACGTCGACGACCTCGACCTCAACCTCGGCCGCCGTCGCGGCGGTGTCCTCGCGCGCGCTCGCGTCGACGTCCACCGTCTCTCGAGCGCACGGTCTCGACGCCTTCGTGGACGCGAATCGCGACGAGAAAACCTTCGTCGGACGCGAGTGGAGCGCGAGAGAGCTTCGGGGAAAGTCGTACGAGGATTTACATCGATTGTGGTACGTCTTGGTGACGGAGCGAAACATGTTGTTGACGGAGAAACATTTGGCCAAGACGAATCGGGAACCGATGCGGGCGCCGCAGCGAATGAAGAAAGTGCGAAAGAGCATGGCGAGGATTAAACACGTGCTCACGGAGCGCGCGATCGAGGAGGCGGGTGGGGATGAGAAGAAGTTGTTCGAGATGATGCGTTTGATCAACGCGAAGTGACGCGCGCGGGCGGTTTTTAATGTTCGTCGGCGGGCGGTTTTTAATATTCATCTATATCAGCGCTAGGAATCTATCGGGAGTATCGCTCGTTTCTTTGCTCTCGCGCGCGTCTCCGTCCTTCTATTCGTCGTCGTCGTCGTCGTCGTCGACGCGAGGACCGAGCTCGATGTAACACGTCGACAGCGATTCCGCGCCGTCGCGAACGCCCATGAGAAGTCTCGGTCGTCGATACCGCAGGTCGATCGCGCACGAACACCCGGTAAATTGAATGTCATTTTCGACGCCCACGCGATTGGCGCACACGAATCGCGGCGCGTCTCGCGCGCCAATCAACGGTTCCAATCGAGCCACCCAATACGAAACCGTTTCTTCGAAATTCACCGGTTTCCGCTTCGTCTCCAAATCGTCCTCCGGGTGCGCGCTCGTCCACGCCGAACTGAACAAGATCAATTCGCTCCCGCGGGCGGCGTTCGCGAGCTCGTACGCGTCCCACGGATTCTCAAATTTGTACGGATTGATGTCCATGCAAATCGCGCTCGTGCACGTCACCTCTCTCTCGCGCGTGCCTTCACCGTCTCCTCGCGACACCCTGAGCCTCAACACGCGACGCTCGAATCCACCCCTCCCCTCCGTCGCCCACGCCTCATCCGTGACGTACAGATGCGTCTTATCGTACACGCCGACGACGTCGCCCCGCGCGTCCACCGTCGTCTGACAATTAAACAACTCACCCGTCCTCTCATCCTCCCGCGCGTGTCCGACGCACGCGTGACATCCGAGCGTCCTCGCCGCCCACCTCGCCCACTCCACGATCTTCCTCGCCTCCTCTCGCGCCGCTCGACGCGCGCTCTCGACGCTCAGGGAGTACCTCCCGAAGCCAATCTCTGGACAGAGCAACAGTCCGATGCCACCGTCCGCCTCTTCGCGCACCGCGCGCGCGACGAGCGCGGTCGCCCGCTCGAGATTCTCGTCGACGTCACCCCGCGTGGGATCCGTCTGCAACACGCACGCGCGAAGCACGTCCGGGCGCGGCGTCATGACGCGACGTCGCGCGCACGCGCGCGCGCGCGTTCCAAAAAAGTGCACGCCGAAAAAGTGCACCGGGCCCGCCGCCATCGATTCGGGGACACACCTCGACGCGCGCGCGTTCGAACACCGCGCGCGGGAGCGAACGACGAGGAGGAGGACGACGACGAGGAGGAGGAGGAGGAGGAGGAGGACGCGATGATCTCGTCCCTCGCGTGGGTGCCCCCCGGGGTGGCGTCGACGACGCCGACGTACGCGGACGTGCCCGAGGAGGAGCTGGAACACCTGGAGGCTCGCGCGCGCGCCGTCGTGCGACGAGGACGCGAACGAGGGGACGAGGACGAGGAGGACGAGGAGGAGGACGAGGAGGAGGACGAGGAGGACGGGTCGGAATCGAGCGATTGGGAGGAGGTGGTGGCGGACGAAGAGGAACTCGAGGATTTGGACGAAATGGCGGCTGACGAGGAGGATGCGAAAACGACGACGTCTCGGGCGGTCGCTAAGGCGTTGGCGGTGAGTAAGGCGGCGAAAGGGGTGGTGGACGATTTGGCTGAGTTGAACATGGACGCGTACGACGACGAGGAGGAGGATGCGCGCGCGGCGGAGGGACGATTGTTCGGAAGCGGAAAGTTGACGCACCACGACGGCAACGAAGACGATCCGTACATGACCATCAAGGATAGCGACGACGACGAGGAAGACGAAGCGCCGGACGATATGATGATGGCGGAGACGGATTTGGTGATTTTGGCGGCGAGGACGGACGAGGATGTGTCGCATTTGGAGGTTTGGGTGTACGAGGAGGCGGGCGTGACGGGGAGCGAAGAGACCAACCTGTACGTGCATCACGACGTGTTGCTGCCGGCGTTTCCTCTCTGCGTGTCGTGGTTGAACTGCGCGCCCAAGAGTGGGACGAGCGAAGTGAACTGCGCGGCGATCGGGACGATGTACCCGGGAATTGAGATTTGGGACCTGGATTGCGTCGATGCCGTCGAGCCGGTGACGACGCTCGGCGGATACTCGGAAGAAGCCATCAAGACGGCGGGTAAAAAGAATAAAAAGGGGAAGAAGTCATCCAAAGCCTTGAAAGGTGGATCACACGAAGACGCCGTCATGGGGTTGTCCTGGAACCGCGAGTTTAGAAACGTCCTCGCGTCGTCTTCGGCGGATAAGACTGTCAAGATTTGGGACATAGCGACGGAGACGGCGCAGCACACGCTCAACCATCACAAGGACAAGGTGCAGGCGTGCGAGTGGAACCCCGCGGAGCCTACGGTGTTGCTGACGGGTTCATACGATAAGACGGCGCAGGTCGTGGACGTTCGCGCGCCCGAAGACGCGTCGCTCACTTGGAAGGTCGGCGCGGATGTGGAGTGCGCCATTTGGCACGCCGGTTCGCCCACGCAATTCCTCGTATCGAACGAGGAAGGTATGGTCATGTGCTTCGACACTCGCATGGGTTCCAAGTCTGATTGTTTGTTCAAGCTTCAAGCGCACGATAAAGCGACGACGGCGCTGAGCATGACGGCGGGAGCTCCGGGTTTGTTGACGACGTGTTCCACCGACAAGGTCATCAAGCTGTGGGATTTGAACGACGGCAAGCCGAATCTCTTGTCCCAGCATCAACCGCAAGTGGGTGCCATTTTCGCGTGTGGCTTCTCGCCGTCGGTGCCGTACCTCATCGCCGCCGCCGGCTCCAAGGGAATGGTGGCGGTGTGGGACATCATGTCCGAGCCTTCCGTGCGCGAGGCCCACGGAAAGACTTTAGAGCAATACTATCGAGTCAAATAAACACACTTCTTTGTCAATATAATATAAAGAATTCCTACGTAGATTTACAACACACCGTGGCTAGCTACAATCTCTTCACGCGGAAGCTGCGTTCACTTGTCGCGAAAGAGTCTCAAACTTCTGTTGAAGTTTTTGCTCCCTCGCGCGAGCGGTTTGGATTAAATCGAGCCAGTATTCGATTCGATTCGGCGCAGCTCGCTGCTCTTGCACGTGCAAAATGGTGTACGACGCCGCCTCGGTCGCGAGAGATTTGATCTCTTCCACCGTCTTCTTCAATTTCTTGCACAACTCACCGTTGCGCTTCTGGAGACCGGCGGTGAGGAGAGAACACTTTTGTTCCAGTTTCGCCGCTTGTTTGGCATCC
>MDTA01213725.1_pt1 | contig 17894 bp, 26 predicted proteins | sample 811151 | NCBI WGS metagenome assembly MDTA01 (sample SAMN05326648, study PRJNA326480) | marine metagenome | isolation source: seawater | place: Indian Ocean: South | collected 2010
ATGGTTAGTGTGGCTGCCAATCTTGGAAATCTCCAGCCATCATTTACAACTTGATGAGGTATATCAACTCTTAATATTGTAGCCTTTGATAATGTAATCTCTGCCAGTTTACTACATTCATGTTCTTTATAAGTTCTGATAGGACCATTTAAAATAAAAGTCTTTTCTTCTTTAGGTTCCCACCATACAGTTCTAGATTTTTCACAATTGAATAGTGGTATATTGATTCTAGATCTAACAATAAAATCTGGAAACTTTTCGTATAGATGCTTGTGTTCTGGATTCATTCTAGTTTTTTGATCGTATAGATGCATGACAGTATCATCTGAATGTATAGGTGATTCTTTTTGCCATAGACAAAAGAATGCTAAGTTGACAACTTCACCATATTCTTTTAATGATTCTTGTACAGTAGGACATTCTTCTAATACATCTTGATATACATCTGGATATGCATTTCTCCACATACCAATATCTACATCGTATTGCTTTTCCCACATTGCTTCAGCTGCTAATCTAGAAAATGGTGTATCTGTATTTATGGCTTGGTACAAACCAGGGTGTATGTTCTTTGTATAGTTCTGTAGCTCAGTTATGACCTTATCTAGGTTTGGTATGTCTATCTCTTTAAATGGTAAGTCTATCTTCATCTATAAATCCTACGGTTGCAGCTACTCTTGGAAATTTCCAACCTTTATCTATAACAACTTGATGTGGTTCATTTACTCTTATAATGGTTGGTTTCAATAACTCTACTCTTGATACTTCAGTCACCTCATCTTCATGAAAAACATTATAGTGTGTACCGTCAGGTACAAATACCTTCTCACCAGTTTTATGTTCATGTTGCATTTGACCAATGACACTCTTCATAGATTCTGGATTTGCCATTTTATCTAAAACAACTGGTTTTGCGACAGGTGCGGTAAGATTTGGTCCATCATACGCTGCAATATCTGGGGTGCTATGAGCTATAAACCATCTTGTATGAGTCTTCTCACAATTCTGAATAGGTATATTGATTCTTTTAGTTGCTTCTGGTAGACCATCACCCACGGCATCATAATTATCTGTGTGTATAGAACAATCTCTATTCAACATTACAAAGAATCCTACACTTCTAATTTTACCAAATATTGGTTCAAATACATCCCATAAGGATGGGCAAGCATCTTTTAAACCTTTGTACGGCTCAGGCCAACATCTTCTCCATAGAGGTTTACCCATACCAATAGCTATTTCTGGTCGAGTGACTGTAGTGAACTTATGCATTTCATCTCTAACTTTTTCCCAGCCAGGTACATCTAGTTCTCTAAAATACTTATAGTTTTTCATAGTCTATTTTCTCATCCAATGGTTTATTTAATGTTTTATCTGCACCTGTACAATATGGTAATCCAACTCTTTCTCTTTCTATATCCATCATCCATATAACTCTATACTCATCTGTTAAATTACATGCACTATGTACATATTCATCATTAAATCCAAACGGTCCATCTCTCCAATAAATTGGTTTACCATTTATTTCTAGAAAACATTTGCCTTCAGGTATTATTATTGGTAGATGTATACGTACTCTATTAGAGCCTATATTTGTAGCACCAGTATGTCTTGATAAAACAGTGTTTGGTTTAAGCATTACATAATCCATGATCGGACAATCATCACCAAACTCTTCTATTAGTTTAGTTGCTGTAGGAAATCTTTTCTTTACCCATATCATAGGCGCAGGGTCTTGTACTTTGTCTGGTCCATTTGAAAAATATTTTATTTGCATACTAGTCCAACCACTATAATCAGTCTTACCATTTACTTTAACAGCATCTTGTAATGCGTACCTAGATTCTTTTGGTGGAGCCCATCTGTCATTCTGAAAGTTAAATTGTTGAGTTATTCTAGGTCTAGCATTTTCAAAACCTTCTTGTTTGACTACATCTGCTATTGTTTGATTTTCATTTCTAAAGAAATCTTCTCTTAAAGAGGATTGAAATGTAAGTAGATATTCTAAGAACTTATCATAATCTGTCTTATAACCAAATTCATTATATAAAAAGTATTGAGCCTCAGGCTGGTACATCTCTAGGTTTCCATTTAATTGGTTTAAAATCTCTTAAATGTGATAGTCTTAATCTTAAATGAATCATATCATTAATGCAGTTCTCATCATCTCTTTGCTGCCACTGTAATAGAAACTCCTGTATCTTAGCTTCATTCTTCTTCTCACTTTCAAAGACAATATCCTTATGTAAGTCATCTTGTGTATACTCTTTGATAATGTTTGAGCTACCGTAATATTTTTCGAATTGTTTGTCTGTTTTGCCTGAATAACCGATGTAATATCTGCCGTCTGGAAAGTAAGTGCAGTATACTCTATGCGTTTTTTTGATCGCCATTTAAAAATATCTCCATAATATAGTATTATATTATTTATATGAGTATCAAAGCTGGAAAAATTTGGGGTCAAACAGAGCTAATTCATGCAAATGGCGTGCTTGAATTTCACCGCATAGAGTACAAAGCGGGATATAAATGTAGTGAACACGAACATCAATTTAAATGGAATGGTTTTTTTGTAGAGTCTGGTAAGATGTTAATCAGAGTTTGGCAAGACGATCAAGACGGTTTAGTAGATGAAACTATCCTCGGTCCTGGTGAATTTACACAGGTAAAACCTGGTAAAGTACACCAATTTGAAGGTATCGAAGATGGTGTAGCGTTTGAACTATATTGGGCAGAGTTCAATCATAATGATATTGTCCGAAGAACTATAGGTACTAAGATATGACACCAGAAGAAATACAAGGTTATTTAATGATACTGTCACCCTTAGCTATGTCTATTGTGGCTATGAGTATTTTTACATTACAAGATAAAAATGTAAAAACTTACAGACTTGGTGAGATTGCTAAAGATAGGAGTCCGAAGATTACTCCTGGAAAATTTGACATGCAAGGCACAGTGCAATATACGAAAGGTGATAACACTTAATGGGAAAACACATAAAGACTTCTATGGATGAAAAGGTAATTGCTTACTTAGCCATAGAGGTACACAGGCTCGATCCTGACAATGAAACATTAAATAAGTTTAGATCGATGTTAACTGACACTGGTTATGAAATAGATAAAGTATTAAAAGAATATGAAAAAACGAAAGCGTACCCAACGCACTACAACACTGACGGAACGTGGAAAAACAAGGGCTCACAAGGAGTTGTTTGGCCATGACACGCCGTATGGTCATAAAGTACAAAAAGATAAAACCAAGATCATACCAAGAAAACAAAAAAATCTAAAGAAAATCCCACCAATAAAATATGAAGGTCCATGGTCAAAAGACCTAGATTTGTAATATAATTTCTAGTTATTAAAAAATATGTTTTTAGATCATTGTCATTTTGGTCTGCAATAAGTTGTAAAATAAAGCACTGGCACAGTATTACCTTATTAAATATTACGAGATGAAAGCTAAACTAGAAATCTGGAAAGCTGAGCATCCAAAAACTTGTAAATTCTGCGAAATTGCACGAGACCTTTCTATACTAATCGGAACAATTTGTATGCCTTTATTTTTAAGTATACTAGGACACTACAGCTACTACTAAAAACGAAAACTCTATAAGAGAAACTTGGAAAAATAGGGGACTTCGAGTATAAATATATTAGACTTGCTGATAATCAGGAGTCTAATGTAAACTTGCTTAATAAAGGAGGAAACTATGAACGCACTTACATTCCCAAGGTCTGCCTTTATCGGATTTGACCGTCTTTTCGATGAACTAAACTCAACACATTGGGCAAACATCGATAACTATCCACCACATAACATTGTTAAAACAGATGAAGATAAGTTCGCTATTGAACTTGCTATCGCTGGTTTTGGTGAGAAAGATATTGATGTCACAGTCAAAGATGGTGAGTTAATCATCTCAGGTAATACACAAGGCAAGAATGATGCTGAAGGCAAAGAGTATTTGTTTAAAGGTATCTCTGCTAGAAAGTTCAAAAAAACTTTCAAACTTCAAGAATATATTGAAGTCACCAATGCAGCCATTGCAAATGGTATGCTAGTAGTCGAATTGGAATATAAGCTTCCAGAAGAAAAGAAGCCTAAATCCATTAAGATTAATAAAGGTGAGCCTGAATATCTGAAAGGATAATATAAAAAAAACTTCTAGTAGTGGTATAAATATATCAGGAGTTGGTACACTCAACTTAAAACAACCAACAAAGGATTATTATGTCACTACTAGAAAAACTTAAAAAAACTTCAACTGTCAAATCAACGGCAGTACTCTCAGACTCAGCATTATTTAACAAGAAAGATATGGTTCCAACAGATATTCCTGTTGTGAATATAGCATTATCTGGTTCTGTTGAAGGTGGTCTGACACCTGGACTTACCGTTCTGGCTGGTCCATCAAAACACTTTAAATCAAACTTAGCTTTGCTTATGGCTTCAGCATATCTTAAAAAGTATGAAGATGCTGTATGTCTACTATATGATACAGAGTTTGGTATTACACCTGAATATCTGGAAAGCATGAATGTAGACCCACAGAGATGTATACATACACCTATAGAACATGTAGAACAACTTAAGTTTGATATTACAAAACAACTAGAAGAAATACAGAAAGGTGATAAGGTTATTATTGTAATTGATTCTGTAGGTAATTTAGCTTCTAAGAAAGAACTTGAAGATGCACTTGATGGTAAGTCAGTTGCTGATATGTCAAGAGCTAAAGCACTTAAATCATTATTTAGAATATGTACACCTTATCTTACAACAAGAGATATACCACTTGTTGCAGTAAACCATACATATAAAGAGATTGGTATGTTTCCTAAAGACATTATGTCAGGTGGTACAGGTATCTATTACTCAGCAAATCAAATCTTATTTATGGGTAGGCAGCAAGAAAAAGATGGTACTGAAGTATCAGGTTATAACTTTATGATGGGTGTAGAAAAATCTAGGTTTGTAAGAGAAAAAACAAGATTGCCGTTGTCAATATCATGGGAAGGTGGTATCAATAAATGGTCAGGTCTTTTAGACATAGGCTTAGAACTTGGATGGGTCACTAAACCTTCTGTCGGTTGGTTTGAAGGTACAAATCCAAAAACAGGAGAAGTATTTTTAAAGAAAAGAAAAGCAGAAACAAATAGTTCTGAGTATTGGATTCCATTGCTTAAAGCTGGATTTGCAGATGCAATAAAAGAAAGGTATGCAATTGGTTCTATAAAATCAGTAGTAGAGGAACATGTCGAAGAAACTATCGAAGAAGATACAGCCGCTGATAACGATTAATGATCAGCCATACTTACATTTAGATTTACTTAATGAAGACACAGCTAAAGAAATTCATGAAGAAGTGGTATGGGGTATGTCCCAAACTGATAATACTATTTTTAGCGTTGGTGATGACTATAGTCGTGGTGATGCTTATACCAGATTTTTTGATTCGGAGTTTCTGGATGTAAAATATGCTAGACAACAATTAACAGAACACGAAGAAAATAGAATTAAGGCGATACAGGTAGATGATTTTAAAAAGCAAAAGATTATGGAAAGGTATCTTAAGTTTGCGAAAGGTGCTTACTATCCATGGAGAGATGTATATCCAATCATGTATTCTCAATGGAATGAACAAGAACAAATTCATGGTAAATACATTCCAGAAGAAGCTAAGAAATTATTTCCAGGTACAATTAAATGGATATGGTCAAAGCTACCATTCAAACAAATCGGAAGAGTGAATATATTTGGTGTGGATAGTTCTCAGCATATTACAGTACATAGAGATAACAATCCATTTGTGATGTCAGTCGATCATCATTCAATTATGTTAAGTCCTGCAAGAAACAAGAGGAGTTTTATTTATGATCAGGAAAACGATAAAAAATATTATGTTGATAGCAATTGTTATGTATTTCATGACCTTAATTATCATGGTGTTGACCCAAACCCTGAATGGACCTATACAATTAGAGTCGATGGAATATTTACAGATGAATTTAGAAATACAATAGAATATAGGAGACCATGGCATGGCAAAAAATAATCCAAAGAATTTTAAACCATACATTGACCCTGAAGGTGGTGAATGGATTCAAGTCACAGGTAAAGGTCATAAATATGAAGGTGTTATCTGGAGACCAGTAGATATGAATCTGAAAGAAGATAAGTTTAATTTTATGGTAGAGTTTCTTACTATAGAAGATGCAGAAAAGTATGCTAGAGAAGATAAGTTTCAGGCAATGGCATCAGATATTATTGCTGATATATTAAATGTTAAAAAGAATGAAAGTCCGAGTATAATCAAACCATGAGTGTTGATTCAACAGAACTAAGAAAAGGTATCTTATACAATATGATGGTCAATGAAGACTATTGTAGAAAAGTTGCACCATTCCTTAAAGATGATTACTTCACAGAAAAGCATGAAAAAGTTGTGCTTGAAGAAATTATAAGATACTTCAATAAGAATAATGCATTACCTAGTTCTGCTGCACTTAAGATTGAAGTTGAATCAAGAACAGATCTAACTGAACCAATCTATAACTCTATACAAGAATTCTTAAGTAAAGATATTCAACCAATCAATAAAACAGAATGGTTAGTAAATAAAACAGAACAATGGTGTCAAGAGCGTGCTATTGTAAATGCTGTATATAAAGCAGTTAATGTTATTGGTGGTGATGACAAGAAAACTCCAATGACAGCATTACCTGAATTATTACATGAAGCAATTGGTACTTCATTTGATAAATCTGTAGGTCATGATTATACAGAAGAAGTTGAAGAAAGATGGGATTACTATAATAAGAAAGAAAACAAATTAGAAACCGGCCTTGAACATTTTGATTACATACTACGTGGTGGTATACCTGAAAAAACACTTGGTGTTATTATGGCCGGTACTGGTGTAGGTAAATCTTTATTCATGTGTTCTATATCATCAAGTTTACTTGAACGTGGTAAGAATATTCTTTATATTACTATGGAAATGGCTGAAGAAAAGATTGCACAAAGAATTGACCAGAATTTACTCGATATGAGTCAAGAAGAATTAGATTCTGTAGGTAAAGATAACTTCCTAAAAAGATTTCAAACCTTAAGAACTAAAACACAAGGCAGATTAGTAGTTAAAGAATATCCTACTGGCATGGCTACTGCTGCTCATTTCAGATCTTTACTTAAAGAACTAGATATGAAGAAAACATTTATGCCAGACGTTATTTGTGTAGACTATCTCAATATTTGCAATTCACTAGGCGTATCTAAGAATGCAAATAGTTATGAGAAGATAAAAGCTATTGCTGAAGAACTTCGTGCTCTAGCTATGGAATTCAATGTTCCTGTATTAACTGCTACACAAACAAATAGACAAGGAATGAATGATGCTGATGTCGGTATGACCGATGTTTCAGAATCATTTGGTTTGCCGATGACCGCAGATTATTTCTTTGCTATGACTACAAACGATCAGCTTCGCAATGACAATATGATTCGTTTTAGTCAACTTAAAAATCGATATGGTGACCCAGCAGACAGAAAAAATTGGCTGCTGGGTGTCGATTATGCCCACATGAAAGTCACTGATATTAAAGACCAACCTACACATATAGAAGCACAAAACCATGCAGCCAAAAACCCTGAAACTGCTCAACCAACTCTTAATATTGATTGGTCCTAAATCTTACTTTAAGAGTATATTAGAAATCATTACATGTATTTTCATTATCGGTGGTGTAATTAGACACTGGAATTAGTATAATAATAATAGCAAAGGAGATAATATGATTTTATTAGATTTCAGTTCAATAGCAATGTCAGCTATGTTTCCACGTATCGAGGAGTTTGATGAGGATAGAAACCTTATTAGGCATACAATGATTAACATTATACGTAAATATAATGCTGATTATAGAGATGATTTTGGTGAAACTATAGTATGTATGGATGCTGCTAATTCATGGCGTAGAGAATATTTTGCACCATATAAAGCCAATCGTAGAAAGAATAGAAGTAATAGTATACATGATTGGGATGGTATATTTAAGATGATTAATCAGGTACGTGATGATATTATACAGTATAGTCCATTTAAATGTATATGGGTAGATACATGCGAAGCTGATGATTGTATTGGTACTATTGTAGAAAAGACATCTGGTCCAGAAGATTGTGAACCTGAACCTATTCTTATTGTATCTCCTGATGGTGATTTCAAACAATTACAAAAGTATCCTAATGTCAAACAGTGGTCAAACATACAGAAAAAATGGGTTAAATCAGATAATCCTGAAGATGAACTATTTGAAAAGATCTGTAAAGGTGATACTGGTGATGGTGTTCCAAATGTATTATCTGAAGATGAGGTACTTATTACTGAAGGTGCTAGACAAACACCAGTCACAAAGAAGCAAATGACAATGTTAAAAGGTGATCCATTACAATGGCCACTACAAGTACAACGTAGATTTATTAGAAATAAGACACTTATTGATCTTGCAGAGACTCCCGAGCTGAAAAAAGAAGAGATCATGAAGCAATATAATGGTGAATCATTTGGTTCTATACAGACATGGATGTCATATCTCATGAAACACCAAATGAAGCTGCATTTAGAATCTTTAACAGATTTTGAAGTTCGCAAATAATAAATATATTGTCGACAATTTAACATTATTTAAGGAGACTCCAAATGGCATATAAAGGTTATAGAAAACCATTCGTATTTAGAGGTTCAGACTCAGAGACATCTCTGCAGTATGTAGGATCTATTGATACGACTACCACTGGAACTACTGATTCTGACGATAATACATTAGCTACAGTCGGCGGTTTTGGAGTCACTCATGCAGTCACTTCTAGAAAAGCAAGCCCGAACACAGTAGCTACTAGCGATTCCGATGGAAACAAAGGAACAGTCAAATCATTAGAGATTCTAGAAGCACTGCCAGGTTGGTACATGAAAGGTGATTCATCTAAAGGACCTACATCAATTGCAGATTCTGATGGTGAAGGCGTATTCGGTACAGACCTAGGAACTTCTACTGATGTTCAGGTTGAAAATGGTATATACACTTTAAGCTTCGCAACTAGAGATTCTGACTGTGGCATAGGAGACTATGTTGTAGCAGTTCAAGGTGGTGGAGTTTATTATGAAGGTTATGTCACTGGCAAAACAGATGGAAACAATGATATTCAGATTCGTCCGGTATCAGGAAACTGGCAAGGTTTTGACGGTACAGCAGCTTGGAAATATACAACTTCAAACCAACAGCATAAAGGTCAAGATATTGAGTTTGCTGGAACAGTAGTAGATGCACCAGCAGCTAAATTTAAAATCTAAAGGTAGTTAATTATGGCAACAGCGGTTATTACTTGGGGCAGAATGAACCCACCGACTGCAGGTCATGAGAAACTGGTTAACAAAGTAAGAAAGGCTTCCCGTATTCATAAAGGGAAGCCTTTCATTTATCTAACAAAAACATTCAAGAAACCCAAAGACCCACTTCCATATAGAGATAAACTGAAGCTTGCAAAGAAAGCTTTTGGTAATATAGTACAAGATCATAAGAGTAGAACTATTATTGAGCTTATGAAAGAGCTTGAAAAGAAGTATGATGATATGGTATTGGTTGTAGGCTCAGATAGAGTAGCAGAATTTGAAACACTCTTAAACAAATATAATGGAAAAGATTACACATATTCTAGTATAACTATAGTATCTGCAGGTGAAAGAGACCCTGACGCTGAAGGTGTATCTGGAATGTCTGCAAGCAAGATGAGACAGTTCGCAAAAGATGATGACTACGATTCTTTTGAGAAAGGTTTACCATCATTAATTAAAAAACCAGATGCTAAAAAAGCATTTGATACGGTAAGAAAAAACATATAAAGGATATTATGAAAACACAAGATGCACAAGTATACGAGATTCTAGAAGAACTAGATTCATGTACTACTAAACAAAGAAAAGTTGATTTAATCAACACTAAATATAACAATCATACACCACTACAGTATGTACTCAGATGGAACTTTGATAAATCTATAAAGTCTCTTCTACCAGAAGGTGAACCACCTTTTGATAAGGAAAGAAAAGATGGTGATTCACCACAAGCTTTATGGTCTTATTTAAAGATGTTCCCTAATTTTGTAGACTCTGCACAGGGTAGACAATTACCAGAATTGAAAAGAGAAAATCTTTTTATTGAAATGTTAGATGCACTAGATCTTGAAGAAGCAAATGTAATAGTGCTAGCTAAAGATGGTAAGTTAGATGAGAAGTATGATATTACAATTGATGTAGTAAATGCTGCATATCCTGATATTGGATTAGTATCCGATCCTATCCCTGAACCTACTCCAAAAGAGCAAAAAGAAGACCTATTATCGCAGGCAAAGAGCATAAAGGAACAAGTAAAAGAATTAAATAGTCTAGCAAAAGAGCTAACTGAAAAAGCTAAAGCGATAACGGAGTAGAGTATGTCACCATTGGAATGCGTGAAGTTTGGTCACGATATTGGCCAATTAAAGCCAGCAATTAATGAAGTTGGTTTTGATATACATTATAATAAGATCTACAAAAAACTTGTAGATGACTTCAACCAAGGTGTTGGTGATTTTGCATTTAATAAAGCCGGAGCACATCTTCATAAGTTGTACTTCGAAAATTTAAGGGAACGAAGAGATACAAATGTCCCTATTGGAAAAGCGGAACATATCATAACTCAAAGATATGGGAACTTTAATAATTTTAAGAAGCAAGTACAAGAACAAGCTTCTAGATTACAAGGTTCTGGATGGGTATTTATGAACATGCAAGGATATGTGAATATAATACCTAATTATAGAATTGTAGATAATGTTGCTATGATTATTGATTGTTGGGAACATGCCTATGCATATACTTTCGGTCATGATAGAGCAGCATTTATAGATTCTGTATTTGATATTATTAATTGGGACACTGTAAATACTCGTTTAAACGGTGAGTAAATGTGTGTAGTTGCTGCAAAGCACTTTAAAGGCCACGGTTGGATATTAGTTAAGAATAGAGATCGTAATTATCCAACTGAGGTAAAATTAGTTCAGTCACAAAGATCAGGAATCGAAAGATTATTCCTGCGAGATACCACTACAGGTTATAGTGAAGGCCTTAATGAAACAGGTCTTTGTATTGTATCTGCTTCAGTAATGGTAAAAAAAGATGAGAAAGAAGGTGGTGGTAGAGCATCTGATTCTCAGAACTGGACATCTCCAGATGGTCAAAGAATTAGAAGAGCACTATATCAAAAGACTGTAAAAGGTGCAATCAAATCATTATTAGATTCACAGATTCCTGGTAATACTCTTATTACAGATGGTAAAGAATGCTATCTTATAGAATCAGCATATACAAACTTCGAAAAACCAAATCAAAAATATCATAGTATAGTCAAGAAAATAAGTCCATCTGATATATGTGTAAGAACAAATCATGGTATACTACTACCATGGACTGGATATGATATGAAAGACCCAGATCAAAGGCCTGATAGAATATCATCTGAAAGCAGATTGAAGATAGCAACAAAAGAAGTTAAGAAAGCAAAGGATCCACAAGCATTATTGAACGCATTAGGTGTAGCACCTGAAAAAGACCCACAGCTAAATCCTATTAGAATCAATAAAGGTAAAGGTGTAATGAGAACTACTGGTCAAATAATGTTAAATCCGCTAGAAAAAGTATTTACATACAGACCTACAATGTCAGAAGTAGAGCTCAGCAACTATAACAAAATTAATCAGAAAGAATCAAAGACATTCTTTGAGATTATATCAAATAGAGAACTAATTAGTTTTGGTTCTTTTGGTGAAGATAATAAAAGAGTTCCTAGAAAACCTGGTCAAAAGGCAAATAGTAGTAAGCATAGTGATTTATACACTGACGAAAATCCTAAAGGTACTATTCACGGTCTTGGTTTTACTGATGCGGCAAAAGCAAGACAAAGTCTTAACAAGATTGAAGGTTCAGGTAAGACAGATGCACATAAAATGCAGGCAGCGATTGCAATGTCACAAAGAGCAAAGTTTGCCGCAAGAGATGCTAAAGACCCAGAGAAAAAGAAAGACTTAGCTGCAGCACATAAGACTTATCAATCATGGATAGATAAGAACAAAAAGTCTGAAGATTTTGCAGAAGGTACAGAGTCGTGGGAAGCTGGTTATAAAAGACGTGTAGTAAAAACTACTAAGCCAGAACATAAGAACAAAGGTCTAATGTGGAGAATTAAGGGTAAGGATAGAGATGAGATCAGTATAAAACTATATAAAGATAAACCATCCTTTGCAGAATTTAAAAAACAAATGAAAAGAGTTGCAGGACATGAATTTGGCGGTTAATGAATACTTATTGGAAATGGCTAACAGCGAGCAGAATCTACATCTTACACATGTTGATGAAGATATATTTGAGAGAGGCGATGCTGGTGCAATGGCAGCAATACAATCATGCAGAAATGTATTAGATGGTGTAGGTGAAGGTGAAACTGCACTTACGATTAAATGGGACGGAGCTCCTGCAATTTTTGCTGGTATTGACCCTTCTGATGGTCAGTTCTTTGTATCTACAAAATCAGCTTTTAATAAAACTCCACTATTATACAAGGGACCAGCAGATGCTTCTAAATTCAAGACTGGTAAAAAACTAGCAATCGCTCATAGAGAGTTTCAGAATATTGGTATACCTAAAGGTGTTGTATTACAAGGTGATCTCATGTTTACTAAGGGTGATCAGAAGTATGAAACTATTGATGGTAAAAGATATATTACTGCACATCCTAATACTATTGTATATGCGTGGGATGCTGAAAGTGAAGTAGGTAAACAAATCAGAAATGCAAATATAGGTGTTGTTTGGCATACAACTTATTCTGGTAAGTCATTGCAAACTATGAAAGCAAGATTTGGTGTAAATGTCAAGAAACTAAAAGGTCATCGTGGTATATGGATGGATGATGCTTATTTTAAAGGTGCTAATGTAGCCTTCTCTAGTTCAGAGAAAGCAAAGGTAGAAAAATTATTAAGTGCTGCAGAAGCTAAAGTCGGTAAATTTAATAAGCTCAGAGATATTATGTCTCTGATACCACAAGCGGCTATTGGTGCTGGTATCAAAACATTCATCAACTCAAATATTAGAAAAGGTCAATTACCTACAGCAAGAAAAAATCCTGTAAAAGACTACATTGAGTATGTAGACAAGTACTATGAAGAGAAGGTAATCAGTAAGTTAAAGACAGACAAAGCAATAGACTCTAAGAGAGCAGCAAAGAAACAATTAAGATCTGAGCTTGGTAAGAATGCTGCTATTTTAAAAGCCGCGTTTGAATATGTAGATTTAATTACACAGGCTAAGGTTCAGATAATAAAAAAACTAGTGTCATTAGATAAACAAAAACAATTTGTAAAAACAAGCAAAGGTTTTAAGGTGACAAATCCAGAAGGTTTTGTAGCTATAAATTCAAAGAAAGGTGAAGCTGTAAAATTTGTAGACAGATTAGAATTCAGTTATAATAACTTCTCTGATAGTGTCATTAAAGGATGGCAGAAATGATGAAAACAATTGTAGTAATTACAGCTTTTTTACTATATGAGAATGTTCCTAAGACAATGCAAACTGATTGGCCTGGCAAAGATTTCAATTCTGTCTATGAATGTAGAGAGTATATAAAATGGAATAAGGTCAATCTTACTATGAGCTTATTTGATAGACATTTAGAAGATGAAAACGGTAATCAACTTATAAGTTATAATTACTTCTGCGAGACTAGATCATTCACAGATTTATAGAGGTAATAAATATATTATGAGTATATTAGATGGTCTCTCCAAAGATTATATAGGTGCTAACAGCAAATTGTTAGGTGATTGGAAGCGTGTTAAATACAATTTTGACATACCGCTTTATTTTGATACTAATAATACTGAAATGATTAATTTTGGTCTTGCATGGGATATTTGTGTGGCTGGTTGGATTGAAGTTTATCCAGCTGTAAGAGGTGTAAACATATATCATCCAATACATAATGGTAAAACTATGATGAGACTAGATGAGACCAGCTCATGCTTTGAAAATCAGGTGTTTACAAGACATCCACCATTTGAACCAATAGAATATATTACTTATGTACATGAAAATGAAGGTGGTAGGGATTTTGAATCTAAAGCTAAATCAGCAAATACAGCATCATCACTAGATGTAGTTGACTATGAAATGCAGAATACATCTTTTGAATTTAAGGCTGAAGATAGAGGTACTAAAGATGCTCGTATACTACTAGGTCCACAAAGATTATTAGATTGGAATTGGCGTTTACCAATACCAGCATATAAGAAAAGACTAGTGAAAGATGATACTATATACGATATTGGTTATCATTTCTCATCTTCTGATAGTTCAAAACAAATGTCTAGTAGATATGAAGAAGTTATGTTTACAGGTAAAGATACATTTAACTTTATGAATTGGCATAACAAATATTTAGATGCACCAAAGTTAGATAAGGTAGTTAGAAGAATGGCACAATGTAGAGAGTTTCATGGTACACTTGGCGGTTTATCATTCTTAGCTCTAGCAATGAATATACCAACAACAATACATACTAATAAGAGAATGGTATGGACACCACAAAAGAAAGTATTTAGAGTCTTAGCTAAAAGAAGTGGTGCAAAATTTGTAGAGGCAACACATTAATGGCTACAAGAAAAGTAGATAACTTAGTGATTCAAATGGGTTGGAGAAATCCACAAAAAGGTTTTGCTATAAGACGTGCTGGTAATGCAAAAACCGATATGTCTGGTCACTACAATTTCGGTCTTGGTCATACATTATTAGGTATGACATTTATAAATGAACATTACCCAACCAAAGCTGAAAGAGATGAAGGTGTATATAACCCACATATTGAAGTACTATATCCAGACTCTGATACACAGGGAAATATATGGTTTAGATATGATGATGTAAAGACTATATTAGATTCAGATCTTATGAATGCACCTAACTTAGTATTCGAGCCATATACACCATTAACTGGTGACCCTGATTCTAGATTTTTAGGACTAGAAGATGGTACTGCTGTTTATGCTGCAGATTCTGAAGGTGAATTAACTGATAATCTTGTACAATATAATTATGAGCAAGTACAAAGTTTTCAGGGTACTGATAAAAATATAATAATGAAGACATATGATATATGGCAATCGCAATTTGGTTTAAGTGGTAATAAATCACTGGCGTGGGTAGCTTTAAGAAACGATCTTAAGACTCGCTATCGAAGTGGAGAAGACCACTATACACATTGCTTTAAATTTGCAAATGACAGTGATGGTATGGGAGTATCTGCTGAAATGATAGCTAAATGGAAGTCAGAGAATGAAGCTACTGCATGGAACTTTGACTCAGATACATCCTCGTCACTCGAGGAAGTGGTCAAGAAGATGATGAATAGTAGATATTATCATGGTACTTTAAATGGTTTGGCCATCCTAGCATTAGTCTGTGGTGTTCCTGCGACTGTTTATATGCCAGCATCAGTATCACTGACACAGGAGCAAAAAGCTCTTAAAAAGATATTCTTACATAATGGTGGTACCATAATGACTCAAGAAAACTTCCTATTATCTAGCCAGCCAATGGATTTTGGTAATAATATCTAAAAATCTAGTATAATAATACTATGACAATGCATTTAGTAAGAGGTACACCTGGCCTCAACACCAAAAAACCTAAGGTAAAATACACAAAGGCTAAACTAGCCTCTCTTAAAGAATCTCATAAAAAGCATAATAAATGGGCAAAAGCAAATCGCATGCCTGATTTAATATTATCTTTTGATGATTACTTATTATACACACGTGGTCAATGGAAACCAAAGACTACTGTCAAATCAACAGCAAAACTACCCACATTATCAAAAGACAAAGGTCCTGAATATCCATCGCTCAATAGTGGTAAATACACTGCATTTAAAAAAGAGCCACAAAAGTACACAGGTACTTTAGTCAAAGGTATTGCTCAAATGCATAAGTCAAATGCTGTACCTGTCATTGATAAGCAAGCTGCCATAGATATAGCAAATATGAGGAGAAACTAATGCGTGATAAAGAATTTCAAGTATATGCTGACTGTATTAGGTCTGAACAAATACCTGCATCTGAGGTATATGAGCTATTTAAAGAAGAGCCTGAATTTGCTGCTTGGTATAGGAAAAAATATGTTCCTAATGAAGCTGAAGCAAAGATAGAAAGATGGATGAATAGAAATCCTGATAATAGTTGGGTACAAGAAACAGGACTAAAATTACTGAGAAAACTGTTAAGAAAAAAATGATTGTTGTAGGTGAAGCACCAGGTAATAAGCACATTACTAAATCACCCACTAGGTTAAGAGTAAAAACTTGGCTGGGTGATACTGATTATGACTGGACTAATAAATCTGATAATGATTTAGATAAAATCAAATGTCATGATAAAGTCATAGCACTAGGTAATGTCGCATCTGAGTGGCTATCAAAACACGATATACCACATTTAAAAGTACCACACCCTAGTGGTCTAAATCGTATGTGGAATGATAAATCATTAGAACCAAAAATTGTCAAACAGATACATGCGTACAGTACAACTTAGTGATATATTTAGTGACGACACTAGAAACAGTCTATTAGACATCTACCACAGCTTTGATGAATACGACACAGAGGAGATGGCTAAAGCTCCTGTCACTGAAGGTACACTAGATTTAGTATCTGAAACTATTAGACAGTGTATAGGTACAGACTACAAATATGTATCTGGCAATTATTATCACCATACACAGCCTTTTTATCCACACACAGATTTTAAGAAAGAGTGGGTAGACAGTATTAATATTGTCATACCATTGGAGGACCATACAGAGGGTACAGGTCGTTTAGTTATATTTGACCAAGAGTGGCATGAAGATAGTAAGACTTGGATGATGATACATCCAGTAAAACACTATGATGTCAATACAGCATTACCTGGCTGTCCATTTGATTATCCTATTACAAACAAAACAGATGACAAGATAGATGAATTTTTCTACAAGGCGCATCTAACACAGTTTCCAGTATGGTGTTGGCAGAATTTATCAGGTAAGACATATAGATTCGAAGAAAACAGTATAATTATATTTGATAACAAAAGAATACACTGTACTAATAATTTTACAGGCAGTAAGACAGGATTGACGTTGAGGTATAAAAAAGCATGAAGATAGCATTGGTGACTGGAGGATTTGACCCACTACATAGTGGTCACATCAAATATTTTAAAGCAGCTGCTAAACAAGGTGACAAACTTTATGTAGGTATTAACTCTAACGAATGGCTTATACAAAAGAAGGGTAAACCATTTATGCCTTACGAAGAAAGAGCTGCTATTATCAAAGAACTCAAATGTGTAGATGGTATTGTAGATTTTGATGATGGTGATGGTAGCTCTTCTGATGCTATACAAGAATTACTAAACAAATATAAAAGAGCCAGTATTATATTTTGTAATGGTGGTGACAGGAAGAAAGAAAACATACCAGAAGCTGACATATTTGCAGATGAAAAAAGAGTTGTATTCAAAGATGGTGTGGGTGGTACAGAAAAAATCAACTCATCATCATGGATAGTCTTAGAGTATATGGAAGGCAAAAACGAAATTATTGAAAGTAAAGAATGAAAGAATTTGATTACAATATAGACTATAAGAACACATTGTTCAAACCAAACGATAAACGATATCGTATTGGTAGAGGTGAACAAGGTGTGTTATTAGTACGTCCATACACTGATGATATATGTAAGCATTGGAAATTTAAA
>MDTA01075315.1_pt1 | contig 17892 bp, 27 predicted proteins | sample 811151 | NCBI WGS metagenome assembly MDTA01 (sample SAMN05326648, study PRJNA326480) | marine metagenome | isolation source: seawater | place: Indian Ocean: South | collected 2010
TTCTAGAATTAGCACAATATATCACCAAGGTGCGTGCTCGGATACAATGAACTATGACGCCTATTACATGATGAAGCACAACTTTGACTATTCTCATAAACTATTAAAGAGCTGTATAGAAAACGGCATAAACCTAATTTATGCATCGTCAGCCTCTGTGTACGGAACTCACCATAGTAGTCCTTTTTACGAAGATTTAAATGTGATACCTAAAAATGTTTATGCCAGATCTAAGAAGTATTTTGATCAATATGCGGAGGAATTCATAGGACAAGTAGACAGCCAAATTGTTGGTTTAAGGTATTTTAACGTTTATGGTCCGTGGGAATATCGCAAAAAAAAGATGTCTTCTGTAATAAATCAATTCCATGATCAAATAAAAGAAAATAATAAAATAAAGATATTTGAAAATAGTGAAAAGTACTTAAGAGATTTTGTTTATGTGGGAGATGTGGTTGATGTAAACTTGCATTTTGCTAACAATCCTTCAATAAGTGGAGTGTTTAATTGTGGAAGTGGGACGTCCCGCTCGTTTGCTGATATACCAAAGATATTAAAAAATTATTATAAGTTCGAAGTTGAAGAAATTGAAATGCCAAAAGTATTAAAAGGCAAGTATCAAAAATTCACCCAAGCAAACTTAAACAAGTTAGCATACGTTGGAAAGTATAGAAAAGATTTTTCTAGCTTAGAAGAAGGAATTAAAAAATATGTCAGCTTTTGGGGAGAGTAAGATTGGATTTACAAATGGCTGTTTTGATGTGCTCCATATTGGACATATAAAATTATTTGAATTTGTAAAACAACATAGTGATCTTGTGATAGTCGCCATAGACTCTGACGACAGAGTGCGGTCGCTAAAGGGTGAATCCCGGCCGTTTAATAATCAAAAAGATCGCGCATATATGCTAAAAAGTCTTGAAGCTGTCGATGAAGTGGTTATATTTGATTCTGAATATGCCTTGAGGCAATTAGTAAAAAAATATTCTCCCGATGTAATGGTTGTGGGATCAGACTACAAAGATAAAGAAGTCATTGGCAGCGAGCATGCTAAACAGTTAAAATTTTTTGAGAGGATAGATGGGTATTCAACGACAAAAATCATTGAAAGTTCTGCTGCTGGGTGATCATTGCGAAGATGTTTATCACTATGGGGTATGCGAGAGAATAAGTCCAGAAGCCCCAGTTCCAGTTTTGAAAAAATTTGAAACCGTCATTAAAGATGGCATGTCATCTAATGTGAAAAACAATTTAGAAAGTTTTGGTATAAAAGTTGTACACTACCACAATAAAGAAAAAATTAGAAAACACAGACTAGTGGACAGTCGATACAACCAACATCTTATTCGGTATGATGAAGGTGAAGGCACACTACTAACTGAATTAAATCTCAATATAATTGAAAATCTAAAGAAAGTAGACGCTGTTGTTATTAGTGATTATAATAAGGGTTTTTTAAGGACAAATACTTTGATTGAGGTATGCAAAATGTTTGAAAATACTCCTATTTTTGTAGATACAAAAAAAGAAGACTTGACAATGCTCTCCGGATGTGTTATTAAAATAAATGAAAAGGAATTTGCGAATATCAAAAAAATGCCAAAAGATAGCGAATTTGTAGTAACACTTGGTGAGGGTGGCGCACTGTATAACAACAAAGTGTACGACACCAATAAAACCGAGGTCTTTGACGTCTGCGGCGCCGGTGATGTATTCTTGTCTTCGCTGGTTTACGGGTATCTTACAACACAGAACATGGAAGACGCCATCATTATCGCGAATAAGTGCGCAAGCTTGTCGGTTTCAAAGATGGGAACATATGTTTTAACAAAAGAAGATGTAGAAAATATACTATGAAATATGTATTTGATATAGACGGCACCATATGTACTAATACGGGCGGAGACTACGAGAGCGCCAAGCCCATCGAAAATAGGATTAAAAAAGTAAATGAACTTCATGACAACGGGAACACAATTGTATTTTTCACAGCACGTGGTATGGGCAGAAGTGGGAATAATGTGCATTTTGCATACAGTGAATTCTTTAGCTTAACAGAAAAACAATTAAAAAGCTGGAATGTAAAGTATGATCAGCTGATATTAGGGAAACCATCGGGAGATATCTATATAGATGACAAAGGAATTAGAGATGAAGACTTCTTTGCTTGATTGTGAAAACAAACACATGTTTGTACACATGAAAAGATCTGGGGGTCATGCTATCATAAACTGGCTCATACAGCAAACCCGTCGCCACAGCCTGTTTGTGAATAATGTAAATCCTGTACCGCTGCCCAAATTAGATAAAAAATCTTTACTATGGTCCTTAAGAAGAGGGTCGTACTTTTATTTATATAAGAAATCCAAACATGAGAAAACAGAAACAACACTTAGATGGCGCGAAAACTTAGCTGAAAGAACACACTCTTTTAATTGCGATCTAGTTTTTAGTTATGAACATATACCACTCGAAAAGTTGAAAAATTTTGATAAAATTAACAACATAAAGACTTATAAATATCTTATTTTGCGAGATCCCTTTAATTGGATGTCTTCGCTATTTTCAAGAGATAAAAAATTTTCATATTCCGAATCAGAGGGCGGACATAGAACATTTGCTGAAGATAGTATTAAAAATTGGAAAATGTGCGCAAGAGAATATCTTAAAGACTCCGAATTTATAAACATAAATTACAACGAGTGGTTTACTTCACAGGAATATAGAAAGAATCTTTGCGAAAAACTAAATTTAGAGTTTACAGATAGAGGATTTTTAGAAGTACCTTCAGCCGGCACCGGCAGCTCTTTTGATGGAATTAAATACGATAAAAAATCTTCATCGATGAAAGTGTTAGAAAGATACAAACAATTTGACATTAGCGAGTACGTGGATGAAGAATTGATATATTATGGAAAAAGGATATTCGATATAGAATGGAAGAAATAAAAAATACACACATATTACCAATGAAGCACGTTGATAAAGGCTGGGGTTGGGAAAGATGGATTGTGAATTGTGAAGAGTACTGTGGAAAGTTGCTTTTCTTCAATCAAGGCAAAAGATGCTCATGGCATTACCACAAACTTAAAGATGAAGTTTTTTACTTGCAATCTGGTAAAATGATGATATATTATTCTGAAGAAGATGATATTACAAAAGCTAATCAACTGATTTTGAATGCTGGCGATAACTTTCATGTCTATCGCGGCTTAAGACATCAAATGGTAGCTTTAGAAGATTCGGAGCTGTTTGAGTTCTCCACAGAGCATTTTGATAGTGACAGTCACAGAATCTTAAAGGGAGATTGATGAAAGTATTGTTTGTCGGAGTTTTTACTCCGAATTCAACTAACGTCTCGCAAGCACGTGCATTTGAAAAAATAGGATGGCAAGTTATACCCTATGATTATCGCTCCAGATTTGAAAATGTGGGGATTGTACGAATGCGTGACAGTGAACTTATTGGGATTTGTGAAAAAGAAAATCCAGATTTAACAATCTTTAGTAAGTGTAACAACATGCATTATAGGGTTGTTGAAGAGTGCAACAAATATTCAAAAACTGTTTTGTGGTACATGGATGCACTAAATAATTTTGATGATGAACTGATAGAGAAAGTAAAAAGAGTAAGCTGCTTTATTTGTGGAATAGACGGCGTAGTAGAACATGGCAAGAAATATAATGATAATTCAATCTTTCTCCCTCAGTGTCCTGATGAAGAAATGAATTTTATGATCTCGGACTCTAACTACAAGTATGATGCGACATTTATAGGTAATATTTCACCACACACCGGTACCCATTCCGATCGGCTAACTTATAAAAATAAAGTTGGATTTACCCACTTAGAGGGAGTGTTTGGGCTAGAACATAACAAGGCTGTAAACCAATCTAAGATAAATCTGAATTTTGCACATACTTCAACAGCTGGTGCTTCTGTGAGAGTCTTTAAGATATTGGCTTCCGGAGGGTTTCTGCTCACAACACCATGGCAAGGCATGGAAGATTTGTTTGAAGTAGGAAAAGACTTGGATACGTTTACATCTCCAGAAGAATTGACTGAAAAAATAAATTTTTATCTAAATAACAAACAAAAAAGAGACGAAATTAGACTAAATGGGCACAAAACTGTGCAAAAATTCATGCCTAAAAACTGGGCACAAAGTATAATTTCGACCGTGATGTGATATAATAGGGGTAATATGAGACATAATCCATATAAAATTGTAAAAATGTTTGAAGAAACAGTAGCGGATTACTGCGGCTCAAAGTATGCGGTATCGACTGACAATTGCACCGATGCATTGTTACTATGCTGTGAATATCTGAATGTAGAAGAAGTGACAATTCCGTGTCGAACCTACCTATCGGTACCGCAATCAATTATGCATGCCGGCGGCACTGTAAAGTTTAGAGACTACAATTGGAAAGGAGTATATCAACTGGAACCATATCCAATATACGATGCAGCAAAACGATTTACTAGTGGGATGTATATCCCTGATTCTTTTATGTGTCTCTCTTTTCACATCAAAAAGCACCTGAAGATAGGAAAAGGGGGCATGATATTGACCGATAGCGAAGAAGCAGCCAAGTGGTTTAGAAAAGCGCGCTATGAAGGACGCGGAGAAGTAATGTACCATGAAGACAGTATTGAAATAAATGGCTGGAACGCTTACATGAGCCCCGAGCAGGCCGCAAGAGGGCTGATGTTAATGCAAAATTATCCTGAACACAACGAAGATTTACCAGAGTTTCCACAATATCGCGACTTGAGAGAGTTTCCTTTGTTTTCTGATATAAAAATGGAGAGTGATAAATGAAGAAGAACCATATCGACGACTTTAAAAATTCTTCTGAACAAGACTGCAGGGCGACAGATTCATGGTACAATAGAGACTATACAGATATCAATGGTGAACCCAAAATAGCAACATTCGAAAAAGAATTTCAACCTAAAATTGCACAATACTTCAATCAAGAAGTTAGTTTATTAGATGCCGGCAGCGGAAACGGTAGATTTACTAATTTTTTCAGCAATCAAGTTAGAGATATAACTGCATGTGATCCGTATCAGCCGCTTCTTGAGTCTTTTATCAAAGAAAATGTTGAATATTATCAAGTTAAATTTCTTGATTTTGAATTACCAAAGCATAGGGGCGGAAAAAAGTATGATATCGTATTCATGAACGGGCTGCTTTACCTATACAGCATGAAAGATATACATGCCCCGCCGGGTAAAAAAATACACAGTCCTGAAAAATTAGATACCGCTTTTGAAAAGACAAAATCGTTGTTGTCTGACGGCGGTATTTTAATTGTTGTGGGATGCAACGATCGCATATCAACGCTTGACTCTCCCGCCGGCGGACACTATAATTTACACAAACAGGCACAAAGATTTAATTTCGAATTGGTGGAGATATATCGATATCCCAAATACAATACTCACATGTCTATATTAAAAAACTTAGGATAACAAATGAAAACAGCACTTATAACAGGAATTAATGGACAAGATGGAAGTTATTTAGCAGACTTTTTGCTGACTAAAAACTATAAAATATACGGCATGGAACGAAGAACATCCCGCAAAAACCGCGTGAACACAGAACATCTGGAAGACAAGATTACGTTTATAAACGGAGATTTAGCAGATCAAAATTCTCTTTTTCGAACAATTAAGGAATCTGATCCTGATGAGATATACAATCTTGGGGCAATGTCTTTTGTGGGAGAAAGCTGGAATACTCCGGAAACTACCGGAAACATTGACGGGCTTGGTGTTTTAAGAATGCTTGAAGCTATTAGGGAGTATGGAAAGCCAATAAAATTTTATCAAGCCTCAACTTCTGAAATGTTTGGTAGAGTTACCGAGACTCCACAAATTGAGACTACTAGGTTTTACCCAAGAAGTCCTTATGGTGTATCAAAATTATACGGTCATTGGATTACAAAGAACTATCGTGAATCTTACGACATGTTTGCTTGCAGTGGGATATTGTTTAATCACGAATCAGAAAGACGCGGAAAAGAGTTTGTCACTAGAAAAATTACAGATGGAGTGGCAAAGATTCATCTTGGATTGGCTGATCATATTGCTCTAGGCAATTTGGACGCAAAAAGAGATTGGGGCTACGCGCCGGATTATGTCGAAGCTATGTGGATGATGCTTCAGCATGATGTACCAGATGATTATATTATTGCTACTGGTAAAAGTTATTCAATTAAAAGATTCTTAACAAAAGCCTTCAGTTGCATTGGAATTCAAGATTGGGAACGATATGTTGTTGAAGATTCAAGATTTTTAAGACCTGCAGAAGTTGATGTCCTAATCGGAGACTGCTCAAAAGCAAGAAGGATTTTAGGTTGGAAACCAAAAGTTTCTTTTGATGAGATGGTTTCTCGAATGGTAGCCAACGATATTAGATTATTAAGTGGTGAAAAGTGAAAATACTTGTTTCAACATCCAAAAAATATTCTTTTTTGTTGGCGCCATACGCTAAGCTATTTAACAAGTATTGGCCTGGGCAAGAAATAGTGTTTTTAGGGTTTGATGAATGTGAGGTTCCAGATCTCCCGGACAATTGTGAGTTTGTTTCACTTGGAAAACAATCTGACTATGGAAGAATCTGGAGTACACCACTCATTCCATATATAAAATCTTTAAAGGACGAATATTTTGTATTTACGGTTGAAGATGTCATGTTGATAGATAAAGTGGATACAGATAAGCTTAGTTTATTGGTAGATGAAATAGAAAATGGCGCCTCAAAAGCACATCTAGACCGCTCCATGAATAATCGCACAAACCGAATAAAAGAGGGAGTACTCGCGGTACTACCAGATGCTACCTATAGGACGTCATTATCTCCTTCTATCTGGACGAAAAGATATTTCATGAAATACTTAAAACCTGAAATGACTGCATGGGATTTTGAAATTGACAACATGGAAGCAGCAAAAAATGATGGAAATTTAATTGTTGCTTTAGACGACGAAAAAGATTTGTATTATAACTGTAACGTATTTCTTAAAGGAAAACCTTTCCCACGACCAGAGTGTGGTACCACATATGGCACCAGCAGTAAGATTGTGCCGAATATGGAAGATATTGAATATTTGCTTCAAGTATTGAAAGACAACGAGGGAAAATATTAAAATGGGCTACGAACCAAAACAGGGATACCATGGGCAGTTTAGTACTGATGTGCTCATAGAATTATATTTTCAAAATCAAACTTCTGGAACCTGCGTAGAAGTAGGCGCCGCAAATGGAATCCGTGGTTCAAATACTCTGTATTTTGAAAAACTGGGATGGCGGGCCCTCTGCATTGAGCCCAATCCTGAGTATTTTAAATTAGTGAGAGAGGTTCGAAAAGAAGCTCTCCAGTGTGCCTGTGGCGCCACTAGTCAAGATAGTGTACCCTTCACTGTCTTTGACATTGGTGCACGCAATATAATGTCATCTGTGAGCGGTCTGGAGCCTGATAAGCGCCTTGTTGAACAACATGAGCACATCATCAACGATACAAGACAAATAAACGTTGAAGTGAGAACATTAAATGATATCTTGACAGAATCTAAATTTGATGTTAATATAGACTTTATATCGGTTGATACTGAGGGTACCGAATTGGATGCCCTAAAGGGTCTCGATTTAAATCATTGGAAAGTAAAACTGCTCGTAGTAGAGAATAATTTCAATGATCCAGAAATAGAGGATTACTTGCAAAACTTTGGATACCACAAAGATGCAAGATGGAAAATTAATGATTTTTATTGTAAAAAGGAGTGGTGATAAATGTCAAAAACTTTACTAAACTTAGGTAATTTATATGTGTCAGATTTTCTGACAAATCCTGAAGAAGAGTACGAAGGAAGAGAACTAGCGCCACTTACTTTAGTGATGGATGACAAGATCGGCGCGCCAAGATTAACTCAGGTTGTCGATCCTGATAAAATGTACGGAACATATTGGTATCGCTCTGGGACAAACGCATCTATGACAAACCAACTTCGCAACATTGCAGAAGAGGCAGCTAGTCGAGTCAGATACGAAAAAGGTGATTTGTGGTTGGACATAGCGTGTAATGACGGAACAATGTTCAATTTCATTCCAGAGGAATTTGTAAAAATAGGAATCGATCCAGTGGAAGATTCATTTCTTGAGTTTTCATCTCAATTAGCAGATGTTGTGATCCAAGACTATTTTTCATATGATGCCTTTCAGCGCACTGGATATGGAGATAAGAAGTGCCGAGTTATCACAACTATCGCAATGTTTTATGATCTAGATGATCCAACAGACTTTATTGAAGACGTGAAGAGAATTCTTCACGACGATGGTATCTGGGTTGTACAATTATCTTATACACCTCTTATGGTTAAGCAAATGGCATTTGATAATATTTGCCATGAGCACGTATATTACTATTCTCTCAACAGCATGAAAAAGCTTATGGATGCTCACGGCTTGAAGATAGTAGATTGTTCGCTGAACGATACAAATGGCGGTAGCTGTCGTGTTTATATTCAAAAACAAGATGCTAGAGAAACATCATTTGCGACAAAGCCGCTTAGGGATGTGTGTGATTTTAGAATTAAAACTCTTCTTGCATATGAGAAAGAACATGCGGATATATCAGACCCAGAGATGTGGTCAGATTTTGGAAGAAAATTGGAAGAGATGAAAAAACAGACGGTAGACTTTATAAGACAAGAAGTTGCCGCAGGTAAGAAGGTATATGGATATGGCGCTTCAACCAAGGGTAACACTCTTTTGCAGTACTACGGATTGACACCGGATGATATTGTAGCAATCGCCGAGCGAAGTCCACAAAAGTTTGGCAAGTACGTTGTAGGAACTAATATTCCGATTGTTTCCGAGAAGGAAATGCGCGCCGCCAATCCAGATTATTTACTGGTTTTGCCATGGCATTTTATTAAAGAGTTTGTTGAAAGAGAATCAGACTTTTTGAATTCTGGCGGAAAGTTTATTGTACCGTGTCCTGAGTTTGAGATTATAGGAAAATGATAGATTTTATACAACTTGGCGCCAACGTAGGAAAGTCAGAAACAGATATTATGTGGTGGCTTGTACCGGAAAAAAATTGGTCAGGTATCTTCGTTGAACCAAACCCAGATGCATATCAAAAGTTAATTGAAAATTATTCCGACTTGAATAACTGCTTCTTTGAAAAAATTGCAGTTATCGGAAAAACTTATGATGATGATCTTGTTACTGAGAACACCGATGAAAGTGTTATCATGCGTCTTGGAAATCCAGTGCATTTTCATGAAACTTCCAACGTTGAACTTACAGCAGATCCAGAAGTGCTTACCCGCCGTAGTAATGATTTTATAGAAGTGCCAAGCATGTCACTTGAAAAGTTAGTAGAAAAATATAACATGTCAGGAAAAACTTTCGAACTGTTACAGATGGATATTGAAGGAAGCGATTACGATGTGTTACTGACTGCTGATTTGTCAAAAATACGTCCAAAATACATTAGAGTAGAAACAATCCACATGGAATCTGTCCTGTGTGATGAAGGTCCAGATTGTCCAATATTTCCATATGATTGTGGTTCAAGACAAGAAGAACGTATATCTTTTAGAAAACATATAGACAAGTTTATGAAGCTGAATGGGTACGAAATAGTTCCAGATCCGTGGTACAAACATTATGAATTTCTCGTACCACTACACTGGCCCGGGAAAAAACCAGAACCAGAAAATTTTAACACTGTTTATTTTAATAAGGATTTATAATGGCTGATACAATAGGTAATTTAATTGATAAACTAACAATCGTCAATATACGCATATGGACTGCTGAAGACGTAAAAAGAAAAAAGAATGCGACAGATAAAGAGATAGCTGATGCTTGTCGAATTACCAATGTCGCCAATTCTCAACGAAATGATTTAATACAAGAAATTGATGAATCACTCAATCACATGATAGAAACAGGTAACTTACAAAAATTATACAAACAAGGAAGCACAAAAATGTACGGAAAAGGAGATTAAAAATGGCTGAAAGTAGGTATTTTCATAGAGACTCAGGACCCAACTGTAGAACTTGGTACAATACAAATTACACTGATATTAATGGGTACCCAAAAATAAAAGATTTTGAAGAAGAATATTGGAACAAATATGAATTATCAAAATATTTTGATTCAAATGATTCTGTTTTAGATGTTGGGTGCGGAAATGGTCGCTATTCAAATTTTTTAAGTACGCGAGTTAAAGACGTTACCGCAATCGATCCAATCATGAAAGTAAACGAATCATTTTTACAGGACCGACAAAATATAAAATATTCAAAGAGTGATTTTGACAAATTTCAAGGAGACTTTGACGAAAACACAGGACCTGAATATGATGTATTGTTCATGGCTGATGTTTTGTGTTTATTTACGATGAAATCCATTTTCAGTGGCGGTAAATCTGAAGAGAATCACAGACCAGAAGGCTTACATCGGGCTATGGTAAAAGCAACAAATCTTATTAAAAAGTCTGGATACATAGTTATGACTGGTCATAAAGAACGCATTATAGGAGATAAAGATGAATATCTTCGAGTAACACATAAGACTGCTTTTCCTCGCGCCGGTGACGTAGGTGCCTTTCCGGTGGATTATCCATGGGAGCCAGAAAACATTGAACAAGGTTGCGGCAGGTATAATTTACCTTTTTTGTGTAATAAGTATGGATTTGAAATGTTGATGTTTGGACCAAGCCGCCACCCAAGAAAGTTCTGCGCAGCATTAAGGTTCACTGGAGAAAAGTAATGAGCGCCTTAGTTTTAGGCTGCGGCCGTACTGGTACAAATATGTTACTGGAAATACTAAGAGCTTCGCCACACCTACAGGCAACAGAGATCGCAGAAGACAAACAAGTGTTTTATAGGTCAGAAAAGCTTCCAGAAAATTATTTAAGCAAGTGTGATACTGTATATGTGCCTGATTTTGGAATGGTTAAAAGACTTTTGGACGATAACCCTCAGTTGCGTATTCTTTGGACTATTCGGGATTTAAGAGATACTGCGCTTTCTAAAATATACAGAGGACAGCCCGGTCATGACTCCCCCACACTTTCGGATGATGCTACCCACAAAGGATGCATAAAAGATCTGGAGTGGATGCGACACATATATAGATTCATCAATTCTAATTATCCGGATAGGATTATGTTAGTTAAAATGGAAGATGTGATATTAAAATTTGAAAATACAATAAAAAATGTTTGTGATTTTTGCGGCATAGAATATATCAAAGAAATGCAAAATTTTACAGGTCGTTACAGAAATGAACACAAAGCTAAACGATATAAAGGTTTGGATTCAAAACAAGTTGGAATATACAAAAACATAGAATCAGCGTATAATGGATTCTTCAAGCAACATTCAATAGATATAGACTTGCTGTTTTCAGATTTATTAACATATCAAAAGGAGTTTGGATACGAATGAAATATCTAATAACAACCCGAGCAGATGAAGGGGTGCAAGAATATGCAAATATATCACACCCTGTAATAAAGAATTATGCAGATTCTATCGGAGCAGATTTTCTTGTAATGGATCATGTGTCAGGATGCACTGAGGGTAATGGCAAATGGCACTATCGTATATTCAAACACAAAGAACTTCACGATGAGTACGATAGAATTCTACATTTAGACACAGACATGCTGTTAACCCCAGGATGTCCAAATATTTTTGATGTAGTAGCTTATGACAATATTGGCACAACCCTTGAGGACAAAGGCTCTCGCAGGGCAGATAGAAAAAATAGAATGTTTGCAGCACAACAGCAATTTGGCAACATCAACTGGTCAGAGCAATATATAAACACCGGAGTATTTGTCACATCAAAATGCCATGCAGACATATATCAAACAATAAATGATAGTTATTGGCTTGGCTATGGACAAGATGACGTACATATAGGATATCTAATTAAAAAGAACGGATACACAATACAAGATTTAGGATATCGGTTCAATCATATGACGATGTTTTCAGAACCATGGAACGGGACACCCGATAGATTTGATTCACATGTTATTCATTATGCAGGCGCCGGTATATTTGATCCGGGTGTTCCGAACGCGATAGAACAAATGAAAAGAGATTATAGTAGATTATATGGGTGAGAATTTCAAAATAGTTGTTATAACTGGGTGCCTTGGATTAATTGGCTCATATGTGACCCGAGAATGTTTGTCGCAAGGATGGAAAGTATACGGAGTAGACAAGTGTACTTACGCAGCCAATACTGAATATATTGAAGAATTTAGTAAAAATAAGAATTTCAAATTTGTAGAAAAAGATATTGCAACTCTTGAGTATTTACCCGACTGTGATTATGTAATCAATTTAGCTGCTGAGTCTCACGTTGGAAACAGTATCATAGATAGTGCAGATTTTATTCACTCTAATGTAGTTGGCGTAAAGAATCTTTTAGATTTAATTCGTCTCAAACCTAGAAATGTCGACGCGATGCCGATATTCTTCCACTTCAGCACAGACGAAGTATACGGAGATGTTGAAAAAGGATTTCACGACGAACAGGATATCCTAAAGCCATCTAACCCCTACTCTGCGTCTAAAGCAGCTGCAGACATGCTTATAATGGCGTGGGCGCGTACCTATGGACTGAAGTACATAATCTTGCGACCTACAAACAACTATGGAAAAGGACAATTCCCTGAGAAGTTGATACCGGTCACAATTAAACATCTAATGAGAGGAAAAAAGGTCCGCCTCCACGATGGCGGTGAGCCAATCAGAAACTGGTTGCACTCTAGTGATACCGCTACTGCTGTTACAACAATCATCAATTCTGGATCCACTAATGAGATTTATAATGTTGCTGGTGGATTTGAGCAAAAAAATATCGATACATTTAAAAAAATTGTAGAAGCCTATTGTGGTCACTTACCTGATGATTGGAAAAGTATGACTGATTTAACTTATAGGCGTGAAGGTCAGGATGTTAGGTATGCCCTGAATGATGATAAACTACGATCCTTGGGTTGGTCACCCCAAAAGAATTTTGATAAAGAAATTATCGATTTGGTTAAGCACTATAGGAAAAATTTTAAGTGGTAATATGATTCACGAAGAAGAAACAATTTATGCTAGAGGAACCCTGGGGGATGCCTTCATGATAGTGTTAAAACTATCAGCTGACACAAACAAAATCAATAAAGTGAATCACTACTCCAAGCACCAGTACGCATACCCAGCAATTAAAAAAATATACAATTTAGTTGACAATGTGGAAGTAAATTTTTTACAGAACCCTTTAGATGAAGACTGCGTAAACGGATTTATGGAAGCTCACGAAACATGGAACCCTCATCCTACATTTAATTTACCACGAGTTGAAAAATTTAACTTACCTGTAGCGTACTCGATTGTTCAATTAAATTCTGGACTGAATCAAAAATGGAGAAACTTAAATCAATCAGACGTCAAAAAGATACCTGTTGACATTCCCGTTGTCGTGGTTGGTACCGACAATCTTGATATTGGTATATTGTCAGATCATACGGTACTTGACTTGCGAAACAAAACAACAATTGAAGAATGCTTGTCCATAATCAGACAAGCTAAGGCTTTTTATGGTCCTCAAGGGTTCTTATCTTTTTTTGCTTTAAGTCAAAAAGTCAATTCTAATATATTTTTAAAAAATCAGTCGGATATCCACGCCACAAATGTTCGCGTAGGGATGATTAAAGAGTGGCAAAAATATGTCAAATATAGAGGAATCACAAATGATTATTAATGATGATATAGTGTTTATTCATTTGCAAAAATGCGGCGGCACTTTTATAAAGCACATGATGGAACAAAATATGAATGCGGTCAATATTAGACCGGAACATAATGGCTTCAGAGATATCAAGCCCAGTGATAAAGACAAGCTTGTCGTAGGGACGATTAGGAATCCCTACGCTTGGTATGTCTCGTTATATCACAGTCACTTGCCTGACGCAGACACCTCCTTTTTCAGTGAAGTGTTTAGGGGAACAAATTCATTTTCCGAGTGGGTTAAAAAGTTTTTAAATACCAATCATGTTGTTTATCATGATCTAAACTTCAGTGCAATTTCTCGCCTAGACGTGGGACCATACACATATAGAATGATTAGATGCTACGGAAAAGATCTGAAGTCGACCACAAACATCAGCACATCAGACGTCGTATTGGGAAATATAGAAATATTAAAGACAGATAATCTTGCAAAAGATTTTGTTTCTCTGGTTGAGGATAAGGTCGGCATCGACGCTGCTGCTAGGACTGCCATCTTAAATGCCGAAAGAATCCACACAAGCAAACACGGTCACTATTCCGAATATTACGACAAAGAGGCGTATGAATTGGTGAGCCACAAAGATAGAATAATATTTGAAATGTTTGGATATGAACATGAGCAATAGAGTATTGATAGCAGGGCCCTGGTTGGGCGAATTTGGTTGGGAGCTGTTTGCATGGCAAGGTTACATAAGAGCACTCTCCGAACATTTTGATGAAACAATATGCATTGCTCGCAAAAACTCCAAACATCTATATGTTGATTTTGCAAATCAAATATTAAATTACGATAGTAGCGCGGGTGTGCCGGATATGTTTTTTATGCCAAACGTGAGCATTGATGCTGGTTTGCTAAATCAAATACTGGCAGAAAACAATGTAGATATAACCGACAAACAAGTTACTTGGTTTCCGGCAAGGAAAATAGGACAGCCTCCATTCACACATTACTCAGAAGAGATGTCTTTTGGAAATTTAAAAATAAAACCAAAATATGTTATATTTGATAATCAATACAAAGAATATGATTATGTATTTCATATTCGAAGTCGCCCACTCCGTCAACAGGATAATTGGGCGATAGAAAAATGGAGTAAATTGTTAGAATTATTAACTAAAAATGGCGAAAGAGTAGCTTGTATTGGAACAAAAAAATCATCTGGGCATATAGCTGGTACGGATGATCTGAGAGATATACCTATGGACAAACTTATAGGTGTGTTAAGTAACAGTAGGTGCTGTTTTGGTCCCTCTTCGGGACCTATGCATTTGGCTAGTCTGTGTGGAACCCCTCATGTCGTATGGTCTATTATGTACAATCATATTAGGTATACGAAAAACTGGAATCCACACAATACTCCGGTTTTGTTTCTGGGAGAGCATGAATGGCATCCAGAGCCAGAATATGTATATGAAAAATTTAAGACATGGGAAGGTGTAGAATGAAAAAAATAGGAATAGTAGGCAACGGCTTTGTAGGCTCCGCAATTGCGGCAGGCTTCGCGTTACATGCAGAAGTATCAATATACGATAAAGATCCGAAAAGATCACTAGATTCGCTTGACAAGGTTGTGAACGAGAGCGAGTTTATTTTTGTCGGTGTACCGACACCAATGGAGTCAACTACAGATGGAACAATCAGTCTCCATATTTTAGATTCCCTAATGGAAGAAATTAGTTCACTAAACCGTAGAAAGGATAATATTTTTATTATTAAATCTACAGTGGTTCCTGGTACTACGCAGAAGTATATTGAAAAATATCCTAATTTGAATATTGTTTTTAATCCTGAGTTTTTAACAGAGCGCGCCGCACGTTTAGAATTCATAAATGCATCTCGAATTGTTTTGGGGGGAGATCCAGCGCTGTGTGCCCGTGTTGAAGGCTTATATCGAGATAGGTTCCCAATAACAAAGATAATAAAAACCGATACAAAGTCGGCAGAATTTATAAAGTATATGTGCAATTGTTTTTTTGCCACTAAGGTTTCGTTCATGAACGAGATGAGGCAAGCTGCACATGCCGATGCCTTGAATTGGGATGACGTGATGTCTGGGTTTTTGACAGACGGAAGGATTGGAAATTCACACATAGATGTCCCGGGACATGACGGCAGTTATGGCTTCGGTGGTAAATGCTTTCCAAAAGATATAAATGCATTTATAAAATATTTTGAAGATAAAAATGTAAATCCCACTTTAATGCGCGCAGCATGGGATAAAAATTTAGAAGTAAGAAAAAATCACGACTGGCTTAACATTAAAGACGCAGTTTCTAAAAAAGGAGAATAAAATGTCAGAAGAAAGAAAATTAAAATTATCAGATCAGGCACTCGGTTCCGTAATGATGGCTCTTCAAGAATCTCTCTTGAACGAGTTAGATATTGTGCCAATCTTGAGAGGTTTTGAATTAGCAGAAAGCGAAAATGGACTAATGGTGTTGAATCCACCAACAGTCAGAGTTTCGAATGATGCGCCAATTACCGAAGAAGATTTAAAAAATATGGTAAGATGAATGCCTAGATACCGTTACAGATGTAATAGTTGCGATGAGGAATTCATGGCGACTCACTTATGGAAAGACACCTTAAGTGAGTGCATCTTATGTGGGGCGGAACAAATAGAAAAGTTACTCACTACGCCCCTAAAGGCAAAAAAAGCTGCTCCAAAAAAAGCAGGACAAACGGTGAAAAAATATATTGAAGAGAATAAAGAAGTGTTAGAAGAGCTAAAGAAGGAAACTAAGAGCAAAGAATATGAGTAAACTAGAGATAATCTTAATATGCGTAAGCGCCGCATCAATCATATTTAATGGAATATTGGTAGCGTACACTAGAAGTACGATTACAAGACTTTTGGAAGTTTCCGAAGAGTTGGGAGATCTACAGCAAATGATAAACGCATTTGCTTCTCACTTAAAAGAGGTATACGAACTTGAGACATTTTACGGAGATCAAACATTGATGGGTCTCCTTAGTCATGCAATTTCTTTTAATGAACAGTTAGAAACATTCGAACACATATACTCACTTACAGAAGAAGAGGCAGATGACTATACAACAGAAGAAGAAACGTCGCAGATCTAAAAGACGTAAAAATCACTATTTTACTCAAGTGCACGAAGATGCAATTGTAAGATATTCAGTAACCAATTGCGCACAAGAGAGAACACAGCTTTACGTGCAATTTATACAGCCAGCATTTGATGAAATGGTAGACAAAATTGTATTTACTTATAAATTTACGAATTTGCCAAATATAGATTACTTGCGGGACGAGTGTAAAATTTGGCTAATGACCATTTTAGATAAATACGATCAGTCCAAGGGCTCCAAAGCTTTTTCGTATTTCTCAGTTATTACTAAAAATTGGTTCATTCATCGTGTAAAAAAACAACAGAAAAGAAATCAACGTGAAGTTGACTTTGATAATATAGCAAAAAAATATGAAGAAGAATTTTTATCTACCGATGAATCATATATAACAGAAAGAGAAGAGGTAGAATTTTGGAATTCTTTCTATAATGAACTTAAATCTTGGGATTCATCGCAAATGAAAGATAACGATCTTAAAGTATATCAGGCGATTAATATCTTGTTTGAATCAAAAGACGATATTGAAATTTTCAACAAGAAAGCTATTTACTTATACCTGAGAGAAATCACAGGATTGAACACCAAGCAGATAGTTAATTCTCTTAAAAAATTTAGAAAGAAATATTCTGCTTTTAGAAACAATTGGGAGAGTGGCGAGCTATGAAAAAGAACAATCTAGATGAATTAGTGTCTGAGGCCATTGACAATATTCGTTTAGATAGAAAGACAGCAAGAGAATTCTTAAATGAAATCGCCAACCAGATAGCGATGGACTCAGAAAAAAACAGATCACTAAGTCCTGTCGCAGCCAAACATATTGAAACGATGCAAAGATCAAACGAACAACTCGTCAAACTGATCAACATCAAACAAAAAACAGTCGAATCAGCACTTGAACTGTCAGAGGAAGATAAATCCCAAATATTTGATATGATTCAAGGAAATCCTGGAGATGACTAAGAA
>MDTA01020922.1_pt1 | contig 17890 bp, 15 predicted proteins | sample 811151 | NCBI WGS metagenome assembly MDTA01 (sample SAMN05326648, study PRJNA326480) | marine metagenome | isolation source: seawater | place: Indian Ocean: South | collected 2010
CCTGAAAAAGCCAATTCGATGATTCCAGCTTTCTGGACTGAGCTGCCGCAGGTCATCAACGAGTTATCTCGCGACGCATCGGCCCGAGTTATCGTCCTGTCGGCTGAAGGACGTCACTTCTCCTCGGGCATGGACATATCGGTCTTCACCGAAGGTGGGCTTGATGGACCTGCCAGCGGCAGTCGCTTCGTTCGCGCCGAGGCGTTCCGCCATCACTGTATGGCATTGCAAGACGCATTCACCTGTCTTGAGGAAGCCCGCATGCCCGTTTTGGTGGCAATACAAGGCGCGGCTGTCGGTGGCGCAATGGACCTCATAACCGCTTGCGACTGTCGGTATGCGACCCGTGACGCGTTTTTCTCGGTACATGAGACTGCGATTGGTATGACGGCCGATGTGGGTACTTACCCACGACTGGTGAAGCTCATCCCCGAGGGTTGGGCAAGGCAAATGTCCTACACCGCAGAACGGGTGAGCGCCGAAAAGGCACGAGACATTGGACTGGTCAACGAAGTGTATGACTCGGCTGAAGAAATGTTAGAGGCAGTCATGAACATCGCGCGTCAAATTGCGGGTCATGCACCACTCGCCGTATCTGGTGCTAAGCGCATGGTAAATTACGCGCGAGATCACAGCACCGCCGACGGTCTAGACTACATTGCGACGTGGAACGCCTCCATGCTCGACGGTGAAGCGATTCGCAACACCTTTGTGGCGCAGGCCAAAGGTGAAAAGCCCGAATATGAGGACTTATTGGCGGTCAAAAAAGCAGCCGGTGAGTGATCTCAGGCCAGCCGCCCAAACGCGTTTTAGAGACTGTTTAAGGGCGCTAGCTTGGTTGTGCGTGCTGGCCTTTGCGGGATCCGCTTGCGCTGTCGATGGTCAGTCGAAGGACGAGGCAGAGGGACATCTCCTTGCAGAGGCGCGGGCGATTCATGAGCGTGTTCTTACGTTTGACGCCCACGCCGATATCGAAGTCCCAGGCAAGCCCTCGATGTACGTGGGTGCCGATGGTTTATCAAAAGTTACTGTCGAAAAGATGCGCGAGGGGGACTTGGATGCGGTCGCAATGGCTGTGGCTGTCGGTCCGCTGCCCCGAAACGAGGAAGGCTTAGCTGAGGCGCGGCGCATTGCCGATGAGAAACTCGCTGCAGCAATCGCACTCACAAAGAGTCCGGATCCGTCCGTTCAGTTGGTTACGAGCAGTGACGCATTAGTTACTGCCGTAGGTAATGGTCAGCGGGCTATCGTGTTGAGCTTTCAGAACGCGCTGATCTTCGGTGATGACGTGGCAGCCATCGATGACTTTTATGCTCAAGGGGTTCGGATTTTTGCGCTAACTCACATGGGTCATAACGAGTTTGCAGACTCGTCGCGACCGCTCTTTAACGCCGAGACGGGCATGCGGGAGGCATCGTCAGAGCATGGGGGCCTGTCAGCGAGGGGCAGAGCGGCCGTTCAACGCTTTAATGAACTCGGTGCTGTTATCGATATTTCACAACTATCGACCGAGGCCGCACTTGAAGTGATCGGTTTGTCGCGAGCCCCTGTTATTGCAAGCCATTCGAACGCTCGGACGCTAACTAACGTGAGTCGAAATTTGAGCGATGCGGAAATTAGGAAGTTAGCGCAACGCGGCGGCGTTATTCACGTAGCGCCATTTGCGGGTTATTTGTTTGATTCGCAAAACCCCGACATCGATTCAGGTATCCGTGCGCTGAGACGACAAGCCGGAATCGACGAAGACTATCTTTATCCCTTTGAGCTTTACTGGGAAATCGACGATGCGTTGGTAAAAACGGAATTTCTTGCCGGTGTTCGAGGCCTATTGGGGCCCATTTCGCTGGATACAATGCTGGATCATATTGACCATGTCGTGGCGCTGGTGGGTGCTGACCATGTCGGCATTGGGACGGATTTCAATCACGGCAGCGGCATACCGGGATATATCGATGCCAGTGACTCGCTGAATGTCACTTTGGGCTTGTTGCAACGCGGGTATTCCGAGTCCCAGATCAGGAAAATTTGGGGAGGTAACTTTCTACGAGTTTGGCGTGAGGTCGAGCGCGCGGTGTCTGTCTCGCCAGCACAGTAAGCGCTGCAGCTCGCTCCGCACCTTTCGTCGCAGCCTTTGTTGCGGCAATGCTTGCAATGCAACTTCTTCGCACCGATGACGACGCAAGCATCAGAAGTCATCGCTTTCCGGCCATCACCAGTGTCACAGTTGTAGTGATGCTGACCGGGTTTCTTAGTTGACTTTGCCGGCAACAACCGCAAAGCCACGATACCACCGGGACTGGGCGGTGACATCCGGCGAATTCGGCCAGCGACTACCGGTAGCGAATGTCACTTGTGCGAGGCTCAAACGTTCACGCCACTAGCAAAGAAGCGGAACATCAACCGGTCTGATGGCCTAGCGCATTTAAATGCTCGAACCTAAGAACTGACTTCCAAAGAAAATGAGGAAACGGCTCCGCTGGGAACAATCAGTTCCATGGCTATTTCGTCAGGGAAACGTAAAGCGAAGTTGAATGGTGCCTGGTCATCGGCAGGGCGCGATTGCACCGTAAAACCTTGTGCGCCAGATGGCCCATCGACGCTCAACTGCACGATGGCAGAACTAAAGTTCTCGCCGAGCGAGCGGAGTGTATTTTCGCTAACCGTCACATGATGAAAACCAATAGCACCGTTAGGGTGGCTCGCGTATTCGATAGGCACACGTATGCGACGATGCGTCTCGTCTTCTATCAGGAAAGGTAGTGAAAGCTCGTTTGGAGACCCGAGCCTCCATTCGGCGACCGCGCCGTCAGGTCGCGTGCGCCCAGTTGCAAAGGCGTTGGTCACGGCAATTCCCGATGATTCTAGCTCCCGGAGCGTCGCATCCAAGTCGCCAGTCGCCAGACACCAATCTATGGGGCCGGCAGGCAACCCGAACCACCTCATGTATCTTCTCATCGGCTTTGGAAACAGCATGGCTGTGGCCCCAAGCAACCCGAAACCCGCGAGGGCGCGAAGAAACTCTCTCAATCCAGTCTTTGCAGTGGTAATAAATTCGATGTAGCTCTCATCACTGAAGACTACGAGAACGTTCTCGGCGTGGCCATTGACACCACCCATTACAACATTGAAACCAAGCCGCTCTAACTCGGCCTTCGCTACGGGCAAATCATCAACAACGACCACTGTATGATCAAGCGTGGCGCTCAGCTCCATCGCACCCATCACCTAGCGACCGTCTTCGCGACTCGCCTCAGCGAGCTGCTGTAGTTGCTTTCTGTCGACCTTGTTTACTGCATTGACAGGCAACTGATCCAGAAAGTGAACCTGCCGCGGATACTTTGATGGCTCCGCATTGGACGTAAAGTAATCCTGCACGGTTTCAGCGGTGAGGTCTGTGGTTGACACCACAAACGCAACGGGCACTCGGCCTCGCACCGCATCCTCCACAGACACAACCGCCGAGGCGGCGATTTCCGGATGTGTGTCCAGCACCTTCTCCAGCTCCATGGGATAAATGTTCTCGCCGTTGCAAACGAACATGTCATCTTCCCTGCCCGTGAAGTAGAAGAAACCATTCTCGTCACGCCGAAACACATCCCCGGTCCGGAACCAGCCATCTTTAAGCTTCTCCGCCGTGAGATCCGGCCGACCATCATAGCCCAGCATGAGACCCGGCCCCTTCACTTCGAGCACGCCTTCATCACTGGACTCACCATCACTCAAACGAACTTCGCAATTGGAGGATGGGTAACCTATGGACTGCGTAGGCCGCTCCAGACCGTCAGGATGCGGTCCAAAAACACCAGGGCCAATCTCCGTTGTACCGTAGCCGTTGGAAACCATTGCGTTCGGGAACAGTGCCTTGATTTCCGTCACATTCGCCTCAGTGAGAGGCGCCGAGCCGATAACAACCATCGCAACACTATCGAAAGGACCATCGCCTACCTTCGCGTTGTGTCGCGCAAGTCGCGTAATCATAGGCGGCACACCGCCTACGATCAAAACCTCGTCATCCCTGATGGAATTGGCGAAAGCCTCCTCGCTGAACTGTCGGAGCAAAGCCATGCGGCCGTGAGCCACGACGCTCGTGTGCGCAAAGGTGAGCGCGTTCATGTGAAACAGTGGCGCCGCGATAACGGTAGACTTACCTTCCAACAGTGAAAGGAAAGCCTCCTGTGCTCTAAGAGCAGAGAGCTGACTCGAGTGACTTAACACGACCCCTTTGGGTATCCCCGTCGAACCCGAGGTAAAGAGGACCAAGGCAGGGTCACTCTCGTCCGTGTCTACCACCTCGGCGACTCGCTCGGTCGCTGCATCCAAAGACATCGTTCCAATCGTAGGGATAGCATCGAGCCCGTTCAGCTTTCCTGCGAACACCTCGTCGACGACAATAGCTGCGACACCCGCATCAGAGACAACCGTATTCAGCGTGCGCTCGTCGAGGCCTCCATTGACGAGCACCGCGACGCCGCCTGCCGACATTGTTCCGAAGTATGCGGCGAGGAAGTGGGTACTGTTCGCGCCAATGATTGCGACGCGATCACCCTTCTGTACTCCAAAGTCGTCGATTAGACGGGTTCTGGCAAAAGCTATACGATCTTGGAGTTCACCGTAGGTGACCTGCTGAGCGCTGCCGCCAGTCCGATCTACAATAGCGATCGCGGCCCGATCTTTTCCAGGATCAATCAACGCATGGAGTGCATTTCCAATCATAGCTAGCCTCCAGTTGTTCCAAACGTACCGCGACCGATGGCAATCAACTGGCCACCTTCATCCACAACATCCACATCAACTACCGCAACCGAAGCTCCTAGCCGCCGCATCTTCGCTTTGGCAGTAAGCGTTGATTTACCTGCCGGCTTAAGATAATCGGTTCTGAAGTTTATCGTCGGCACGGCATCTTCTACGTGAGCAACCACCAAAAACGTCGCGGCACTGTCAATGAGCGCCGCAATCGCTCCGCCATGCATCTGATTCAAGCTCCCATTCTGGAAATCTGATTCGTGAAGGGCATCTCCATTTCGAGGGTTGAGCTGGTCAGATCCAGCGCCGTCACGTTAATGTCCAATAGGGTGATAAATGGCACAGACTGGAGTGCGCTCTGCATTTTGTCGAGTAACTGGTTGTCCATAATAGTCCTGCCTCAAGGGGTAATAATGATTTTTCCGAATACGTTTCGATCGATGAGATCCTGCATCGCCTGCCCCGTCTCTTCCAGAGGCTTTACCGCGTGGATGCAAGGCTTTAATTGGCCCGCCGCCACCATATCCATTAGGCGCACCTGATCATTGGGGTACCATCCGTTTGAGCCCATGACATTGAGCTCGAAGGACCAGATGAAGCGGATATCCTCTGTTGGGTTAAACCCGGCCGTGGCACCGCAAGTTAACAGGCGGCCGTTCTTCTTCAGACACTTCATGGATTTAACCCACGTATCGCCGCCGATATAATTGATCACCACATCAACCCCGCCACCGCCGAGAATCCGGGGCTTACCGAACTTCTCCTTCACGAAGTCGAAGAAGTCGGTCTGAGAAGTGTCAATAACGTGATCAGCCCCCTGCTCCCGTAAGAGGTCCAGCTTCCAGTCGGCGCTCCCACACGCAATCACCTCACAGCCAGCGGCTTTGGCAAGATCCACCGCACAGATCCCCACGCCGCCCGTGGCGCCGAGTATGAGCACACGCTCGCCAGCCTTTACTTTCGCTCGCTCTACCATCATGCGGTAGGCTGTGCCATAGGCAATAGGTAATGCGGCGGCATCCTCAAAAGACAGGCCGTCGGGCATCCTCAGCAGGTTGACGGAAGGCATGCTGATGTACTCAGCCGCAGCTCCCCGCCGCGTTTCGCCAGTCATACCTTCACCCTCCACGAACGGGAAGGGGCAGACTCGGTCCCCGACCTTCCAGTTCCGGACCATGCCTCCCATCTCCACGATCTCGCCCGCGAAGTCACCACAGGGAATCATGGGCATGGGTGTTTTCAGATCCGTGGTACCCGCCAGCATCATTGGATCAAACCCGTTTAGTGACGCTGCCCTTACTCTAATTAGCACGTCATGCGCTCCCAGCTCTGGCTTGGGCACGTCGCCGACCACAATGTCTGCGGGTGTCCCATGCTTTTCATAAAACGCGGCTTTCATTCAAAACTCCTTACGGTTCAACTACCGACACCCAGGCGCTCACCAACTGGCTAGCCCTGCGAGTGTCTTTTGGTGTATGTCTTCTGAAATGGAAATCACGGCGTCTCTCCAACTAGGGTCCGCCGGGATAAACTGCTCTCTCATCCAATCTCTAAGCTCTTGTGTATCACCTGAGGTCGAACGCACCCCAGACTGTTTACGCAACCACTGATCCGCCACTAGCGCACCAAGTACCCGCGGTACATCGTAAGTACCGAACTCAATCACAACTCTCACAACCTCGGCATCCTCAGGCAGCTCGTCGCCTATGCCCGCCACAAGGACACCGCGATAGTCCGGTCTAGCACCGCCCGCACCAAAGGCACTGTTGTCATCAAAGACCTCATCACCCCACCAGCTCTTGCTGACGGAATACGATGTCGACTCAACTTCGTTGAAACTGATAAAGAAGGGCTCCGCAAATTCGCCAAGCCCCGTGTGCCAGTCAAGAAGCACAACTTTTTTGGCATTTACCGCATGGCGCTTGATGACCTCCCGCACCACGATGTTTGACCGGGCCGCTTCGCGGCCCCCAAAGTTAAGCCCTTCTTCCGAAATGTATTGCCCGGCCGTGATTGCATTAAGAACTGCTTGCGGTTCATGCGTCGCAAAAAGTTCGTCCACCCCGACAGCAACGGTCTCTATCTGCTCGAGGGAGAAATCTGCGGGCGCCAAGGCTTTTCTGACCGCGAGCTCCACCTCCGTGAACTCCGTGGGGTAACCGCTGAATGACCCAAAGTTACGATTAAGGTCGATGTTGTCTTCATTTGCGCGACTGTGCTTCGCAAACCCATAGGGGTTCACAGCATGGATGAGCAAAATACCAAGACCTTCAGGAAGTGTTGGATTGCCTTGCAACAATGACAGCTGAGCTGCAGATCCTGCCAAGCCCTCAAGTCCATGAGTGCCACTGAGAATCACGAAAATCTTTTCCGCTGCCGGCTCGCCCAAATACGCTGAATCTATGAACAGTTCTTCATCACCGGACGAATCGCCCTGCACAGAATGGTGTTCTACCGCGGCCCCCAAGGCCTGAGCCTTCGTAAGAAACCGTTCACGGGCTTCCGCGTAAGAAGAACTAAATAACTCCATTTTTATCTACTCCAAGCTGCAGCGTGTTACGTGATCAGAAGCGAAAGTGATATTTAATGCACTATGTTTTTATGGTCAAGTAAAATGCCCTTCGCAATGAAAATGAATACAATTTCCAATTTCAGACCGCCGGAGAGAATATGGACAACGATAAAGCGGAGCCGAACCGCGCCGCGGGAACTCGGCGACGTGGACGCCCCTTCAACTCGTTTGCGGGTACGTCTTTGGGGTATGGCGAAGCGCTAGAAGCCGCATTGAAAATTGTCGAGCGGAAAGGACTTAAAGCGCTGTCCATGCAGCTACTGGCCAAAGACCTAGGTGTCTCACGGGCCCCCATCTACTCTCACTTCAAGTCTAGAGACGAACTTGTATCCGCAGTCATTGACCACACACTCAACCGGGTTGTAGAGCAGAACGCCTTAGAGATCAAAGACTGGAAACAACGTTTGCGACAGATTGCGATGACCATGCTCGACACCAACACGCGCTACCCAGAGGTAGCGGCAGAAATGGTGCGCACGGGATTTCCCGATACAGAGGCTGGCCGCAAGGCATCTCGAGCGTTTGCTCGAGTGTTCGCCTCCGCGGGTGCTAACAGAGAAGAGATACCAACGCTTATCCTGACGTTCTCAGCATTGACTCTCGGCCTTGATCTTGAGCTCCGCGGTCTCCAACAATTAGAAGCAACCGGAAGAACGTCGCAAAAACGAATGGCCGACATTGATCTGCGCAGGGGTACTACTCTCCCCAGAACCCCCCTTGGAGAGGAGTCGGCCAAACAAGCCGTGGAGATACTGATTCTTGGTACCGAACGGTTCCTAGAAAAGTGATGTGGAAGGCTAGCCGGAGCAAAGACTCTCAAGGCTTGGTCCTCCAAATACGTTCAGCGGCAGTTTGAGAAATGGGCGTTCACTGTCAGACGCTGCAGCGACCTGACCTGCGTTCATGTTCACCTGTAGCGATGGAAGCATCAGTTGGGGCATTGACAAGAATGTGAGTGGCTAGCCGAATAATGCCGCGCAAACTGCACAAATTGAGTGCCACAATCGACGGCATTGCTCTCATTTGGTGCAGTTTTTGAGTCAAATACAGCTCTGTTAGTGAGACATTTTCTTCACAAATAGCCTAGCTATCTGTGAGGCATCAATTTTGTGTATTTGGCATCTAATGTGCTTTGTATCCGTACAACTCTAAGACGATGTATCCGATCTCGAATTGGACCCATTTTTTTATTCAGAAAAGGACCTACTCCGGTGAAGCCTCATTTCCCTAAAGCTTTATTAAGTGCATCCATTGCATCCACCCTATTTGCCTCGACTGCCCTGGCGCAATCTGGCCCCGTCTTTGAAGAAGTCATCGTGACTGCTGAGAAACGATCAGAGAGTCTGCAGGACCTGTCACAGGCCGTTACGGCGTTGACGGCTGCTGACGTAGAAGACCGCCAGCTGACTTCCTTCGTTGATCTAAGTGCTATCGCGCCTGGTGTGAACGTTGCGAAGAACGAAGGCTTCAAGACGGTCATTACAATCCGTGGTATCGGTAACGAGGCGAACCAGAACGCGATTGCAAATCCGTCGGTCTCGTATCACCTCGACGGCGTTTACATTGCATCACCCTTTGCCTTGCAGACAGATTTTCTTGATCTCGAACAGATCGAAGTACTGCGTGGGCCACAAGGCACGCTGTTTGGTCAGAACTCAACGGGCGGTGCGATTAACGTCATCACCATGGACCCTGACTTTGAGGAGTTCAGTGGCACAGCGGACCTGAGTTTGGGTCAATACAGCAGCGTGCGTGCTCGTGCGAGCATGAACATCCCGTTGTCCGATACATTAGCGGCGCGTGTTTCGCTACTGCGCAACAACCGCGAAGGATTTACTGAAAACGTATCTAACGGTCAGGATCTCGACGACGCCGACAGCCTCTCTGCGCGCGTCAAACTGCTGTGGCAGGCCAGTGACAACGTCACCGTGAAGCTAGGTGCACAATTGTTTGATGAGAGCGTAAACGGTCAAGCTCAGAAGGGCATTTATGACCCAACACCGGGCGCACGTCGCTTGGCTCAGGACTCTCGATCGGCTTACGAGCTGACGTCGGAAATGTATAGCGCGACAGTTGAGTGGGATCTTCCAGCCTTTACGGTTAAGTCGATCACTAGTTACCAGAGCGATGACATTAGAGTGCTCCGTGACAACGACCGGCACGACCCAACGACGTTGCCACCGTTCTTCCTGCTTCAAAGTTACTTTGATCCTGAAACGAATGATCAAACGACGACAACGCAGGAGTTCAACCTGATTTCCTCGGAACCTGCGTTCGGGAAGCTTGATTGGGTTGCCGGTGTTTTCTATCTCGATACCGAGGTCGATATTGCGATTACCGAGCGTCTCGACTTTGGCTTTGACGGCACATTTGATCCCTTCACAGTGGAAGACATTGTGACCTTTGGTCCTGCCGATGCGGGCTTCATTTCAAACTCTAAGCCAGAGCGTGAGTCGGTGTCAGTGTATGGTCAGGGCACCTTGGCGCTTACCGACACCACACGCCTCATTGGTGGACTGCGCTATACGCGTGACGAAGTCTACAGCGAGGTCACCAACTTCTACGGTCGCGGTGGTACCGATATCCTTGAGATCGACAGTAACGAAGTCACGGGTCGTATCGCCTATGAGAAAGATTTCGATGACGTGACCTTGGGCTACGTTTCATACACCCGTGGCTTTAAGCCAGGCGGCTCAAACCTGACTTACGGTCGGGAGAGCGTCGTATCGCCCATCGTTGTGCTTCCTACTTTCGAGCAGGAGACCATCGATGCTTATGAAGTGGGTCTGAAGACAGATCTCGACGAAGGACGAGTGCGAGTAAACGCAGCAGCCTTCCTCTACAACTACGAGAATCTTCAGTATCAAGCCACCGACCCTGAAGTATTCCAGGGTGGTGTGGGTAATATTCCAGAGTCCCAAATTTTTGGTGCTGAACTCGAGCTGGGCGCGTTCTTGAGCGAGTCACTGCTATTCGATGCACGTCTGGCGTGGTTGAACACTGAAATCACCGAGAGTCACCTTGCACTGGATAACGTAGCATCTGAAGCGGCAACGAATGCGTTGCTTGCTCAGGGCGTCAACCTGTTCAGTCCAGAGGTTGAAGTGGCTCGCGCAGCGCAGATCGCTGATGTTCGCGGCAATGTTCTGCCCAAGACACCTAAAGTGACAGCGAATATCGCTCTGACACATACCGCATCCATTGACGGGTGGGGTGACGTTAGATCGAGCTTGAGCTACACCTACCGAGGTGATTTTAAGCACCGTGTGTTTAACAACCCAACAACGGACAACGTTGCGTCATACCAGACCCTCGATGTCATGGTGAAACTCTCACCTGATGATGCGTCATGGCGGGTTGAGCTGATTGGTAAGAACATTACTGATGATGCAGGTATCAACGCGCGATTCACTGATGTGTTTGGTGTGGGCGCCACGGGTGATCAGTTCATCCAGCCACGCCAGATCATGGTCCGTGCGGGTATCGACTTTTAAGTAGTGATCTAAGATACGTCTTAAGGTTGCGGTCGAACGTGCTTTTGAGGCGGTACTGAGTAAATCGAAAATGGCAGCCTTGGGCTGCCATTTCTCGTTATTGCTAAGGGAACAGCCATCGGTAGGTGGCAATCGATCGCACTCATCGGCAGACTGAGGCGCGACAACAATTGACTGGGGTAGGGCGCATGAGCGATTTCTTTAAACTGCAGGAGCACGGCACATCGGTTGGACGCGAGATCATGGCTGGTGCGACCACGTTTGCAGCCATGGCTTACATCCTCGTCGTCAATCCGCAGATCATGGCCATTGCGGGGATCGATCAGGGCGCGAGCTTCGTTGCGACCTGCCTAGCCGCAGCGCTGAGCTGTCTTCTGATGGGTCTCTATGCCAATTGGCCAGTGGGCTTAGCGCCTGGTATGGGCCTGAATGCACTCTTCACCTACACCATCGTTGGCGACATGGGCTACCCATGGCAGACCGCCCTGGGCGCCGTATTTATTGCTGGTGTGCTCTTCGTGATCATCAGCACGACGCGAATCCGCGCGTGGATCATCATGAGCATTCCTGACGATTTGAAGATTGGTATGACCGCGGGTGTTGGATTATTCATTGGCATCATTGGTCTTCAGAACGGCGGGATCATCGCTGATCATCCGGCCACGCTCGTCACCATGGGTGATTTCAGTCAAATACCAACGGCGCTTGCCGCGCTGAGCTTTTTATTCGTTGCCATTTTGTCGGCGCGATTGGCAGCGGGCGGCCTGATTCTCGGTATTCTCGCCGTCACCGTGCTGGGTATTTTATTGGGTGAGGTGAACTATCAGGGCATCGTTTCCGCTCCTCCATCTATAGCACCACTGGTCGGTCAAATCGACATTATGGCGGCGCTTAATGTTTCTCTGGTTAGCGTTATCTTTTCGATCCTAATCGTGAATTTATTCGACACCACCGGCACCTTGGTGGGCGTTGCTTCAAACGCGGGCCTGGTCGACGAAAAGGGTAATTACACGAACTTCAGCAAAGCCCTCAAAGCGGACAGCACGTCGAGTGTGCTGGGTGCTCTGCTCGGCAACTCCCCGGTGACGTCTTATGTTGAGAGTGCGGCGGGCGTCGCCGCGGGTGGTCGAACTGGTCTGACAGCCTGTGCCGTCGGCGTTTTCTTCCTGTTGGCGATTTTCTTTGCGCCGCTGGCAATGATGATTCCTAGCTTCGCAGTGTCGGGTGCACTGATTTATGTGGCGCTGCTCATGTGCTTAGGGCTAGCACGCTTAAGCTGGGACAGCCCGGTCGTATTGATCCCCGCTTTGCTCATTATGATCATGATCCCTCTGACATTCTCGATTGCAGATGGCATCGGCATCGGGTTCATCAGTTATGTCGCGCTAAGCCTGCTCGCGTCCGAGGAGCGCAAAGTGAGTTGGGGTGCGCTAGTGATAGCCGGATTATTCGTTATCAAATTCGCGCTTCTATGAATCGAGTTGCAGCGGGACGATAAAGTTACGTTTTGATGTGACCCTTTAGAATCTCAAAAAGCGCAGGCTTATTTTCTCTGAGTTCGTCGGCGGTTAATCCGTATATCTCATAGGGGTATACGAGCCAGTCTTCATTTTCATATAGGTAGTAATCGGGCGTTAGATCTACCTTTCGCCGACTGGGCTTGTAGTAGGGGGTAGCAACGCGAATGTCTCGAGGAATGTTCTGGCGTAGCAGTTTGTGTAACCGGTCAATGACAGCATCAATGGTACGACCGGTGTCGAAGACATCATCAACAATCAGGAGCTTGTCTTCGTGCGTGAGGCGCTTTACTAAATAGCTCAAGCCGTAGACCTCAACATGGCCTTTCTGTTGATCGATACCCTGCTTGTAGGACGATGTCCTAATCGCAATGTTGTCAGTTTGAATGCCCGTGTAGGCAAGAATTTCCTGTACCGCGATGCCCACCGGTGCGCCGCCGCGCCAAATGCCCACAATGAAGGTGGGTTTGAAGCCGCTGTTAATGATTTGGGTACCCAATTGAAACGAATCGTTCAATAATTGATTAGCGGACAGGTATGTTTTCGTGGTGCTCATGAGTGTGATCTTGGTAACCGCTAAAACCCTATGATATCAGCAAGCAACTTTCAGGAAATCAGACCTTGGATCAAATGATCAAAAAAATCTTTGTTGAGGAAGAGACCTTATTAAATGATGCATTCCGTATGGCGGTTTCCGTGTATGAAAGCGGTTTTGCCCCCACCTTCATTGTGGGCATTTGGCGCGGTGGATCCTCCGTAGGCATTTACGTACAGGAATGCCTTCAGTTCCTGGGTGTCGAGAGCGACCACATCTCCATTCGCACGTCCTATGCGGGATTGCCCGAGTACCAAAAGTCGGTGGATGACCCTTCGAGTATTCGGGTGCACGGATTGCAGTATTTACTCGAGAACCTGAATGCAAATGATCGTTTATTGTTAGTTGATGATGTTTTTAATTCCGGATATAGCATCGAGGCAGTCATAACTGCGCTTCAACAAAAGCTGCGATTGAACATGCCGGCTGACGTCCGAGTCGCGACCCCCTATTTCAAACCGTCGAGAAACAAAACCGGCAGGTCTCCTGACTACTACGTTCATGAGGTCGATGAGTGGCTAGTACTGCCCTACGAGCTGCAGGGCCAGAGCGAGGATGAGATTGTGAACAACAAACCATCGATGGCGGGCATTCTCGAGCAGCTAGAGCGGTAATATTTATCCGATCTTTACGTCAATATTATCTAGCCGCCCACTGCAACAACCCCATGATTTGAAATGTGAGCGAACAGGATGAAGTGGCGAGTTGGCACCCTGCAACGCTAGTGTTTAGTATCTCTGTGTCACTATGGTTGGGCTAAGCCAGAGAATGGCTCATTTTTTTGGAGGCACTGATGCCCATTAGCGTCTTGGGATTTTACGGAGCAGTCGCACTGTGGTTGGTATTGATTGCCCGGGGCGTGTTCAAGCCAAAGCAGTGGCCTCTGATTGCAGGCTTTGGCCTGGTGCTACTTTTGTTTTTGAATGTCCGCTATCTCATCGAGGGCGCACCTGCTGGTATTGCCTTTTTTATCAGTCTTTACGACTTTTTCGACAATCTTGGGCTCTCCGCAGGCGAAGTGCCATCGGCAATGGGTACCTGCGAGGGAAATGCTTGCTCGCTCTGGGGCGCTACTTATCAGCTGCATCAGACCTGGGGAGTCGCGTTCTTTGATCGATTTGTTAATGCGCCGGCAATGCGTACCAACGCCCTTTACGTGCACCTCACCTGCAACTCGATCGTGTTCATTTTGATGCACGCGCAGCTGCTCTGGGCGGGAAAGCCCGGTGCTGCCAGCGCCCACGCGTGGCTTGGCCGCGCAACTTTACTGTTCTTGACGCTGGGCACAGGCGCTGCGCTCTACCTCGCCAGTGAGCATGACGCCGTTCAGTCTTATGGTGGCTCCCTCGCGGAGTGGGGCTTCTGCTCCATGTCGCTCTGCGTCTATGGCGCAGCGCTTATGGGCTGGCGCATGGCCAGAAGGGACGACTGGGCGATGCATCGCATTTGGATGATCCGGTTTGTCGGAGCCATGTACGGTGCCTTCTGGCTCTTTAGGGTACTGCTGATGGTGACAGGCCCGCTTCTACGGGAGTGGGAAACGGCGTCGCTACTCATCTCTATTTGGGCTTCAGCGCCGCTTGGCTTATTGATGGCTGATGGATTGCGTCGGGTGTGGGATGCGCGAGTGGCTGATGCTCACGATTCACTTGATGCCTCGGCGCGTGCCTGATGCGTGAGCTTTATTGAGTCGCCACGGACGATGAGCGAATTCTAATCGTGAGTGCAGTTTCCAGCGTTTCCAAAGAACAGGTGATCGCGCGTGCGCGCGCGTGGATCGAGCGCTTTGTGGTCGATCTCAACCTATGTCCCTTCGCGCGCCCCGTGGTCTCATCGGATGCATTGCGTATTGTTGCCTGCGAATCGGCTTCACCCGAGGCCATTGCCACAATGCTCATCACCGAACTTGATCGGCTTAGCCAGTCATCAGAGTCGGATATCGCCACGTCGGTGCTTGTGTTCCCCGAGGGTTTAGAGGCGTTTGATGATTATCTAGGGTTTCTCGATGACGCACAGACGGTGCTCGAGGAGATGGGGTTGGCGGGCGAGATTCAGCTCGCCAGCTTTCATCCTGACTATCGCTTTGAGGGAGAGCCAGTAGACGCGGTAAGTCACTTTACTAACCGTGCGCCGTACCCACTGATTCATTTGCTTCGCGAGACTATGGTGATGACTGCGCTCGAGAACTACCCGAACCCGGAGCGGATCCCTGAGCGCAATATTCAGACGCTCGAGCGACTGGGGTTAGCCGGCATTGAGCGCTTACTGCACTCACTTGAATGCTAAAAAGCTGCGGCTGTCAGGCTGCCTGCGCCGGATTGCGATCGACCATGTCCTTATCCAAACGCCGCCACGTTAAGAGAAAGAAGAAGACACAGGCGGCATAGAGACTCGCGGTAATCAGCATAGCTGATCTCAGGCTGTCGGCATAAACCGCACCGCAGACATTCTGCAGCCGCTCACTGAGTTCGGCAATCACCCGTGGATGGCACTGATTTCTGGCTAGCTCTTCGGCGGTGATGCCCAACTCGAAAATCCCGTTAACGAAAAAGATGTCGGAGATGGCCCCAATGAAGAGCGGACCGAAACCATAACCGATGAGGTTAACGACGAAGAGCAGCACAGCGGTCGCTGTTGCGCGCACGCGCATCGTGACCACACCTTGACCAATCGTGTACTGGGCGGCCAGATACCCGTACTTCACAAAGCCACCAATACCCAAGCATATACCTGCGTAGAGCAGGTTCTCGGTGGTGAACGCATAGAGATAGAAGGGAACTGACAGTGCTAAACCAATGGCGGGTACCCAGGCGATGGCTCCGGGGTATTTCTTGTAGAGCCGTGTAGCTATCCAACCAGTAGCGAATGTGCCGCTGGCGGCGACGAGTGCGACGGGTGTGTTAATCCATATGGCGGCCTCACCTGTGGTAATGCCGTGGGCGCGCACGAGGAAGATCGATTGGAAAGACGAGATACCGTAGCCGCAAAAAGCCGCGATGGTAGCGCCTGCCGTCATCAACCAGAAGGCCGGTTTTGTCATTAACTCCCGAATGGCCTCACGCAGTTCGAAACGCTCTTTCGGTTTTGTACCGGTGGGGTCGGTATAGCCGCGAGGAGGTTCCTTAACCGTCATCTTGAAGATGGCGGCGATGAGCAGACCGGGCAAGCCAACGACAAAAAATGCCGTCCGCCAATCGAAGGCATCGGTGACCCAACCGCCGATGAGATTTGCAAACATGCCGCCCAGCGTAACGCCCATGGCGTAAACACCGAGCGCCTGCGAGCGTTCACGCGGTGTGAAGTAGTCGGCAATGAGTGAGTTTGCAGGCGGGGTACACCCGGCCTCGCCAACCCCAACACCGACGCGACACATGAGCAAGACCCAGAATGCCCCGATGGTGATTGAGCCGACGGTAACCTCCCTTGAGAGGCCGCACAGCGCAGTCATCAGAGACCAAAGCGCGATGCAGATGGTCATGATCCACACTCGATGTCCGGTGTCGGCGAGTCGAGCTAGGGGGATGCCGACGATGGTGTAGAGCAGGGCAAAACCAAAGCCGGTAAGTAAGCCGAACTGGGTGTCTGAAATCCCGAGCTCCGGCACGAGGTCAGGACCTACCACCGCAAGAAGTCCGCGATCGACGAAGTTTAAGATGTAGATGAGCGTTAGGGCGGAGAGAACGTACGTCCGATAGGACTTTGTGCCGTACCCAGCGTTTTCGACTGGCGGTTGCTGACCTTCGGTTTTGGATACTGCTGTCATTAAAAAATTTCCCTAGAGAAATTAGCGTTCATTATTGTTTTTGGAGACGGTGATTCGCATTAAAGGATGACGCGGCCGCCCACCGAACGGTAAACGATGTTGCCCTGAGTATGCGTGTTCATGACCTGTGAAGTCACGTCTTGTATTTGCCATATCAAGCAAAAATCAAATCAATGTCTCTCGATATGCAGTATCTCCGATGCGTCACATAAACATAGGTGTGATTAATCGAGCGGTGCAATGATATGTGCCACATTGTTCTCCCGCGCCCACTCATTTATTCGCTGTAGCTCATTTTCTGTGATGGCCAATAACTGAGTCTTTGCAACATGCCATTGCTCTCTGAGATCCGCTAGGCGTCGCAGCGACCCCTGGGAGACAGGTGCGCCGGCTCGATCGATCACGTCAAACACGTGTCGGATGTGCACATCTAACATGGGCGGCATACTGTCCTCGTCCTCATAGGTTTTATAGCCCGTTTGCGTCACGAGATCTTCCCACGCACTCAGCTTACTGATGGCCTGTGCAGAGAGCGCTTTGAGCGATTCATTATCGCCGCTGTCCAGGACTAGGGCCTCGATGCGGTCTCGTGCTGTTCGCGCATTATCCAGTGCCGCCAGCAGCTCGTTGAGCATTGCCGCCGCCTCGGACCGTTTGGTATCTAAAAACGCGTAGTCGTCTGGGCTCGCGTCTACTCGGGGATCGGCAGATAAGACGAAGTCCGTTGAGTCTGAGTGATCGCCAATACGCACCGATACCGAGTACTGCCCTGGCGTTACCGTTGGTCCATTGAAACCCGCGAATAGTCGAATATCGTCAATGCACGTCAGACCCTGTTTACGCATGTCCCAAGTCCATTGGTTGAGTCCCGGTTTCATCGGTGGGTAGTTCATGCTGTAGGCTAATCGAGGCGTCATATTGCCCATAACGCAGCGGTCAAAGTCGCGTTCCTCGCTTGAGTACGTCCGAACCACCTTGCCGTCAGTGTCTTGGATATCAATCGAGATAGACCCTTCAAATTCCTCTGCAAGGAAATAAGAAAACACGACACCGGATGGAGGGTTCTTACCCTCGTTTGCTGCACTTCGACCGCCCCAGCGCATCAGTGAGGAAGGCTTCGGCTTAAAGACATGCAGTTTCTTCTCTGACAGATTCACATTGAGTTGGCGGATGACCGTGAGCTCATCGAGCGCCCAAAACCCACGA
>MDTA01159104.1_pt1 | contig 17890 bp, 13 predicted proteins | sample 811151 | NCBI WGS metagenome assembly MDTA01 (sample SAMN05326648, study PRJNA326480) | marine metagenome | isolation source: seawater | place: Indian Ocean: South | collected 2010
CAAAGCAGCAACCACACCTGAAGCTGCTCTTGAAATCGCCATTGAAGCTGGGTTGTTAATTACCGTAGAAGATGTTCGATCAATGAAATCGCAATTGAGAGAAGTGTTTGACGAGGAGCTGAAAGCTGCTGCTGGCGGCGATCAACGGAGTCAGCGGAGCTGGGACTCCTGTTGGGAGAGGTGGGTATGTTGCACTGAGCTCGGCTGAAAGATGCGCCCTCAAAGCCCCCTGCATTGACTGTGGTTTCTTATTGCTTCAATACTCTGACTAATCCCAACAATCAGCCTCCAATATCTGGCACCGTGACCTGCACTTAGCGGGCTTTTTTATTAGATACAGACATCGCAGCCGAACACTGCCATGACAAGGCTGCAGCTCCACGCCCTCCAATGAACAAGAGCAGCTCAAAGCGTTCTGGGAAGCCATTCAATCAAATCCTGAGCTTCAAAAAAGCTGAGCGGCGTCACTGACCAGTCTTAATGATCAACGGGAGGCAGTGATACTACGCCTTGATGCCACACCATCGTTTTAGGGGCCAAAACATGGCTGTAACGAGCTTTATCAGCAGTCTTGAAAACCAGCCTGTCTTCACCGGCACCGTGGACTTGAGTTCCAACCTCTCTGTTTAAAATCCTGGTCAATGAGCAGGTGATTAATTACTTTATAGAAATGATGGCTCTTGTCTCGACCAAAGGTTGCAAAGGATGGTGCCTATTGACCCATTCCTTGCCCCATGAACCTAGCTGAATACGGAGACTGGGCATGAAGCCAATCATTCCAGCGATTCAATTGCAGCAACTCCATGCCGACACACTGCCAGCATGGTTGCATCTCACATCACCATTGCTGCGCTCTTACGCGAATGCCGCACTGGGTATTAATGGGCCAGATAGCAACAACTTCATTGCGCTGGCTTTGGAAGGTGAATCACGTGAGCAGATTGGTCTGCTGCTCGCTGAGGTGATGGATTGGCCAACCAAGAACGAGGCTGCAGCCCAACGACTCTGCATACACAGCCTGTGTGTTGCAAAGCCTTATCGACGCCAAGGATTGGGGCGGCTGTTATTGACCCAATCCCAACAGTGGGCCATCGCACATCACCTGTCAGGCCTGCACATGCCTGTGCCCCTTCAGTCTCAATCGAGTGAAGCTCTATTGACATTGACGGCAACAAAGGGTGGCTGGACATCAACACCCGGAAAAGTAGTTGTCAGGCTGTCCGTGAGTGCCACTGTTGAGACGTTGCTACAACGACTTGAGTTAGTGGTTGAGCGTCAATCTCGCAATGCTTCCTGGCAAATAGCACCGTTCCCAAAATCACCAACCACCGCGTTTCAGGAACGCATCACCAAAGCAGAGCAAGCAGACATTGCAACTCCCCTAGATTTGGATCAGGAGAGCCTGCCGTGGCAGCCTGCAGTGGACTACAGCCGGATCGTTCGCTCCGAAGGCCAGATCATTGGCTGGCTGATTACCCATTACGTGAGTGATGATTGTCTTCGCTATGCCAAGTTTTGGGTGGATCCTGGCTGGGAACACACGGGAGCACCCCTGGCCATGCTGGCCTCTGTCATGCGATCAGCTCATTTCAGCGAAAGCACGAACGTCATCCCCAAAGGATGCTTCATTTCCCACCCATCCAACCAGCCATTGCATCACTGGGTCGAGAAACAATTCAAGCCTGTCAGCGACAGCTGGTGTCAGATCGAGAATCGAGATTTATTGTTTCAACAGCCTCAAGAATGAGTCTTAGAAGCCAACTTCACCGGCCAAGAGCCATCACTCGGTGGTCATCGATGCAGAGACACTCGCCTTAATGCAATGCCAGGATGACCCACAAATCTGAATCATCCTGGCCTATCCATCAACAGCATCAGCTAATGCATCAGCGGTAGCATCAGCCAGTAGCAGAAACTACTAACAACAAACGCAATCGCCAGTGAAGCGACGGTGTAAGTCATTGGCTTGCCTCCTTCTTCGGTGTAAGCCGATAGGCGACCAATGACGAGGAACCCACCAGAAGCGAAAGAATGGCAACGGTCAAAATTTCCATCGACCAAGAAGCGAGGAAAGTTCTTGATAATCAATCAACTCGATCAAAAAATGCAGCAATCACAACCAAGAGCGTGGGTCGAGAATATCTACCTAGAACTCTTTAGCATTCATCAATACCATTCGAAGACGCATTTTCTGCCGCAAGCCAATGCCACAGCAGAAAACCGACTGGTGTGGGTTTACCAACATCAGTGGACATCATTGACATGACTGGGGCATCAAGAAGTCAGAGCAGGCTTGATCGGATGGCACGAAAACTCCAGCTCCCTCTCTCGAAAAGCACCAGTTCGAGCACAGCCGCATGGGCTGCCCTGACGTTTGCTTGCATTACAGCGCTCGCGACCTGGGGACTGGCCAACGCTTACCCCACCATGTGACCTACGGTCGTCAGCGTTCATCTTCAGGCCTGAGGCCAGAAGCAAGCAGTCCAGCCCGTCAATGATTGGCGAGTGTGCAGGATGGTTGGCGAATCAGCTCGTGGATCCGTGTGCGCGTACAGTCCATCGGCTGAAGAATCGTGCTGAGCAACACCCCATCGCGTTCAGCTTCGAGAACCAAGAGGCTTCCGCAGAAGACCAGCTGAAACGTCCAGGACTCAAAACCAGCAAGTTGAAATTTCATTTTCTCTGTCCGTTCATAGCGAGCTGATTACTCAACAACCGCCAGAACTGCATTAAACATGCAAAACAGCGGAGAAAAGCAATCAAATTGATGCTTTCAGCTTGCTGGAACAGAGAAGATGTTTCTCTAAAACAAAAGATTCTGATTGGGATCAGGTGTTTATATCAGCACTTATATCCAATGGAGATCAATGGTCAAACCACTGAGCTTGTCGATCTAACTGAGCTGAGGTAAGAAATCAATACCTCGACAGGAGAGGAGGCTTGAACGCTCTCCCCTCCTCTGACCCGACGACTCAGTACTTGACCATGCGATAGGTCTTGGTCAAGTGTTGGCGAGCAGCCTCAATATTCTCTTGATACGTCTTGCGTTCAAAAGACAGCACTTGAGCCTTGGTGAGCGATTGCGCTGATTGATAGCGAACACCGCGATACGTGCAGGTTGTCATCGGCTGAGGAGCGTGCGAAGGGAGAGTCAACGGCATCACCATGACAGCGAGTCTTTAACTCGCAAGCGCTTGTGTATCAGCCAGTGCTTGAATTTGGAATCTTTTTGGCACTTTCGTATCTTGAGGATACGTTTTTGCTTCAGGTTCTTGAAGAAACGTGGTGACACAAAGAGTCGCCGTCAGTGGCCTGCAACAACCAAGCCAGGCGCACGACAAAACACACATGGCGTCATTCGCCAAGCCGCCAGCGGAGTCCAATGCCCAGAACACGTCCGAGATGACAACAGAGCTGGAACAGCATCAATCACCCATTAGGGTCAAAGTCTTTGACGAAGGAACCATGACCGTCAATCGACTGGTTGTGCTGATCGGCAGCATTCTTGGCCTGATTGGGATCGTCGCTTGGATCGGTGAGCTCGATCTTGGGCTTGAAGAATCTGTGCCCGCCACCGTCGAGCAGCCCAGTGATTCCCAGCGCAGCGACTAAGGCGAGTCCAGGGCACCCAGATCCGATCAACCAGCACTGGGCATACCCGCCGTGATTTGTTGTCTGTGCGGCAGGCAACCCATTAGTGAGTTGCATTGGGGTTGGTTCAACATCCATGTGGATTCAGCAGTTCATCAGCGCGCCACGAAGGAAGCTGAAGCCAACGATCCGGAAACAACAAGATCAGATTGAATCCAATGAAGGATGATCGAGATGGTGCAATTCTCCTATGGATGCCATAACAAAAACTCCCATCAGCAAGGGTTGCCGATGGGAGCCCATGGTCTCCACCGCGAGCCAGATCACCAGAAATTACTCATGGGCAACATGCTGACATGCATCGATTGCGCACATCTGAAGCAACAATCAAAAAAATTATGGGCCTCTGCAAGGTGATCAAGCACTGAATGAAATCAACGCAAGACCACCAACAGTGCCCACAATCTCAAATCGGGACTGGATCAAATACGAAGGTCGGCTGACCAGGGCAAAGACCGTTGATGGGGTCCTCAACTGAGCCGTCAGGCATGACTGTATTGCAGAAGATCGTTGACGCATCCGTCAAGGCACCACGAAGATCGGCATCAGTTAAATCAAGGTTGGTCAGGTTCGCCCCACGTAAATCCGCGCCACGAAAATCACCATTGATGGCATTGGCGTCTGTGAGATTCGCACCTCTCAAATCCGCATTCCTGAAATCCGTGGCGAGTAAGTTGGTGAAGCGAAGATCAGCATTCAAAAAACTGGCATCCATGAGATCGGCGTTGGCCAGACTTGAGAAATTCCAGTTGGTGTCGTCAAAAACAGCGCCCTGAGCCGAAGAACCTGAGATCGACCCATTGACAAAGTCAGCACCAATGGCAATTAGGTCATCCAGCTGTGATGCGATAAACGATGTTCCACCCAGATCAGCACCGGTGAGATCAGCATCACGGAAGTCGCTGCCATCAAGCGAGAGATCACTCAAGTTGAACCCAGAGAGATTGCGTCCTCGAGCATTGGTACCAGAGACCAACGCCAACCCCCTGCGAAGTTTGGTTCCATAGGCGAACCGGCCTGGTGTTTGCTCTTGCAGTGCTGCGGTGTAAATCACACTATCAGGATCCACTTCAAGAACGGAGTCTTTCGCGCCAAACAACACCTGTTCCTGGGAATTCTTGGAAGAGCTCAGAACGGTGCCATTGGGCATAATTGTTTCATCAAAAATCGCGCCTTTGAACGTTTCTCGGTCAAACTTGGCACCGTAAAATGTGCATCCGCTGAGCACAACACCCTCAAAGTTGGTCCCGCGCAGGTCGGAGAACTGAAATCCAGTGTCTTGAATGATTGATTCAGTGAAATTGGCGTTCCTCAGATTACCGAAATCAAAGGTGCTTCCAACGATTTGGGCTCCACGGAGATCGGCGTCTTGAAGATCAACATTGGAGTTATCCATCAACACCATCTGAGCTTCCCGCAGATCAGCTCCAGCGAGATCCGCTTGCGCGAACGACGTAATCGACAACAACGCATTTCGAAAGGAGACATCACTGAAGTCTCCAAACGAAATCGAACCCGCTTGCAGATTCACATCATCAAGATTGCTCCCGGAGAAATCACTGAATGCAAGGAACGCTCCTTGAAAATAAGACCCATTCAGATCAAGATTTTGTGCCTGTACGCCAGGACCAGCGGGTATGCCATCAACAACTTCTCCAGCCTGAACCTGCCTTCCAGAATAAATTTCAATCAGCTTGTAATAAGGATTGTTTGGCTTAACGCTTAATTCTTTGTGGCTGGACATTGGCGAGTTTCACAGTCGTCTTGACTATGACCATGAACGTGAAACGCGGCAATCGTGACCACCGATCGTTCAATTGCCAATGGTGACAAGCGCCTCCTTATTTTTCCACCACACCCAATCGCGTATTGGTGGTGTGTTGCGCAGCTGTTCGCGCGTCAGGCCTAGCCCCAGCTTTTGAGACGCGCCAAGAAGCACATCCAGCATCTCTTCACCATCACTGCAGCGGGCCAAGGCCTCATTTGTTTTTTTGGCACCATCGAGCGCTTGCACGAGCAGCTGAACCCGGCGGACCGGTGGCAGGGAACGAAGATCCATAACTCAGCTAAGCGGCGTCTTAACGTAGTCAAAATCTCTGACAAGCCTCGCTTGGCGGGTCAGACTCTCCGTAGAGATGCATCACAATGGCGTCCCCACGCGGCCATCACTGGGTCATTGGAGACGTCCACGGCTGCGACGAGGCGTTGCAGCGTTTGCTGGCAGTGCTTCCCAAAACGGATCACCTGGTGTTCTGCGGTGATGTGATCAACAGAGGTCCAAACATCGCGGACTGCATCAATCGGGTCTGGGCTTTGGTGAGCTGCGGACGAGCCACCTGGCTGCGTGGCAACCATGAGCAGACCTTGATCGAAAGTCTCAAAGCAGCGCCAACAGCAAGCGGCGCCGATCTGTTCACCATCGAGACGTACCACCAGCTCGGAGAGCCCCAAACGCGGGAATGGCTGCAACGACTCAGGACACTCCCACTGGTGTATCGCGGCCACGGGTGGGTCGCGACCCATGCCGGTTTCGACGAGCACGGGCAACCGGATCTTGATGTCCGTGAGTCGTTTTGGGAGCGTTATGACGGCCGTTACGGCATGGTCGTTGTTGGGCACACCCCTCGACCGGCGGTTGAACAACGTGGCCAGATCGTGATGATTGACACCGGTGCGGTTTACGGAGGGCCACTCACAGCGTTTTGCCCTGAAACCCATGCCGTTGTGCAGGTGATCGGACAGCCCGCAGAACAAGCCGTCCATCGCCCGCAGCGGACTCTGACCGCTGGGGTGCCTTGCTGAAGGTTTACCGCAGCAATCGCGCGGAGCTGCTGGCCCAGCTGCTAGCGCATGCGTTAAGGCTTGACGCCCCCGGGCCCTTTGAACAGATCGAGGTGGTGGTGAACACCTGGCCCACCAGCCGCTGGCTGGGTGAACAGCTCGCCGCCATGAATGGCATCAGTGCCTTGGTGCGCTTCCCATTCCCAGGCACCCGGCTGCGCCAACTGGTTCACGCAGTGCTCAGCGCCGACGAAGCCAGCGACGATCCATGGCGAGCGGAACGCCTGGTGTGGACAGTGCTGAAGGTGTTGCCAGACCTGCTGGACCATGACAGCGCCGCAAGCCTGCGTCAGTGGTGGGAGCGCCATCACAGCGAGCCTGGACACCTGAACAGAGACCAATGGCAACTGGCGCGAGGCCTCGCCGATGCGATGGACGACTACGCGCTCTACAGGCCGCAGGAGCTTGCCGAGTGGCTGGCTGGAGAGAGCGGCAAGACTCTCCCCGAAGGATTGCAATGGCAAGCTGTTCTGGCCCGCGCCCTGGCAAGGGAGTTGCCCTGCCAACCGTTTGGCCTCCAGGTGCAACAGGCGGTTCTGAAACTGCGCGATGGACAGGAGCCGGCTCAACCTCTGCCGCCCCGCCTGCGTCTTTTCGGCGTCAGCAATCTGGCTCCCGTTCAGGTGAATCTTTTGCAGGCCCTGGCTGGTTACATCAGCGTGGAACTTTTTCTGCTGACCCCCTGCCCGGATCTTTGGCAGCGCTCGCAACGGCGCCGACGTCAACTTGGCGACAATTGGACGGACTCACCCGATGGTTCTTGGCTGATCGAAGCCCCACGCCTGGAGGGAATCCTGGGCCGGATGGGGGCTGAATTTCAGCTGTTGCTGGAGGGCAGCGGTGACTGCATGCTTGGCAGCTGGGAACAGGGCGATCTTTTCGCCGATCCCACCGCCATGAACAGCGGTGATCCCGATGCTCCAACCCTGCTGGAGCAGCTGCAGCGCCAGCTGGCAGCTGGAGAGACTGTGCCAAGCCAATTGGTCTTGGCGGATCAGGATCAATCGCTCCAATTCATGGGCTGTGCGGGGCCATGGCGGGAAGTGCAGCTGGTGCGCGACCGCATTCTTGGCTGGATGGCGGACGACCCGACCCTTCAGCCCCGCGACGTTCTGGTGATGACGCCCGATGTGGAGCGCTATGCACCGCTGCTGGCCTCGGTGTTCTCCGATCAAGATGCCACCGGGGTGGATCTCCCCTGGCGCTTAACCGACCGCAGCCAGCAGAGTTGCCCAGGACTGCAGCAGGCCTTTATGACCCTGCTGCGTCTCAGTGCAGATCGCCTCACCGCCAGTGGACTCGAAGCCCTGTTGGGCAATCCGGCGCTTCAGGCGCTCCAAACCATCACCTCCGATGATGCGATGGCCATCACCTCAGCCTTGCAGCGCACTGGCTTTCGCTGGGGGCTCGATGCCAGCGAGCGCAGTGGAGACGACACCCACAGCCTGCGATGGTGCCTCGACCGCTGGCTGCTGGGCCTCACGCTTCCGGAAGACCCAGGCCTGGCCTTGGGTGATTGTGCACCGGCTCTAACCAATGTCAGCCTTCAGGAGCTGGCACTGTGGTGGCCCTTGCTAGACGGCCTGGCGAGCTGGATCAGCCGATTACGCGTCAGTGCACCTTGCCCGGTGTGGGTGGAACGTTTGCGGGACTTGCTCCAGGATCTCTTTCTCGATGGTGGCGATTGGGACTGGGAATGGCAGGCGATCCAGCAGAGCCTGGACACCTGGCAACAGCAGGCGGCTGATTGCTCCCTGCAACTGGATGTGGCAGTAGTCATCCAAGTGCTGCAGGAAGCGCTCTCTGCGGATAGCGGCCGGTTTGGCCATCGCAGCGGAGCCCTAACCGTGAGCGCCTTGGAGCCGATGCGGGCCATCCCTCACCGGGCGATTGTGCTGATGGGCCTGGACGCCGCATCATTTCCACGCCATCAGGAGCGTGCAGGCTTTCATCTGCTGGAACTGCAACGGCGACTCGGCGATCCCAGCAGCACGGATCAAGACCGCTATGTGCTGCTGGAAGCATTGCTATCGGCGAGGCAACACCTACTGGTCAGTTGGACTAGCCGTGATGAACGCCACGGCGCAGCGCTACCCCCTTGTCCACCCGTGCAGCAATGGCTGAGCCTGCTTGAAGAGCAGCTCGGATCCCAGGCCATGGAGCAGCTGATGATCGAGCCACCGGCCAATCCGCTGGACGCTGGCAATTTTCAAACCTCAGCAGAAACGGGGGCGATCAGTCGCGACCGTCGCCTCTTGGATGCGCGCCGAAACCTTGAAGTGCAGCTGCAAGGTCAACCCCAACGTCCCAGCCTGGGCTTGGCGATGCCCTTGCAATGGCGACATCAGGAGATCCAGGACGTGGCTGTGCTCAATCCAGAAGCGATCCAAACCCTGAACCTTTGGCTTCACGCACCCCAGAGCGACTGGCTCAAGCGGCAGGGCATCGAAGCAGGCGAATGGTGCGATGCCGTCGAAGACCTCTCACCCCTGTCGATGGACGAGCTGGATCGCCATCGGTTGATCAGGGAACGGTTGGCCGAACAACTGGATCATCTGGCCGAACATCCAGAGACGCGCTGGGATCACATCGACCACGTCGACTGGAGGGTGCGGTGCTGTGGCCAGGGCCTGATGCCTCCAGGAGCGGCGGCAGCACTGGATCAGGACAGGCTTGAACAACGCTGGCAAAACCTGCAGCACACCCTGTTCAGCCTTGGCCCCGTGCATCAGCTCCAATCGGACAGCAACACGCTGAACACCGGTCAACTGATGGCCGGGGAGCTTGCCGTGCACATCAGCACGTCGAAACTGCGCGCCAGAACGCTCCTTCAGGCGTGGCTCCAACATCTCCTCGTGCAGTTGGGCAATGCTCCTTGCAGCAGCGCCGTGATTTGCCGACCTGAAGGGAGTGCCAAAGCGGATCAATTTCAGATCGCAATGCGTTGGCAGACGATGGCGCCGCAGGAAGCAGCGCATCAGATTGCACAGCTGCAGGGGCTCGCGGCACAGGGCGCGGAGCAGTGCTGGCCGGTTCCACCGGAGAGCGGCCTGGCTCGAGCCCTGGCGCTGGCCAAGGGACAAGACGCCGCGGACCGGGCCTTCACCAATCGCTGGCAAGGAGGATTCAGCCTCTGGGCGGAGCGAGACCAGGCCCAACTCAGCCTTTGTTTTGGCGACGGTTGTGACGCGCAACAGCTGCTGCAAGATCCAGGATTCAAAACAGCCTTTGCGTCGCTTTATCAACCCTTGCTCGAGGCTCGCTGCCAATGAGTCCGATGGCAGCGGCGACCAACCGGCGCTTTGACCCGAACAGGTATCCCCTGACACCAGGGGTGCGACTGCTGGAAGCGAGTGCAGGCACGGGAAAAACCTTCGCTCTCGCACATCTTGTGCTGCGACTGGTGGTGGAACAGCAGCTCACTCTGGACCAGCTGTTGGTGGTGACCTTCACCGAGGCCGCCGCGGCTGAACTGCGCGACCGAATTGGCCGCCGCCTCGATGGAGCACTGCAGGGCCTGATGCAACGGGAAAGCGATCAACCAGTGGACGACCGTGCGGATGCGGTGCTGGAGGAATGGCTGGAGCGGCACGGGCAAGACGCCTCTCAGCGCAGGACTTTGGCGAGCCGGTTGCTGGAAGCACTCGAAGCGCTGGAACGTGCAGACATCACCACCATCCATGGGTTTTGCCGGCGCACATTGCGCCGGCAGGCCTTGCAGAGCGGACAGGCCCTGGAACTAAACCTCGACGATGATCCCCAGACCATGGCCCAGGACGTGGCGCATGACCTCTGGCGGGAGCAAGTTCTCGGCCTAGCCCCCGCCGATCTGGCGGGATTGCTAGCCGCGGGGCTCAACGCGGATGCATTGACCGCGCAGCTGCAACGCCTTGATGGAGACTGCGCAGTGAGCATCGTCTCTGACGCAGAGCCGATTGAGCCAAGACAGCCCCTGGCCGTCGCCTTTGACGGGTGGATGCAAAGCCGCTGGATCCGGTTCTGCGAGCGCTGGAGAGACGGCGGCACCGCCTTGGAGCAAACCTTGCGATCCTGCGCTGCCGAATGGCGAGGCTACGGCTGCAAGGAGACCAAACCGTTCAGTCCGAAACCGAGAAAGGATCGCAGCCAGGAGCTCGATACCTGGCTGCGGCACGTGAACGCAACGGGACAGGAACGCCCGAGTTACGTCGACGTGCGCAACCAGGGGCTGCTGGGGAGTTATTTCCACCCCGGAAACTTCGAAAAAACGGCGCGTGCTTGCGGGGACATCAACCCCAGTCTCCCCGCACCAGAGCTGCAAGAGGCCATCGCCGATCTGTGGGATGGTCCCGCTGAGCAAACCTGGCGCCTGTTGCTCAGTCGCGGGCTGGAGCAGGTCAGAGAGCGACGCCGTCAACGGGGTGTGATCGGTTTTTCAGGCCTGCTGGATGCCTTGGACCCCGAACAGTCGGCCCATGCCGAATCCTGGATCCAACCGCTGCGAAAGCGCTATCGCGTCGCCTTGATCGACGAGTTTCAAGACACCGATCCACTGCAATGGAGGCTGATGCAGACCGCCTTCGGCACATCGGAACACCTGCTGCTGATGGTGGGTGACCCTAAGCAGGCGATTTACCGCTTCAGGGGCGGAGATCTAAACACCTACAAGAGCGCCCGTCGTGCCGTGGAGTGCATCGATGACCTGCTCGACAATCGACGCACCACACCGCCCCTGATGAAGGGGATGAATGACCTGATGGCTCCGGGACTGCTGCACTCTGAGCTGCCAGTGCCAGCGGTGACGCCGCGTGCCTCCATCAGCCCACTTCCTCTCAACAAGGACTGTCAGTCCCTGCAGCTCCTGGACATCAATCCCGAGGGGGAAACAGAGCAGACCAGTCGAACGACGCTCGAGGAGCGCATCCCCGCCATAACCTCCGAGCTGATTCTCACGACTTTGGCGGACGTACCGGAGCTCGACCCCTCGGACGTCTGCATTCTCGTCAGCCGTCACCGCCAAGCCGAAGCGATCCGCCGTCAGCTGGCGGCATCGGGATTGCCCAGTCGCCTGGTGAGCCAGGGCGATGTGTTGAGCAGCCAGGGTGCGGCAGATCTTCAGACGTTCCTGGATGCCCTGGCACGCCCGGCGCACTCCAGTGGACTGCGCGAGCTGGCCGTATCGCCCTTGCTGCAATGGCGCCAGGTGGACCTGGAAATCGCAGAGACCAACGGTCGACTCGACCAACTGGCGGCCCAGATTCAGAACCTGGCGGAGGGGCTTCCCAAACTCGGCTTAATGGGGTGTCTGGCCCAGTTGATGGACGGACAAACCGTGGCCGATTTGTCCAGCCGCGGCCGGTTGCTCGGAGACCTGCAGCAATGCGCACGCCTGGTGCAAGACACCATGCATCGTCAGGGTCTCGATGCCGCCAGTGGCGCGGACTGGCTGAGGCGACAACGCCTGCATCCCCCAGATTCCATTCCCGAGGAAAGGCAGCCCTACAGCGATCTCGCCGAAAGCGCCATTGCCGTGGTCACGGTGCATCGCAGCAAAGGGCTGCAGTACCCCGTCGTGATTTGCCCCTACCTCTGGGAGGCACCCTCACCAGCCAAAGGACCGTTGTGGCGCAACCCAGCAAACGAGTCCGCCTCCGGCTGGCGCATCGCACTCAACATGCACTGGGGACTTGGTCGCCGTCTGGCCCAGGATGACGCGCAGGAACAATACGCAGAGGCAGAACGCCTCGCCTACGTCGCCATCACGCGCGCGGAACGCCATCTCGTGCTGTTCCAGGCCCAAGCAGCTCAACAGGACGGCAACCCACTCGCACCCTGGCTGTGTGGGCAGGCGGAATCACCATCGCCATGGATCAGTGTGCATGCTGCCCAGCCCTGTCTTCAACCGGGTCGTTGGCGTCCACGCTTCAGCACAAAGCAGCTGGGATGCGGCCCCATCCCCACCCATGGCTTCGACCGAAGCTGGGGCCGCAGCAGCTATTCCGCCTGGATTGCCAACCACGCGACTTCTCCCGTCAACCGTCAGGACCCGCGCAGTTTTGAAGAAGGGCGCGATGTGGATGCCCGCACCGGTGACGACCTCAGCAGCATGTCCACAGAAGCACCCAGCCCTGGTGGCGACAACGAAGACAGTCCTTTAGGCGCCTTCCCCCGGGGTGCCAATGCCGGAGATTGCCTGCATCGCATCCTGGAGCAGATCCCGTTTGACCAACCGGTCGCGCAAGCCGAGAACGAGGAGCTTGTGCAGCGCGAACTGAGTCGTTCGGGTCTTGACACCGACCTGACGGGTGTCGTTCTGAAGGGACTCACCACCCTGCTGCAGACACCGCTCGGCGGCCCCCTGGGAAAGCTCTGCCTCCGGGACTTGCATCCCGGCCGCCGCCTGCATGAAATGAGTTTCGATCTCCCCGTGGCACACCATGGGCGAGCCGTTCGCCCTCAGCATCTCGCAACTGCCTTTCGCACCGAACCCAAGCAGCGTTTTGGAGTGGACTACGCCGATGCCCTGGAACAGCTTGAGTTCATTAGCCGCGGCTTTCTCACGGGATCCATTGATCTGGTGTTCACCGATGGCGAGGACCCCAAAACCGCGCGCTGGTGGGTTGCGGACTGGAAAAGCAACTGGATCGGCGAGCGCGACAGTGCCGGACGACCGCTGCACTGCGGTCCACGTCATTACACCCAGGCAGCAATGGAGGATCAGATGCGACTGCATCACTACCCTCTCCAGGCCCATCTGTATCTCGTTGCCTTACACCGATTCCTGCAATGGCGTCTAGACGACTACCAGCCGGATCGCCATCTGGGTGGTTACGCCTACGTGTTTCTCAGAGGAATTTCCCCAGAGACCGGTGGCGGTGTCGTCCTCGAAAGGGCACCACTGAAACGGCTCCAAAAGCTCGACGATGTGTTGCGAGGTGACGGGTGAGCGAACAACCACTGGAGAACGCTGCACCACAGGCCCTCAGCCGGGGACTGATGGCAATGCTGACTCGACGCCGTCCCTTACCGAAGCAACTAACACCGCTGGAGCACAGAGCGATGCAGGATCTCGTGCAGGCACTCACCCACGCCCTGAGTCGCGGTGAGATGAGCGTGACCCTCGGCCATGGTGCGCCCGAGCCCGAGGGTCTCTCGGCCGCGGGATGGCCCGACACCCACCGCCAGGCCCTGGAACACAGCGGCTGGCTCAGCGAAGACCCCGCCTTGATGGTGTTAATCGACGACCAGCTGCTGTGGAGGCGCTGGCATCAGGGGATCACCGACCTAGAGGAGCGCCTGGTGCAGCGAAGCCGACTGACCCCCTTGGGACAGGTTTCCACACAGCACCCGCCGCTTCACAGCTCCGGCAGCGGCGTTCATGAGCAACACAATGCCGAACAGAAGGCAGCGGTAGAAGCCATCAGCCGTCACCAGCTGGTGTTGCTCAGCGGAGGCCCAGGCACGGGCAAGACCAGCACCGTGCAAGCCATGTTGCTTCGGGCGATTCACGACCGCGGAAACCTGCGCATCCATCTTGCTGCACCAACGGGCAAGGCTGCCCGGCGCCTGCAGGACGCAGTCCGGTGCCATGCGACCACCGCCGCACTGCCTTGCACCACAGTGCACCGATTGCTCCAGGCCCGGCCAGGAGGATTCGCCCGCAACCGCAGAAACCCCTTAAGCATCGACCTGCTGGTGGTGGATGAGATGTCGATGGTGGATCTCAATCTGGCCCAGGCACTGCTGGACGCCCTGCCGGAGGGCGCACAACTGGTGCTGGTCGGCGATGAAAATCAATTGCCACCGATCGGGGTAGGCGCGGTGTGGCAGGCACTGCAATCAGAGGGCCTGCGCCAGAGGTTCGGGCCGGCATCCATCCGTCTGCAGGTTGTGTACCGCAACCGTGGCGATCTGGCTCGCTTGAGCAACGGGCTTTGCAAAGACGGGCCGGAAGCCTTCTGGCAAGGCCTATCGGCACTGGATCACGCATCAAATATCAAGTCGATCCTCACACGCTCAACACGACTTCCCGACCCCGTGCTGACGGCCATTCGTCATCGCATGGACGCAATGAGCAGAGCCTCTCAGGCGCTGAGCATCAACCCCGAAGGAGAGCCTGACCCGAGCCAGGCCCATGCGCTGCTGGAGCAACTCGACTCCCTGATGGTGTTGTGCCCGCGGCGTCGCGGACTTTGGGGTGTCGAGACGCTCCACCGACAGCTCGTGGCGGGCCAAAGTCCAGAGACCTGGCCGGAGGGTTTGCCGGTGCTGTGCAGCGACAACCAGACGGAACTGGGGCTCGCCAATGGTGATCTTGGGATCTGCATCGGCCATGGATCCAGCCGAAGGCTGTTGTTCCGCTGCAGTGATGATGCAGGGGACAGCTGCTTTCGCCTGCTGCACCCGGCACGCATCAAACAGATTCAGCCGGCCCTGGCGCTGACGATCCACAAAGCACAAGGGAGCGAAGCCGATGCGGTGATCCTGCTCTGGCCACCCCAAGAGGAGCGGCCGACCACATCGCTGCTCTACACCGCGATGACTCGTGCGCGTCACCAACTGACCATCGTGCGACTGGCGGCCACTGTCACTGGCAGCCAGATTGAAGAGCGGCATCCTGGACACATCGGTCACCAAGGGGGCAGGACGTGACAACACGGGTTGAGCGTCCCTGGGGCTGGTACGAAAACCTGACGGAGGGACCCGGCTACAAGGTCAAACGCTTGCTGGTGAAGGAGAACGCACGGCTGAGCCTGCAACGGCACCGTCATCGCAGCGAGCACTGGGTTGTGGCGGCTGGTCAGGGGTCGCTTTACTGCGACGGTCAATGGCTGGATGCAAGCGCTGGCACCACCTTTGAAATTCCGGTTGGTGCCCTTCATCGGGCCCGTGGAGGCGCGGGCGATCTGCTGATCATCGAGGTGCAACGCGGCACCGTTTTGCAGGAATCCGACATCGAACGGTTGGAAGATGACTTCGGGAGGGTGATACCTTGAGCCTTCACCTTTGAACAGAAGGCAAGCAATACAGCGCGGCATTTGCCGATTGGACGTTGCAGGCCTGATTTGAAGGATCAATCAGGCGGCAAGCCTTTACGTCATGACCCAGATGCAATCGCAGGCCACTGAGCCCTGCGCCGTGGATCTCACTGTTTCTGAGCTCCCCGAGTCTCCCCAGGCCGAAAGCGAGTCGGACCTGTTCACCACCGTGATTGAACCCACGGTTGACACCAAGAGCGTCGAATCGAGCAGTTCTGACGCCAAGCAAGACGCTGCTGAAGGATCCGGCTTTGCCGGCTTTGGCTTCAGCGAAGCTCTGTTGAAAACACTCGACGCCAAGGGATACAAGGAACCCTCACCGATTCAAAAGGCAGCCTTCCCCGAGTTGATGTTGGGCCGCGATCTGGTGGGACAGGCCCAGACCGGCACCGGCAAGACCGCCGCATTCGCACTGCCGCTGCTGGAACGGCTGGAAGGCCGCAGCCATGACCCACGGGTGCTGGTGCTAGCCCCGACCCGTGAGCTGGCCATGCAGGTGGCTGATTCCTTCAAGGCCTATGCCGCAGGACATCCTCATCTGAATGTGCTGGCGATCTACGGAGGCTCGGATTTCCGTTCCCAAATTCACGCCCTCAAACGGGGCGTCGACGTGGTGGTCGGCACCCCAGGTCGGGTGATGGACCACATGCGCCAGGGAACCCTCAACACCTCGGGACTGCGCAGCCTGGTGCTGGATGAAGCCGATGAAATGCTGCGCATGGGCTTCATCGACGATGTGGAGTGGATCCTCGATCAGTTGCCCGAAGAGCGTCAGGTGGTGCTGTTCTCGGCCACCATGCCGAACGAAATCCGTCGGCTTTCTAAGCGCTACCTCAGTGAACCAGCTGAGATCACCATCAAAACCAAAGATCGTGAAGCCAGGCGGATTCGGCAACGCTCGATCACGTTGCAGAACGCCCACAAGCTGGAGGCGCTCAACCGCGTGCTCGAAGCCGTCACCGGTGAAGGCGTGATCATTTTTGCCCGCACCAAGGCGATCACACTCACCGTGGCGGAATCCTTAGAGGCCGCTGGCCACGACGTCGCGGTTTTGAACGGCGATGTGCCTCAGAACCAACGCGAACGGACCGTGGAACGCTTGCGCAAGGGAACGGTCAACATCCTGGTGGCCACCGACGTGGCAGCCCGTGGACTCGACGTTGATCGCATCGGGTTAGTGATCAACTACGACATGCCCTTCGACAGCGAGGCCTATGTGCATCGCATCGGACGAACGGGGCGTGCCGGACGCACCGGCGAAGCCATCCTGTTCATCACGCCGCGTGAACGTCGCTTCGTCGGCAACCTCGAACGGGCTGTGGGGCAGGCCATCGAACCGATGGACATCCCCAACAACGCCGAAATCAACCAGAGCCGTCTGGACCGTCTGCGCGGTCGCCTCAGTGAGCAGGCCACAGCAGAAGGCAATGAAGAAATGGAGCTGCTCAGGGAATTGGTCCAGCGCGTGGGTCTCGAACATGAGCTGGGCATGGAACAGCTAGCCGTCGCCGCGCTCAAGATGGCTGTGGGCGATCAGCCTCTGCTGGTGCAGGGAGATGAAAGCTGGCTGAAGATGCCGATTCGAGGCGATCGACGCGACGACCGTCGTGGAGATCGTGGCCGTGATCGTCGCCGCATGGATCGTGAGTCCCGTCCTCCGGAAGAGAACATGACCCGCTACCGCGTTGAAGTCGGTCATCGCGACCGGGTCAAGCCCGGCAACCTCGTGGGTGCCATAGCCAACGAATCAGGGCTTCAGGGCCGGATGATCGGGCGGATCCAGATTTTCGACAATCACAGCCTTGTAGACCTGCCCAAGGGAATGCCCGAGGATGTCTACGACTCTCTCCGGCGACTAAAGGTCATGAACCGGGAGCTCCAAATCACCCAAGCCTCCTGAACCCCATGGTCGGCCGCCTTGCGTCGATCAGCGTGGCCCTTGGCCTGCTGATCACACCGTCTTTTCCTGCCGGGGCCACGGAAGGAGAAAATGCCATCACCCGCTTGTGTCTGGCTGGCTTCAATGCCGCCATGGCCCAGGCTGGCAAGACACCGCCGGACGGCATGGGTGATTTCACCTGTGATTGCTTTCTCACACAAGTGAATGAGGGTCGTTCGATCCAAACGGCGCAGGAGACCTGCAAACAGAAAGCAGCTCAGCAATTCAAGATCTGATCCTCCCGAGGGCAAGATCTCTGTGCGAAAGGTCTCCGCGCCAACAGTCACTCGTCAGATCGCCCCCACCACCCCCCTATCGGGCTCCGACAGGGCTGTAGCTTGGATCGGTTCAGCTTCAACGTTCGGCTCTGATCGGCTCGCTCCCCCAGGCTTCAGCTTTTTGGCTTCAGCATCAAGGACTTTCCTTTTCGGACCACGGCTTC
>MDTA01086449.1_pt1 | contig 17885 bp, 19 predicted proteins | sample 811151 | NCBI WGS metagenome assembly MDTA01 (sample SAMN05326648, study PRJNA326480) | marine metagenome | isolation source: seawater | place: Indian Ocean: South | collected 2010
AGAATAGATCTTCCGCTAGGTACTCTAACTTCATCTACCATTCTCTGTGTAGCCGCGTCAGGAGCTTTGGTCAATAAACTTACTACGACCATAACTACTAGACATACTGGAGCACCGATTAGACCAAATCTTAAGTGGTCTATACCTAACCATGCAGGATTACCCATGAATTTAGGGTAAACGTAGATTAGATAAGCCGTTCCAGCTGCGAGACCTGTTAGCATTCCAGCTATAGCCCCTTCTCTTGTAGCTCTCTTCCACCATACTCCAAGTACAAGTGGGAAGAACAAGCCTGACATTGCAAAGTCAAATGCCCATGCAACTGCTCCAAGGATACTAGTGATACGCATTGATGCAATATATGCACCTGCAGCACCAATCACGACTAAAAGTACTCGTGCAACTATTAGTCTTTTTCTAACATCCGCTTTTGGATCGATCATATTAAAGTAAACGTCGTGTGATAACGCGTTTGCTATCGCTAAGATTAATCCGTCAGCAGTTGACATAGCAGCAGCCATACCACCAGCTGCAACTAATCCTGAGATTACATATGGCAATCCAGCAACTTCAGGAGTCGCAAGTACCACCACACCAGTTCTCATGAACCATTCATTTAACTGAAGAATGCCGTCACCGTTAAAGTCAGCTATAAATACTTGTTTTTGAGAAGACCATTGTTTGACCCACTCTATACTTTGTACATCAGCAATAGATTTTCCAATTATACCTGTCGATAAATTTGGATCCATTAATGAAATTTTAGACAAAGTTGCAAGCATCGGAGCTGAAGAGTAAAGCAAGAAAATAAAGAATAGCGACCAAGCTACTGATTTTCTAGCTGATTTAACAGAAGGAGTTGTGAAGTATCTCATTAAAATATGAGGTAACGACGCAGTTCCAACCATCATACAGATAGCTAGCGAAATATATTTCCATACCGCCATTCCACCTGCACCTACACCAGCATGAGCTACTGCAATAGATTTTAATCCACCAGGAACACCTGCTGCTTTTACGTCAGCTGCACTGTTTTTAACTAGACCAAATTGACTTTCAAGTTCAGTAATTCTCGCAACCTCATCGCCAAGCATTAAGTGAGGGAATACTCCACCACCAATTCTATTACTTATCCAGAATACTGGAATTAAGTAAGCGATAATTAATACGATGTATTGTGCTACTTGCGTCCATGTTACTGCTCTCATTCCACCTAACATTGAACAAAGTAAAATACTTACTAAACCTACCCAAACACCTGCTTCAAACGGAATACCTAATGCTCTCGCAGCAATAGTTCCTGTAGCATTAATTTGAGCTGTCACATACGTGAATGAAGCTAATACAAGAACTAACACTGCACAAAAACGAACTCCGTTTCCGCCGTATCTAGTTCCTATAAAGTCAGGCACTGTGTAACAACCAAACTTTCTTAAGTAAGGTGCTAATAAAGTTGATACAAGCACATAACCACCTGTCCAACCAACTAAGAAAGCCATATAACTATAGCCTCCAAAATATACACCTCCTGCTAATGCTACGAACGAAGCACCTGACATCCAGTCAGCTGCAGTCGCCATTCCATTAAACACTGTTGGTACTTGTCTTCCTGCAACATAGTAAGCATCGACTTGAACTGTTCGAGACAGCCAACCAATCAAGGCATAAATTGCTACTGTAAAAGCAACAAATAAAATACCAATAAGTTTAGCCGAAGCACCAGCTTGTTCTGCGATCGCCATAAGAATGATGAACACAAGAAAGCCACCAGTGTACAAACCATATATTTTAGGAAGGTTTTGAATAAATCCACCTTTAAACATTAGTTATCCTCCTTTTCTCCGAATCCAAACTCTTCGTCGATTTTCTCTTGTCTATTAGCGAACCAGAAGATTATTAAAACAAAAGCAAGGAGCGATCCTTGAGCTGTCATATAATAGGCTAGCGGATAACCAAGAAAACTCATAGAGTTTATTTCGTAACCGAAAAGGAAAATGACCATTGAAAAGAAAGCCCAAAGCAACAATGTAATCCACATATGTGCTTTAGTCTTTTCCCAATGTTTTTCTTTGTTTGACATATTTCCCCCTATATTGTTTAAGTTAACTTAACTTTTAAGCGAGATCTTACCCATCTAGACATTAATTAAAAGTTAAAAAACCTATTATGAAGTGCTATAAATCCCGTAAAATAAGGGAATAAAAGACGAGACAAAAAGTATACAACTTGAAATTGAATTTAAAAGCCATATCTGACGTAATAAGTGCAATAGGAGAATACTTATTCTCATCTAAAAAAATTAAAAACAAGTTTAATAAAATTAACAACGTCGAAAGCCTTCAATTATTTATACAAGAAAGATCTGCCTTTGTAACTCAAACAACTCTATACGGTTATTTAAAAACAAGAATGGGTTTAAAATTTACCATAATGTTTAGTGATGAAATTTTTTTACAATCAGTAAATAAATCTAAATGGAACATATACGGTGAAGCAGTAGCGGATATGACTTTCTTTTCTGTTTCATTTTTATACAATGAAAAACAAATAAAGAATATTGATGTTTTGAATTTTTATTATGAAATTTTAAACAAAGAAAAACTAAATGGAATGCCTGTAGAGATAATGGATAAGTGCAAGTTAAATTTTAAGACAAAATTAAAAAATTTTCAGATTAAAGATTATATAAACCAAGAGGAGCCGTTTAAAAATAGTTGTTTATCATTATATGAATGGGCACCAATAGCAGAAGAATTGAAAACACTTGATAAAGAAATAGTTCTAAACTCAATGAAAAATAAATGGAATTTAGTTTTAAAAGATTTTAAAAGTTCTTTAACAAACTTTACCTAATCTCTATTTTGTCTATTATCAATAAGCGAGTCAACTACTCCTGGATCAGCTAAAGTTGTTGTATCACCAAGGTTTGTGTGATCGTTAGCAGCTATTTTCCTTAAAATTCTTCTCATAATTTTACCCGATCTTGTTTTGGGTAAACCAGGAGCGAATTGTATTAAATCTGGCGTAGCAATGGGCCCTATTTGCTTTCTTACCCAAAGTTTTAGTTCTCTTTCTAAGTCTCCACTTGGCTGCTCTCCTGCATTAAGAGTAACATAACAATAAAGTCCATTTCCTTTTATGTCATGAGGATAACCTACGACCGCAGACTCAGCCACTTTAGGATGAGCTACAAAAGCACTTTCAATTTCTGCTGTTCCAAGATTATGCCCAGAAACAATTATAACGTCGTCAACACGTCCTGTTATCCAATAGTATCCATCTTTATCTCTTTTACATCCGTCCCCAGTAAAATATTTTCCATCAAATTGAGAAAAGTAAGTATCTATAAATCTTTGATGGTCACCATAAACCGTCCTCATCTGACCTGGCCAAGAAGAGACCATACAAAGTCTTCCTTGGCATGCCCCATTAAGTACTTTACCAACTTCATTCACGATTACTGGTTTTATTCCATAAAAAGGTTTAGTGGCTGACCCTGGTTTTAAATCTATGGCTCCAGGTTGAGGTGCAATTAAAATTCCACCAGTTTCTGTTTGCCACCATGTATCAACGATTGGACATCTAGAGTCACCAACAATATCATAATACCACATCCATGCCTCTGGGTTGATTGGCTCTCCAACTGTTCCGAGTAATTTTAAAGATTTTCTACTAGTTTTTTTTACAGGGGAATTTCCCTCTCTCATTAAAGCTCTTATAGCAGTTGGTGCAGTGTAAAATATATTCACTTTATACTTATCTACTATTTGCCACCATCTAGAACTATCGGGGTAGTTAGGAACTCCCTCAAACATAATAGTAGTAGCGCCGTTTGATAATGGCCCATAAATAATATAGCTATGACCTGTTACCCATCCAATATCAGCCGTGCACCAGTAAATATCTTTTGGTTTGTAATCAAATATATATTGATGTGTCATTGAAGCATAAACCATATATCCACCTGTTGTATGAAGTACACCTTTAGGTTTTCCTGTTGAACCTGAAGTATAAAGAATAAATAGTGGATCTTCCGCATTCATTTCCTCTGGATCACATTTAGCAGAAACTTTTGCAGTTAATTTTTCATATGAAAGATCTCTATCATCTACCCAATTTACTTGATTACCAGTTCTTTTTACTACAATGCATTTTTTAACATCCGGACATTGTAGCAATGCTTCATCAGCAATAGTTTTTAGAGGAATAATTTTGCCACCCCTTATCCCTTCATCTGCCGTAATAAGATAATCAGACTTACAATCATTAATTCTTGTTGCAATGGAGTCAGGAGAGAAACCACCAAAAATTATTGAGTGAATTGCCCCAATTCTTGCGCAAGCAAGCATTACATAGGCAAGTTCTGGTATCATGGTTAAATAAATAGTAACCCTATCACCTTTTTGGATACCTACATTCTTCAATGCATTAGCAGCTTTGCAAACATTTTTATGTAGTTCTTTGTAGGTAATTTTTTTAGACTCAGAAGGATCATCACCAACCCAAATAATTGCAGTTTTATTTCCATACTTTTTTAAATGTCGATCAATACAATTTGCAGAAGCGTTTAGAGTTCCATCATAAAACCACTTAATTTTAACCTCATCCTTACTGTATTTAATATCTTTTATTTTCTTATATGGTTTAATCCAAGTTATACGCTTACCTTCTTTTTTCCAAAATTTGTCATTATCTTTTATTGATAGGTTGTATTTCTTTTTATAGTTTGAATTATTAACGTATGCTTGGTTAGCCCAAGAGTCTGAAACTTTAATTAGTTTATTACCGTCATCGTCTTTAGAAATTATTATTTTTTTTGAAGGATTTTTCCTCTTATTATTTTTTCTTTTTTTATTAGCACTTTTACTTTTTCTTTTTTTTCTTGATTTCCTTTTTTTCCTTTTAAATCTTTTTATTTTTTTAGTTTTTCTCCTTAATTTAGGCTTTCTATTTTTTTTCTTTTTTCGTTTCTTGGGCACGATTTCCTCCGATTTAATTATATGTAATTTTACTCATCTTATTAATTATTTTCCAGCTTTTAAAATCTATAGGCATGACAGATAATCTACTTTGTTTTACTAATGGCAAGTGGCAAATTTCCTTTGTTTCTTTAATCTTTTTGAGAGTTATAGGGTTATTGAATTTAGTTTTAAACCTAACTTGAACAGCTACAAATTTACCTTTTTTGTCAGATTTATCCTTAAATGCTGTTTTTAATACTTCAACTGTACCCACAATTTCCTTTCCTATATTAGAATGATAAAAAAAACAAAGATCTCCCTTTTGCATTTTTTTCAAATTATTTGCTGCTTGATAATTTCTGACTCCATCCCATGTAGCACCTTTTGAGCCCGCCCTAATTTGATCCTGCAAGGACCATACATCAGGTTCAGATTTGAGTAACCAATATTTCATTAGAGTTTAAGACCTGGGCCTTTCATGAATGGGGCCTTAGGATCTAAAGGCCATCTAGATTTTGCTGTAACATCGTGATTAAATAATTTTTTTTTAAACCGACTTATACCTGCCCAAGCAATCATAGCTGCGTTGTCTCCACAAAATTTTAGCTCAGGAAATACCGGCTCAAAATTAAATTTCTTTGAAACTTCTTCAAGATTTTTTCTAATCGATTTATTAGCTGCAACTCCACCGGCAATTACAAAGCATGCTTTTTTTTTATTAGTTTTTTTTTGGAACTCATTTATTGCTACCTCAGTTTTTTTTTTCAGAATTTTATTTATTGTATGCTGAAAAGATGCTGCTAAATTATATCTTAATTGTTTGTCGTCTTTATTTTTTTCATTTATTTTTTTTGACTCTCTTAAAACTGCAGTTTTTAACCCAGCGAAAGATAAGTTACATCCTGCTTTGTTAATAATAGGTTCTGGTAAATTAAAAAAATCTTTAATGCCTTTCTCAGCATATTTTTCAACATTTGGTCCTCCAGGATAACCCAAGTTAAGCATTCTTGCAGTTTTGTCGAATGCTTCGCCCAAAGCATCATCAATTGTTGTTCCAAGTTGATAATATTCATTTATATTTTTCACAATTAAATATTGAGAGTGTCCACCAGATATCAATAAAAGCAAGTATGGAAAATCTATTTTTTTTTGTAAACCTGGACTCAATGCATGGCCTTCTAAATGATTAATACCGATCAAAGGTTTATTAGAAAATCCTGCAATAGATTTTGCTATACTTAATCCGACTGATAAACAAACAATTAGTCCTGGCCCTGCAGTGGCAGCAATGCCATCTATATTGTTTAAACTTACTTTACTGTCATCTAAAGATTTTTTTATTATATAATCTATGTTCTCAACATGTGATCTAGCAGCTACTTCAGGCACTACACCTCCAAATTTTTCATGCTCTTTAATCTGACTAGATACAATATTCGATAAAACATTAGCTGAGCCATTAGCTTCTTGTCGAACCACAGCTGCGGCTGTTTCGTCACAACTTGTCTCAATTCCTAAAAAAGTAAGTTTTTTTTCCATAATTTTAGATATTATAAATTATAAAGTTAAATAGATAAATGAATAATAAAATTATCATTGGAGCTAGAAATAGCAAACTTTCATTAGCCTACGCTAACAAGGTGAGAAAATTAATTTCACCTTTTTGTAAAATTAATAATGAACAAATATTTATTAAAACTATTAAAACTACCGGAGATATATTCAAAGAGAATAAAATTTCAGAAATTGGTGGAAAAAACTTCTTTTGTAAAGAAATTGAAGATCAATTAATTAATAATAGTATAGACATAGCGGTGCATTCCCTTAAAGATATGGAGACCAATGAAAACGATCAGTTAATAGTTGGAGCTTATATAGAGCGAAACGATCCTAGAGATGCATTGATTTCAAAGAAAGAACAAAAAATTAAAGATCTGGAAAAAGATGTCATTGGAACTAGCTCTAAAAGAAGAGAACTACAACTTAAACTTAAGAATAAAAAAATTATTTTTAAAAGTATAAGAGGGAACATAGATACTAGAATAAAAAAGGTTGAAACCGGAGAATATGCTGGAATAATATTAGCCCTTGCAGGTGTAAAGGTATTAAATCTGGAAAAATATGTAAAAGAAATTTTTGACGAAAGAGAAATAATTCCTGCTGCAGGTCAAGGAGTTATCGCAGTACAATGTAGAAAAAATGATAATTTTATTCTAAGTATGCTTAGAGAAATTAATCATGAGGAGACAAAAGTGTGTGCGATTACTGAAAAAAATTTACTTAAGACCATCGGTGGTGACTGTCATACTGCTATAGGTGCACTTGCAAAAATTAAAGATAAAAAAATTATTGTTAACGCTCAATTATTTTCTGATGATGGAACGAAATTTCATAAAGTAACTAAATCTGGAAGCTTAGACTCTGCCTATGAAATTGGAAAAAAAGCTGGAGAAGAGTTATTGCAACTTTTGGGAGATAACTATAAAAAAAAAATATGAACATCATATTAACACGTCCGCTCTTAGACACCGAAGACTTAATGTCGAAACTTTTTGTATTGGGTCATAAAATAATACATATCCCAACTTTAAAGATTTTACCCGCTTCAACGGATCCGATCGAAACAGGTAAATATGATGCATTTATTTTTACTAGTGCTAACGCCGTCAGGAATTTAAAGGTTTTAGATAAAAAATTTGATATCAATTGTTTTTGTGTTGGCTCAATGACAGAAAAAATCGCTCGAGCAGCAGGCTTTATCAATACTTTGTCAGCAGGAGGAACAGTAAATGCTTTAAAAACTCTCATTTTGAGATCCGATAAAATAAATAAAAATTCAAAAATAGCATATTTTTGTGGAGACAATATAACTTTAGATTTGGATAGGGAATTAAGCCTAGAGGGTTTTAAAGTTGAGAAAGTAGTAAATTATCACTCTGAAAAGATTACAGATCTAAATAATGAAAATAATCAGCTTATTAAAAAATATCCACCAAATTTAATATTTGTATACTCAAAAAGAAGTGCTGAAAGCTTTAGTGAAATAGTAAAAAAATATTCTTTAGGTCCAATGATGACAGGGTCAATAGTTAAGTGTATAAGTAAAAACATTGCAGACGTTTTTAAAAATTTTAACTGGGGAAGAATAGAGATTTTTAGTCCAGGAGAAGAAATACAGGAAATAGAGAAATATAAATGAATTTATTGGAAAATTTTAAAAATTTATTTGTTGAGATTTGGCGAGAGGGAATCGCAGGAGTAAATTTTACTCAAATTGGACTAGCAATAATAATTTTTTTATTATTTTTAGTATTAAGAGGATTAATTGCTAAATTCATTTTAAAAAGATTAAAAAATTACGTATCGAAAACTTCTAATAAATTTGATGATGCTCTTGTAGAAGCTTCTGCAGGTCCTGTAAAATTTTTTCCAATTGTTTTAGGCATATTTATAGCTTCTTCATATATGGATTTCGATGGGAAAATGTCAGTTTTCGTTGATAATGTAAATCGCTCTTTAATTACAATTTTAATATTTTGGCTAATTCATCAAATTGTTGAGCCAATAACGTATTTAATTAGAAGAATCGAAGAATTGCTTTCAAAAGATTTATTAAACTGGGTCATAAAAGCAAATAAAATTTTAATAATTTTTTTTGGATTTGCTGCGACCTTAGATATTTGGGGTATTAAAATAGCACCAATAATAGCAGGACTAGGATTGTTTGGCGTTGCAGTAGCACTTGGTGCCCAAGACCTATTCAAAAATTTGATTTCTGGTGTTTTAGTTTTAGTAGAAAAAAGATTTAAAATCGGGGACTGGATATACGTTGAAAATGTAATAGAAGGGATAGTCGAACGTATTGGCTTTAGATCTACAGTAATAAGAAAATTTGATAAATCGATTGCCACTATACCTAATTCATCTTTTGCTGAAAATGCTGTAATTAATATAAGTGAGACTACAAATTGGAGAATAAGCTGGATAATTACTCTACAATACAACACAACTGTAGAACAACTAAGAAATATAAGAGACAATATAGAGAAATATATAACTACTTCTAAAGATTATAAAATAAGTGAAAGCACAGAACATGCAGTTCGAGTTGATAAGTTTTCTGATAGTTCAATAGATATGTATATTAGATGCTTTACTGTCACTGATGATTGGAGCGAGTGGCTTAAAGTAAAAGAAAGACTTGCAATTGAGATTAAAGAGATAGTTGAGAAAAATGGAGCTTCTTTCGCGTTTCCTAGTACTTCAATATATGTAGAAAAAAAATGAAAGCCATATACCTCTTAACATTACAAATATTACACATTTATACTTGGGTAGTAATTGTTCATGTCGTTCTAAGTTGGTTGATAAGTTTTAATATTTTAAATACACAAAATAGATTTGTGTATTTAATTTTAGATTTTTCATATAGAGCTACTAATCCTTTTTTGGAAAAAATAAGAAACTATACCCCGAATTTGGGGGCAATCGATATTTCACCGATAATATTACTTTTGTTATTATGGTTTATCGAAATCTGTATGGGTTTATATCTAAGACCAATTATATTTTAAAATGATAATAGATGGAAAATTTCAGGCAAAGCTTATTAGAGAAAAAATAAAAAAAGAAATACTTGAACTAAAGAATAAGTACAAAAAAACACCAGCCTTATCTGTAATTTTAATTGGAAACTATGCGCCAAGCATGATTTACGTGAAGAGCAAAAAGAAACAAGCGCTTGAGGTAGGGATAGAGTCTGAGGTAATTAAATTTGATGATAATGTTTCAGAAAATTTAATTATTAAAAAAATCGAACAATTAAATAAGGATGAAAAAACATCTGGAATATTAGTTCAATTACCTCTTCCTACACAAATAAATAAGCAAAAATTAATTAATACAATTAACCCAAACAAAGATGTTGATGGTTTTAATCCAATTAATGTGGGAAGCCTGGCTTCTGGTTATGAAGCAGTAATTCCTTGCACTCCATTAGGATGTTTATATTTGATTAAAAGTGTTGAAAAAGATCTTAATGGAAAGCATGCTGTAATTTTGGGAAGATCAAACTTAAACGGAAAGCCTATGGCACAACTTTTACTTAAAGAAAATTGTACAGTAACCATTCTTCACTCTAAAACGAAGGACTTAAAAAAGGAATGCAAGAAAGCGGATATTTTAGTCGCTGCAGTTGGTGTTAAAGAAATAGTTAAAGAGGATTGGGTAAATGAGGGTGCCATTGTTATTGATGTTGGTATAAATAAAGTAAATGGGAAAATCGTAGGCGATGTTTGTTTTGAAAAAATTAAGAATAAAGTTAAAGCAATAACACCAGTTCCGGGTGGTGTTGGACCTATGACAGTGGCTTGTTTACTTGAAAATACAGTCAAGTGCTTCAAAAAATCAAATTCTTTTAAATAACTATATCTAATACTTTGTAACAATGAACTTGTTTCTAATTTTAGGGAATCAACTCTTTAATCCAAAATATCTTAAAGAGTATAGTGATCATATTTTTTATATGGCAGAGGACAATGGACTTTGCACTTTCCAAAAACACCATAAACTAAAAATTTTGTTATTTTTATCTTCCATGCGTTCCTACAGGGACGAACTTAAAGAAAAAAAATATAAAGTTGTATATAAAGATTGTGAAAATAACTTTAAAGAAACTTATGAAAAAAAATTGGAAAAAACAATTAAGGAATTAAAAATTAAAAGTGTAACTTTTTTTGAAATAGAAGATAAACCTTTTGAAAAAAAAATTAAATTATTGTTTAAAAAAATAAATATTCAATTTAAGCAAATAAATTCTCCAATGTTTATTACATCAAGAGAAGAGTTTCAAAAATTTTTAGAAAATAAAAAAAAACCAATCATGGCCAACTTTTATAAATTAAATCGCACTAAATTAAATATACTAATGAAAAAGGACGGTACGCCTATCGGAGGTAAATGGAGTTTTGATGAAGATAATAGAAAAAAACTTCCCAGTAGCACATCTATTCCTAAGCAACCATCTTTCAAACTTACTAGTCACTCTAAAAATTTAAAATTATTTGTTGAGAAAAATTTTAAAAATCATCCAGGATCTACTGAGAATTTTTGGTTTCCAACAAATAGAGAACAAACAAACAAACTATTTGATGATTTTTTAAAAAATAAATTAAATTTATTTGGTGATTATGAAGATGCTGTAAGTGAAAAATCTAATATTTTATTTCATAGTGCTCTAAGTCCGTTAATAAATATTGGTCTCATAACACCTCTAGAAATTGTTGAAAAATTAAAAAAAATGGAGAATAAAATTAAGATTAACTCTTTCGAGGGTTATGTCCGACAAATTATTGGGTGGAGAGAGTTCATGAGAGGTATTTATCAAAATTATGATGATAAAATGCAGAAAATGAATTTTTTTAATCACAAAAAAAAAATGAGATCTTCTTGGTACAATGGCACTACCGGGTTGGAGCCATTGGATTATGCAATCAAAAATGCCGAAAATTTTGGTTGGTCACATCATATTGAGAGATTAATGATACTCTCAAATATTATGAATTTATGCCAAATAAATCCTAGGCAAGTTTATAAATGGTTTATGGAAATGTTTGCAGACTCCTCAGATTGGGTTATGTCTCCAAACGTTTTTGGAATGGGACTGTTTAGTGACGGGGGAATTTTTGCAACTAAGCCATACATATGTGGTTCAAGCTACTTTTTAAAAATGATGCACTTTAAAAAGGGTGAATGGTGTAAAACAATGGATGGACTATATTGGAATTTTATTAATAGAAATCGAAAGTTCTTTTTAAAAAATCCAAGACTATCAATGATGGTAAGAATATTTGATAAAATGAACTTAGAAAGAAAAAAAAATATTTTATCTGCTGCAAATAAATTTATTAAACAAAATACTATTTAGTATTGAATTAATATCAAATTGAAATTAGTCTTCATCATCTCTCCATCCATCGATATATAACTTCCAGCAAGCAAAAGTAACACAAACAATTCCAACACAAAATCCAAGTAACACCCCATTTTCTCTTCCCATGTATTGAGAGCCAATATGCGAGCTTATTATCGGTGGAAAAATCAATATACAAGCAACTATTAAGTATCTGTAGATGAAGGGAGGTCTTTTCAATTTAAACTCCTTAATTTTTCTTTTATATTAACCTATATTTGATCTTCCGCCATCAACTCCGATAATCTGACCAGTTATCCAAGAACTACTATCACTTAATAAAAATTTTGCTAAAGCAGAAGAGTCAGATCCCTCACCCAATCTTTTTAATGGATGTTGTTTTGCTATTGCTTCAGAAATTTTTGGATTCTTAAGTAATTTTTCAGCCATCTTCGAATTGCTTAAGCTAGGTGCGATACAATTTATTCTTATACTGGGTGAAAGTTCCGAAGCCAAAGATATCGTAAGACCTTCTATAGCTGCTTTCACAGGAGAAATAATACTATGATTAGGAAATCCTTGTTTTACTGCTACAGTTGAAAATAAAACAATGGAAGCTTTGTTTTTTTTTAATTTATCTTGAAACTTTTTAATAAGATCAACTATTGGAAAAAAATTAATCTCGAAACTTTTTAAATAGTCCTTTTTACTTATTAAATTTAAAGGCTTTAGATCAATTGACCCCACACAGTAAGCAACCCCGTGAATTTCTTCAGTACTTAAATTTTTTTCCAAAATTTCAATAAAGTCTGGATCTTGAACGTCCGCAATAGTAAAGTTAAATCCGTACTCTTTTGCCAATTTAGAAATTTCAGCTTCATTTTTGCCAACAAGATGGGCTTCATTACTATCTTCTTTAATCATTTTTGTTAAAGATTTTCCTACCGAACCTGTCGCTCCAATTATTAAATATCTTTTAACCATGAAAAATTATTTTAAAGGTCGTGGCTTTTTTTCTCATCAATTTTTAAGTATTTGCTATTTCTTAACCTAATGATGACAGTGGCCATTGCAACTATAAGAATAGCTACTGAAATGTAAACTAAAGTAGCTGGGTCGTCATTTTTATCTTGTAATATTATGTACCGGGCTAAAGCAGTGATCGCTATAACTAACGGGTATGAAATTCTTACTGACCTCGTTTCCCAATAAGATCTTACTAGGCCAATAACTTCGATATAAATGAACATTAGTAATAAATCTGCTAATTTAATAGATCTATTGAAATACATTTCCCTAACTTCTAAAATAAAAGCTAAAACTGTTGCAATCAATACAAATAAGACTGCTACTAATTGGATATTTCTTATAGTGTTGTTCATCATAGTTTTTTTGAATGATACTTTATAAATCTCTCAACTTTTTTTTTATCAAAAGATTTGTTTTCTTCAAAAGAGACTTTTTTCATCGAATAAGCCTTATTATTAGATCTTCTTGATAAAATAATTACATTACCTTTTAATACTTTAATAGTTACTTGTCCTGCGACTAGATTTCTTTTTTTATCAATAGTTTTTTGCAATTTTAACCTTTTTTTAGAAAACCAATAGCCATTATAAATAGTTTCAGCGTATATTGGCATGATTCTTTCTTTATTGTGCATAGTTTCCTTATCCAATGTAACTGACTCAATTGCTCTATGAGCTACATGTAAAATCGCACCACCGGGTGTCTCATAAACCCCTCTGGATTTAATTCCGATAAATCTATTTTCAACTAAATCAACCCTACCAACTCCGTTTTTACCTCCAATAAAATTTAATTTTTCCAAAATTTTTTCTGGACTTAATTTTTTTCCATTAATTGAGATAGGATCACCATTTTTAAAACCAATTTTTACAATTGTTGGTTTATTGGGAGTTTTTTCCAACGATCTAGTTCTTTGAAAAATAAATTCGGGAGGATTGTTTTTTGGATCTTCTAAAACTTTTCCCTCAGTTGAGGTATGAAATATATTATCATCAACAGAAAAAGGTGGGGCTCCTTTTTTATCTTTTGGAATAGGAATTTTATTTTTTTTTGCATACTTAATCAAATCAGATCTTGATTGCAATTTCCATTCTCTCCATGGAGCTATAACTTTAATTTTTCTTCCAAAATAAGCATATCCTAATTCAAATCTAACCTGATCATTCCCTTTACCTGTTGAACCATGTGATACTGCGTGAGCTTTATATTTTTTTGCCAAATAAATTTGTCTTTTTGCAATCAAAGGTCTAGCGATTGAAGTGCCAAGCAAATAGCAACCTTCATAAACAGCATGGCCTCTTATCATAGGAAATACATAATCCTTCACAAAAGTATTTTTCAAGTTTTCAATTATAATTTTTTTAACACCAAGTCTTTTTGCATTTTTTATAATTTCACTTTTTTTCATTTGTTGACCAATATCGGCTGTGTAGGCTATTACTTCTGCATTATAATTCTCTTGTAGCCATCTTAAAATAATTGAGGTGTCCAAGCCTCCAGAATAAGCTAAAACAATTTTTTTCATTAGCTGCAGGTTTTTTTTGCTGTATTATATGCCTTAGTAAATCCCATCATGGAATAATGATCAGTTGTTTCTGCTCCATCTTTTGTTTTACCAACTATCATCAGGTTTGTTGCTCTTTTCATTAATTTAATAAGATTTTTTTCTTCTCTTTCATCTAATAGCCACGCAAAGTTATTTTGGGAAAAAAAAGAAAAATTATTTTTTCCAGATTTTGCACTTACAGTAGACGTTTTGTAAGAATGTCCGCTAGTGACACTTATTTCATCTACAATATTTTCGTTAGGTCGAAAAGTAACAAAAATTCTCGATTGCTCCCTTTTAATTGAAGACGGGGCCCTTTTGACAGGTTTAGTTTGAGCAAAACATATTTTTCCTTTATCGGTGGTCAAACTAAAGCTCTCCCAGTTTTTATATTTACCCGTTGATTTTGGGGTCAAAGCCATTGCTTCGTTCACAAAAAATACAAAGTAAATAAAAATAAAATATTTTTTTAGACTCATTAATTTCTTTTTAATACTAAAAATAGTCTTTATCAATGGCTTGAATTATGGCGATGGATTGGGATTATTTTTATGTACTGAATTTATTTTATCAATTATTTCATCTTTTAAATCTACTTCGACACTATCAATATTTTCTTTTAATTGGGCCATAGTAGTTGCTCCGATTATATTAGATGTAACAAAGGGTCTGGTATTTATAAATGCCAGAGACAATTTCGTAAGAGAAATCCCGTAATCTTGTGAAATTTTATAATAATTTTCGTAAGCTTGAAATGCTCTTTTATTTTGATATCTTTTCCAAAATTCTCCAAATAAATCAATTCTAGAGTTTTTAGGTATTTTATTATTACGATATTTACCCGATAAATATCCCGCAGCTAATGGTGAGTATGCAAGAAGTCCACTTTTTTCTCTGATAGAAATTTCCGCTAATCCTATCTCATAAACTCTGTTAACTAGGCTGTAGGCATTTTGTACTGACATTACTTTAGGAAGATCTTTACTTGCTGATAGTTCTAAAAATTTTGATAATCCATATGGTGTCTCATTTGACAAACCTATATACTTGATCTTACCCTTTTTAATTAATTTTTCTAAAGCCCTCAGAATTGATTCAAAATCATTCCATTCTTTTTCATTTTGATTATGAACGTAATCAAGCCTCCCAAAAAAATTTGTTTGTCTTTCAGGCCAGTGAAGTTGGTATAGGTCTAAGTAGTCCGTTTTAAGTCTTTGTAGACTACCATCTACGGCCTCTTCAATTTTTTTTTCATTGTAATTATTTTCTCCATTTCTTATCCAAGATAGTCCGGGACCAGCAATTTTTGTTGCTAGCACTATTTTGTCTCTATTTTTTTTTTCTTCAATCCAGTCACCTATAATCTCTTCTGTCTTGCCATATGTTTCAGATTTTGGAGGTATTGCATATAATTCTGCTGTATCAAAAAAATTTATTCCCCTTTCAAAAGAGTAATTCATTTGTTCAAATGCTTCTTTTTTAGTGTTTTGCTCACCCCAAGTCATAGTTCCTAAGCATATTAAGCTTACATCGACATCAGTATTTCCTAGTTTTTTAAATTTCATAAAATCCTTGTTTTTAAGGTTTTTTTAAAGCAATTAAAGACTATTGAAAAGTTAATAAAAATTCATATATTAATTCTATGGAATTTAACAAACAAACTTCTGCTGTAAGATCTTCAGCTTCTGAAGCAATAATAGATCAAGGTCTCAGAAGTTATATGCTTAAAGTATATAACTACATGGGATCAGCTTTACTACTTACAGGAGTGATTGCTTTATTAACTTTTAAATTTGCGGCAGTAACTGGCCCTAATGGGGAGTTATTAGGTTTAACATCTTTAGGAAACTCACTTTATAATTCTGGTTTAGCATGGATAGTAATGTTGGCCCCTCTAGGCGTAGTTTTTTATATGAGCTTTGGAATAGCTAAAATGAGTGCGTCTAAAGCACAAACGGTTTTTTGGATTTTTGCTAGTTTAATGGGTTTATCTTTGTCATCAATTTTTCTAGCTTACACTGGCACATCAATTACAAGAGTATTTTTTATAACAGCGGGTACATTCGGAGCAATGAGTATTTATGGATATACAACTAAACGGGATCTAACCAAGTTGGGATCTTTCTTAATGATGGGACTAATAGGAATTATAATAGCTTCATTGGTAAATATATTCATGAAATCAACTATGATGTATTTTGTAATCTCAATTTTAGGAGTTTTAATATTTGTGGGATTGACTGCCTATGACACTCAGAAAATTAAAAATATGTATCTTGTAAGTGATAGTGGCGAGTTAATGGGTAAAAAAGCAATCATGGGTGCTTTAACGTTGTACTTAGATTTCATTAATTTATTTATTATGCTTTTGAGACTTTTTGGTCAAAGAAGATAGTTATTTTATCAGCTTCAAATTATTCCAGCTAGTTTTGTCAATTAATTTAGATAAGTTGTCTGATTTTTTTAATACTTTTCCATTTTTATCTTTTATTAAAAATTTTTCATTGCTGTAGTTAGGTTTAAAATTTTTTAATATTCTTAAAAACGGTTTATCCGACGCTCGATGATAAACATCAAAATATATCTCTTTTGACCCAGCCGATAAAGAATAATCCTTCCAGGAGCCATTGGAAACCATCCTCGAGTAAAGATTAAGGATATATTGCAGCTCTTTTTTAACAAAGAATTTTTCTTTCACTTTAATCAAGTCGTTATTTATAACCAACCTTATTTTTCTCATATTTTATATTTGTTAATTAAGGGTAATTGCATCGCTGTAAAAACAAAGGTCAGAGGCAAAATACCCCAAACTTTAAAGTTAACCCAGATATACTCAGATTGTGTTCGCCAAACAAATTCATTTATTATTGCTAAAAATACAAAAAAATATGCCCATCTATTATTTAGTTTATCCCATCCTTCGGCACTTAGCTGAAAAGCACTTTTAAAAAAAATTTGTAGAAAATTTTTATCGAAAAATTTTTTAGATATTATTAAAGTTAACGCGAATATTAAATTTATTATAGTAGGCTTTAAATAAATAAATATTGGATTATTAAAATATAATGTTAACCCTCCAAAAAAAGATACTAAAAATGCTCCTATTAATGGAACGTAAGGTATCTTTTTCTCAATAATGTACATTATAATAACTGCAATTATAGTTGAAATTATCAGAGGCGGGATAGCCACACCTAAGTTTCGGTCACTCTTTGTATAAATTACAAAGAAAATCAAAAGAGGACCAAAGTCGGTCAAAAACTTTAATAAAGACTTATTCACATTACCATTTTAACATAATTTATATTTAATATAAATTTATATATTGATTTTAACCAAAAAATTATTATCTTAAAACTATGTCTATAAACTCTGCAAAGTTTTCTATCGGAGATGTTGTTAAGCATAAACATTTCGATTTTAGAGGTGTTATATATGA
>MDTA01105550.1_pt1 | contig 17885 bp, 18 predicted proteins | sample 811151 | NCBI WGS metagenome assembly MDTA01 (sample SAMN05326648, study PRJNA326480) | marine metagenome | isolation source: seawater | place: Indian Ocean: South | collected 2010
AAGCGACCGCCTTCTTGTAGTGGTTCTCTTCATGGCCTTCCTCATCGTCATGATGCTCATACTCGTCATGATGGTCGACATCCGCATGGTCTCCATCTCCCTCGTGGGCATGGTCGTCGTGGTCCACTTTCATGGGGTCATAGTAGTCCCTAATGGTAAAATTATCGCCATAAAGCACTTCTTCTTTAAGCTCTTTCCACATATGGGAATCACCGATCAAAGCTCCGGCCGGTACGCCTTCTAATGCAATGTAGGTCATACCTTCATACATAACAATATCGCCAGGGTCATAGGAGATTTCCGGATCAAAATCTCCCAAGAATGCATCCGCACCTTCGTCCAATCCAAATTCGTCGTTATCCAGTCGATACATTTCAGTATCCTGCATAGGCATCGAACCGTAAGGATTGTATGGATCCTCATAAGCAGGCTCATTACCCATGTGCGGAACACGTTTGAAGGAAGTTCCAACAGAACCTTCTTCAGGTGCATAGGCAAGACTTCCTTTCACAAACGATAGAGTGCCATTTTCATCAAGGAGTGCAGCCTTAACTTCACTAATTTCGAAAATACCAAAATGGTCATTAAAATGCCTCTTAGGCATTAGAGCACGAACTGAAGTGGGAGTATTCTCTTTACTTTTTATCGCAAAGCTGAAAACCCGGTCCCAAGGTGAGGAAAATATTGCTGGACCAACATCTGGTGCGATCACATTGGTTTCAAAAATGGCACCACCATAATGACGCTCACCACCCATTTGTACGGTGATTCCAAAAGTCGAACTAATCGAACCATCGGGGTTGGAGGCAGATGCAACAGGAGCAACGGTCTTCGCTTTTATGGTGAACGAACCCGGGGTTCCATCCCAACTTGGATAAGTATTCTTGTATCCACTCACTTCCGCACCGCTAACAATCAAATACATGGGCTCATGCGAATCGTAGTTGAAGGTCAGACTAAGAGAAGTTCCAAGTACCAAATCCGTGCCATTCAGATCATGTTGTGGAAGAGTCGGTTCTGCATCCTTAGACACCACTTCGTTCAAAAGAGAAATTCGATATAGAATTGAGCCATATTCGGATTCGTTTCCGTCCACTCGTCGAATATCCACCGAAACGGGAGAATTGCCTTTGGTTTTTCCGTCAAAGGAAAATTTACCAGGAATGTTAGAATCATCAATCCATTTGGAGGCCACTGGGTTAAAAGACAAACCAGCGTCAAATTCTTCCTGTTGGAAAAAAGAATAGGGGTCGATTTCATCAATCTTTTTTCCATCTTTGTCAAAAATCACTTGAATTCCGTTATCCAAATGGGCAACGATCTCAAGTTCGCCAGTTTCTGAATAACGCTCTTCCTCCCAGTAACCAATCTCGGAACCATCCTCGAATTTGTATTCCTCGGGAAGCTCCAAGTCTATATGTTCCTCAAGATGATCTCCTTTCCTAGGCATAGTCAAAACCCATGTTCCCAAATCAATTTTGGAATCTTCGGATTGGTCGACTACTGCATGAACCTTGAGGTTGTAATAGGCTGGGTGTGCATAATCAGGATAACGCTCAGGATCCAGAACCATCCAATCGGTTCCACCTGCTGTAATTTCCTCGGCCGTAATCCTTGTATGGCTTAACGTATTGTAGAGAAACTTTTCCTCCGCATGGTCTCCACCCTCCTCATGATCATGATCTTCATGGTCATCCTCATGTGCATGCTCCTCGTGCTCTATCAATATCCAAGATCCAACTTTGGATCCGGGGCTGCTATCGAGTACCTCTCCGCTTTCTTTGTAGAGAAAAGCAGGGTGCTCATAGCTTGGAAATACATCTGCATCCACAAGAGCCCAAGAAGAATTATCATCATTCAATTCTTCGGGATCGATTTCTTCTTTTGTATCTTCGTTGAACAGAATTTTATCAATGTGTACAACCCCATCATCATGGTGGGCGTCAGAGTGGTTCATCAGTACCCATCTGTTTGAAGCACCACTGCTATCCATATCCACAATAAAATCACCCTTTATATTTTTGTATGCAGGATGCTTGAGCTCAGGATGCTCTTCTTCGTTCAAAAGAATCCAATCGACTCCTCCTGAATCAATGTCCTTAGCCTCCACCTCTTCTTTAAAAATATTGTCATGGTTATCCAAATTGTGGAGAACAATCTCTTCGCCTTCATCAGCGTGATCGTCGTGGTCCTCCTCATGTGCATGATCGTCGTGATCCTCTTCACCATGATCGTCAGCATGCTCCCCTTCTTCCTTGGAATGGGTGAGTATCCATACTCCCAATTCCACTTTTGAACCTTCTGAGTGATCAAGGACTTTATGGGAGGCTAAATGATAATAGGCAGGATGTTCATAAGGTCCGCCACGGTTTTCGGCTTCAGGATCCAGGATCATCCAACCGGTGTCGTTTCTATCTTGGATTTCCTGATGGGTAATCGTTTTGTGAGTCGATTTGTTGTACAGCACCTTTGCTACATCTTCATCATTGGCGTGCTCATCATGATCCTCTTCTTCACCGTACTCGTCGTGGGGTTCACCCGCATAACCGCCACCAGTAGATCCGTAATGGTCGTCGCTTCCTCCGTGATCATGCCCTCCTCCACCGGAATAGGCTGTCAACATCCATCCGTTGGAGGGCACTGCGCTGCTGTCGACTGCGAAGTGTTCGTCATAGTTGTAATACGCAGGGTGCTGGTAGTCCGGATACTGAGACTCTTCCAAGAGCATCCAACTGGTTCCCCCAGCTTCAATTTCTGCAGGGGTGACCATCTCGTGGGTCGTAATGTTGTAAAGTACCATATCAGACCCACTTTCATGTCCGCCGTCCGGCGACGCGTGATCATCGTGGGGGTCGCCAGCGTACCCGTCTTCCGCAGAGCCGTAATGATCGTCAGTGTAAGCATCACGATCAATTTCCGAAGGATCACCTTCAATCCAACCAGGTGCGGGGGTATAACCACCAGTGGGTGCCGTCCAAATTTCATAAGTCGAAGCGTTGTAAAAAGTTACAAGTGCCTGCGTAACTGTAGAATCAGCAGGGGGTGAAGAAAATCCATCAGGTATCTCAGACAGCACCGCCCAACCTTGGTTGGCATGATCCTCAGGAGATTGATCAATTAAAGCGTTATTGTTATCGTCATCTTCAAGAAGGACTTCGCCAGCGTGAACCGCAACGGTGGGCACATAATTTTCAGGAAGCTCTTCGACGGGAACTTCATCAATGTTCAGGTGCTGACATTCCCAAGTACCAACTCCATTGAAAACTCCGATGTCTGGATGTTTGAATGAAAATGAGACATCTCCAGAGTCTGTATGCTTGCCATCATCATCATAAATACTTTGCTTGTAATTAATTGTTGATTCAATTTGACCTCCATCATTCTCAAAGGTGGTTACCAAAACAGTATTGCCGTTGATAATTTTAAATTCATAGCTTTTAGAGCTCCATTGGACTGGAGCATCAGGACTCAAATTGTTTGTTATTACGGTGCTTGCATCCAGATAGTAGGATTTTTCGTGAATCTTTAGGTTTATTCCATCAACAGTGCCAATAAAGACAGACTGGTGACCGACCAAACTATGAGGTGCCCAATTGTCGGCAATGTGCTCTACTGAAGCTAATTCTTCGGCAACAAGAACTTGCTTTGGTGTATAGAAAAGGCACATCGTAAGAAGGAGGGAATGTATGGTAATGTGTGTGTAGTTCTTCATAATTTAAAGTGATCGAAGTATTAAATGCCCATACTGCAAGTGAGTTGCAATAAGGAAGTTTGGTATGCTGTCTACGATTGTTGAGGTATTGGAATATGCAAAGTGGGATTATCACCCGTGGATTTAATACTCATATGGTTAGAAAAAGGATCGAGGGAAATGGTAAGTTTCTCAAAAGATTGCGAATGGCTATTTTGCTTACAGACAACCTCTCCCCAAATATTTAGGGAATGGTCTGCGGTGAATTTCCCCTTTTCAGCACGAATGTGAATTCGACCCTCTTTTGTATGGATAGCCAAGGAAATAGGCTCTGCCACGGCATAACGAATACCTCTGCAACGGGTCAATTTAGTAAAAAGATCAGAAACAAGATCAGGTTGGGCAAAACGAGCATCGAGATAAATCGATAAATCCTCCACTTTGAGAAAAGATAGACCAAATTTGAGAAAACCAAGTTTCGGTTTTTCGGTCAGAGCCTTGTGATAATCTAATTTGAGATACCGATTTCCACTGGACTCGTTATAAAAGGATAACTCAAAGCCTTCGAAATCTTTTATGGACGGAATTTCCTGAGCATGTGCAAGATTACTTGGGAATAAGGATGTACAAAATAAAGCAACCACCCACGCAACAAAATTAGCTTTGTTTGGGGTGACTGAAAGGCTTTTTGTGAAAAGATTTTTATAAAAGTTTTTCAAATAGGGTGAGTTTAAATCTCAACAAATCTAACTGTTACGCAAGTCTTTTCGTCTCTTACAGACGACCATAACCATCTCACCTTTGTTGAAAGGCGGTTAGCTTGATATTAAATGTTAGTACTCGTCGTTCTATGAAAGGAAAAAGTCTTCTGCAAAATCTATTGGCTCAAATGAACGATACCTCCGTTAATCATTGGGATATGCATAGAAAGTTCCGTCATTTTGGTAATAGAGCCATGTTCTGTCACTTTCTGCATCCGTATATTGTAAAAAGAAAGCTTTTTTATCCTTGGATTGACCATAGTAATCGGATCCCGACCATGACCAACCCTTCGACTCGTGATAAAACCATAAATTTCTATCCAAATCACCTTGGGTGTACAACCATCCTAATTTTTCATGGAAGATCCAACCCTCTTCGGCATCGTAGAAGGTACCAAACCAATCGCATTGGTACCAATCCTTGACGACAGCGTTGGAGGCAGACTTGACTTTGGAAACATCATTGTTGACGAGATCCGAATGATTGGAAGTTGAGCCGACCCCACCTTTGCAACCATATTTGTAGTTCCGCCCACTATTATAAGCTAGCTGCTTTCGGCTTAAAGAACAGAGAAATCCGTATTAGGTTTGTTATATCGTAAAAAATTTTACTTTGATAATTCACTCCTATGTTAAAAAAAGTACCGATCCTTGAGAATTTTACTGATTATGTTTTGGGGAAGTAGTTTCGCAAAAAAAGGAGCAAGCCGACCCTGAAAAAAACCACCACCATAGATGGTTCCTCTTTTACCACTGAAAATCGCAGCGATGATTTGCCCTGCAGCAATGTTTGGGTCCGGAGAATCCTGCAACTGTTTCTCAATCTGATCCCATGCTACTTTCATTTTATCAGTTTGCGTTCCAAGAGTTTGCTTGAGGCTTGATTGATTGAAAGAGGTCCTGACATCCCCCATCCTGAAGTCAATCAACCTGGGGAAGGCCTCATATTCGAGCATGAGCGAATGAGTCAGACTCGACAGGGCTGATTTTGCGGCATTGTAAATCGGCATGTAGGGAAGCGGATAAAGAACTGCAAGGGAAGACAGGTTTAGGATAACACCCGACTTCCTCTCCGCCATGGCAGGAGCGAATGCCTTGCAAAAGAATGCGGGCGCAGTGAAAAGAACCTGGGTTTGGTCGAGCAAATCCTGATCAGAAAACCGAGCCCATTCGAAAAATGCACCGTAACCTGCATTATTGATCAGAAGATCCGGAATTTCCTGCTTGGAAGAAAAATCCGAAAGAAAATCTTGCACCGCGGAAAGATCGGATAGATCCAATTGGATCGGATGAAAATTTTTGTGACTGATACCCTGATCAGTCGACCTCGATACCGAATAAACCACAACCCCCTGATCGAGCAATCGTTCGGACAAACCTTTCCCAATTCCTCGAGAACCACCTGTAACCAATGCGGTTTTTATATTCATCAATAAAATATGCTACGAAATTTTTGCTTTCCCGCGAAGCAAAACATTCCGAGTATAGTATCAATCGTGCAAACAGAAAAAGTAATCCTTCTTACCTACGAGTATCCTCCGACCCGAGGGGGAGCCGGCATCTATTGCGAAGAACTTGGTTATGCGGCCTCGGATATAGGTTTCAAACTCGAGGTTTGGCCTCCCTTGGGTTCCGCATCCTCAAAGGAAGTGATGAGCTCTCCCCTGCCCTTCGAGGGATCCCAAGGCTTATGGAGTTCTTTTCGCCTGATGTTGGAAACCCGTAGGCGCATCAAAAACTTATCCAATCCTTTTCTTCTGCATCTTGCAGAACCTGGAGCCCTTCGAGCCTTCCTACGCTTTCGCTCGCTGCTTAAATCTCTTCCGCCCTACCTTGTTACCATACATGGCTCGGAATTGATTCGCTTCACCAAAAATTCATGGGAGCGCCTTCTTTTTCGGAAGACACTCTCCGAGGCAAAGCTCATCCATGTCCTTTCCTCCTACAATCAAAAATCCGTGCTTCAATTTTGTCCGGAATCCACGGATTTGATCAAGCAGATCCCTGGTGCACCTGCCCGGAATGTTCTTCCCCAAAGGGACCCCGTTCAACTATCCGAGCGAACAGTTAAAATCCTATGCGTGGGGAGAATCCACCCGCGCAAGGGGCAGGACAAGCTTATTAAGGCGGTCAATCAGTTACCCGAGCATTTAAGAAAGAAAATAGAGCTTTGCTTCGTTGGCCCGGTTGTGGATCAAAGCTTTCGCAGAAAAATCGAACTGGATGCGAACCGTACAAGCTGTGAGATCCATTTTCTTGGTGAACTTGGTGACAAGGAATTGCGGGAACAATATAGACGGGCCGATCTGTTCAGCCTCACATCCATGCCAAGAAAGAACAGCATAGAAGGATTTGGTTTTGTTTACTTGGAAGCATCGTCCCATGGGTTACCTATTTTAGCCCATCGGGTTGGTGGAGTGGAAGATGCGGTCAGGCATGAGGAAACCGGATTACTGGTCGATCCTCTTTCCGAAACCGATCTTTGCCATTCGCTGGAAAGACTAGTCAGCGATAACCCACTGAGAATTAAACTTGGTAAGAACGCAAGGAAATGGGCCAACCGCCACTCCTGGAAAAAGGTGGCGGAGAAGTTGTATGGTGGACGCTAAAGGACATCGGCAAATGCCGGCCTAAGGCGATTGAAAAACCATGCTCCCGAAAAAAGCACGATTAATCCAAAAATCCATGCGTATAGGATTCCGTTCCAGTTTGGGTCTCCTCCCCATAGGGTAACCGAACGGAGAGAATCTATAATTTGCAAGAGAGGATTCCATTGGAGAAATTTCCAAATGGAGGGTGCCGCCACCTTGGCTTTTTCCGCAGAGTAAAACACCCCGCTGGAATACAGCAGCGCCAATCCGAGAAAGGATCCAATCTGGCTAACATCCCGGACAAAAACTCCGAGAGCGGAAAAGAACCAGGCAAAGCCTAGAGCAATGAAAAAAACCGGGGCAATGATCAAGGGGATAAAGAGAGCCTGTATGGTCAAACCAGGCCCAACCAAGGCTACGCCGAGGAGGCAAAGACCAAGACCGATCAACAGGTCATAGGCCAGAGCACCCACATTTGCAGCGGGCAAGATTTCAAGGGGGAACACCACTTTTTTGACAAAGTTTGGTTGACCGACAATAATGGACGGCGAAGAACCGATCACCCCGGAAACCAAGCCCAATAGACTGAGACCGAGAAAAACCCCCAGGGCAAAATCCAAGGTCGATTCATCGGCAGAATCGGTAAATCGCCCACCGAAAACCACTCCAAAAGCGAAAACATATAACCCAAGCATCAGCAAAGGATTCGCCAATAACCAAATTCCACCAAGAATGCTCCCCCGATGTCTAGATTTTACATTTCGCAAAAGAAATTGCCACAGCAATTCCCTCTTTAAAAACAAGCTTTTCAAGACATACATTGGTTTTTTTGTACTGAAAAACTTTTTAAAGAGCGAGCGAGTAAGTCAATTGGTCACCAAATTTCTCTTCCATTTCATATTTCGGTAACTGAAGTAACGAAAAGAATGAGGGGATGTACTGGCAAGATCCACATAGAGCCAATCTGTCTCCGTAGCGGAAAAACAATATGGAAAAACCTCCGAACTCATCCACAACCACCCTAGGTGGTCTAACCAAATCCATAAACTGGATTCGTTTGAGGCTGAGCCATATAGCCAACCCAGGGAAGAGTGGAAATTCCATCCGTTTGAAAAGGGCCTAAACAAACCGAACCAACCGGAACGAAGCCAATCACCCACGCCCAAAAATTGACTGCTCGCCCATGCCGGGAGTTGGGCTTCAATCCACGGGAGGTGAGTTTCCAATCGAGTCAACACAGTCACATCACCGTAGGTTGAATCGCCTGTTTGCCCATAAGAGCCATAGGAAACCACACCATGAAGTTTCCAGTTTCCATTGGTCCATGCGAAGACAGGCCCTCCGCTGTCACCCACTGCGGTGCTGACTTCCATACTCAGAGGTTGAGCACTGCTTGTACCCAGTCCCAATTGATCGATTGGGTCGTTTTCTCCACTCAGGGTATTTGCATCCAACTCGGGAGAATCAAAATCAAAGGCAAACACCCCGCCGGATTCATTTGCGTCCAATCCTGAGACCAAGATTTGCGGAACCACACGATCGATCTGATTTTGCCCGGCCATTCGCCTGGTGTTTTGGTCGTCTCCATTCGAGTCCGATCCATTGATCAGGGTCCCAAATCCGCTAACAAATACAATTTTACCCAATAGGTTTTCGCCATTTTCAAAAGGAAGAGCGTAGGGCTGAACTTCGATTACTTTACTGGAAAGAAAAAGCAAAGCCAGATCGACCCCAATGGTATCCCCATCCCCCAAAGGAGGCTTTTGATTTTGTCTGGTTGCCCAACTTGGGTGAAGAACGATTTTTTGGACTGAGAAACTTCGCTCTGAGGGAGCATTTTGATAATCAGGGTGTAGAATGAACTCCCAGTCAGCAGGGATTGGCTCTGGATCGCTTTGCGAGTTTTTAAGAACATGGGCGGCCGTGATCGCAACATTGGGGGCAACCAGAGAAGCCGTGCCCAAAACACCTTCACTGGAAAGCAGGGCTCCCACTCCTGAAAAATCGGGATATTGGAGGGAATCGGAATAATCCTCCAAATTTTGGGCTAACGCGAAATGACTTCCCCAAGACTGCTCGCTCACTTTTCCTATTCGCCTTGCACTCTCGCTGGTGCCGGCACATAAATGTGCTGAAAGGGTTCCTACGACCATCGCAAGAACTCTATTCCTCACGGGTTGGTATGATATTTGGGGGCGGACTGGGTGGTAGAATGTTTGGAGGCGGAGGTGGGGGCGGAAGGTTCTCAAGATCGAATCCATCGCTTGGTGATGTATCTTCTGTGTTTTCTGCGGAACTGGATGCTTCATTCAAAACCGGAGAGGTACCTCCATTCACAGAAGAGAGAGTTGGGGTAACCCTTCTCACCACTGAACCTGATGAGGGAGGAACTGACTGAGAAGGTGAAGGCTCATCAATGGCTCCTGAAAAGGGCAATCCGGGCAGGCTTCTTCTGGGGACAGAACCAGGGTAATTTCCACCGGATCGTATATTTTGCCCGCTGGAGGGAGAGGGTGAATTGTTGCTTAACATTTCATTTTTACGCTTAGCCAACCATGGAGGCAGAGTCGGAGTGTTGGTGGGTTTAGGAGGCATGTACCTGGGCACCTGAGAAACGGTTGGGGAAGATCTTTGGGGAATGGGTAAACCAGCTTTGTTGGTTGAATGAGTGGAAGTATCTGAAGCATTTGGCGGGGTTGAGGATTTGGATTGTAGCAATGGCAAATCATAAGACTTTCCCTCATAAATGACTGTCAGAGTTTCCGAATCCAAATCAAATTCCTCGGCAGTGAATTCCTCGTAAGTAACTTCACTCAACCCTACCCATTCTCCATGTTGAGACTTCTTATTGAAGAGACAGAAGAAGGGTTTTCCCTTCAGTAAAAAATAACCACGGAATTCAATTTCCTTGGACATATCCTTTTGCGGAATGGGTCGGGGGTTAACCATAGGTTGATTGGAGGGGACGGGTTTTTGGTTGAAACCAGGACGCAGAAAAGGATTGGGGGAGACCGCAGCCTTGCTTAAACCAACCACGAAAAAGCAAAGAATTGCCCACATGCATTTTCTAAAATTCACAACCCACTCTCACACAAAGACGGATTGATGGCAAGCGGACTTACTCCTAACCGTTCAATGCAGAGAAAGTGCGGAATCCCAAGAAGACTCCAAGAATCGTACCTAGGATACTAAGGGCAATGTATGTGAAAGAGGAAAGAAAGCCCTCTTCTTTCAGAAGGTTAACCAAGTCCAAACCGAATGCTGAAAATGTCGTAAAACCTCCACACACCCCGAGAATCCAAAATGCCCGAAAAAAATTCGGCTCGGACAAACCTTCCATAGCCCGCACCAAGAATCCGATTAGAAACGCTCCAACTACATTCACCAGAACCGTTGGCCAAGGTGAGAATGATTGCAAAAGCAAGGAAACGGATGCTCGTCCAATGGAGCCTACTGCTCCTCCCAAACCAACGAGAAGGAGGAATTGGAAGCCCATCACCTAGAAGCTGTCAGGAGGAGGCTCCCTCTTTTTCCTCAACCTCCAAGCCATCTTCCTCATGATCGTCATCCTGCTCCTCGTCCTGGTCCTCAACTTCTGCCTCTTCAAGGGAATTGTAGCGTAAGACTCTTTGGTTCTTGGGTAAGGGGGAAAGATTGACGATTATAAACCTGCCACTCAGTTTTGGGGTGTCATCGGCTTTCCCCACACTGGAAAGGTCTTTAATGGCCTGTTTTACAAGATTCATACCCAAATCGATGTGTTCCATTTCTCGTCCACGAAACATCAAGGTAATTTTTAGCTTGTTTCCCTGATGAAGAAATTTTTCGGATCTTCGTAACTTGGTCACATAATCATGTTCTTCAATGCGGGGCCGAAATTTAGCTTCCTTCACCCTTTTGGCGGACTTTTCCTTGTTTCTTTTATTTTTACTAAGTTCGTATTTGTATTTACCAAATTCAAGTATTCTGCAAACGGGAGGGTTCGCTGAGGACGCAACTTCCACTAAATCCAAGCCATGGGATTTGGCAATCTTTACGGCTTCCTCCGGAGGCATAACCCCGAGCATTTCTCCTTCAGATCCGATAACCCGCACTTCACGAGCACGAATTTTGTCATTTTTTCTAATGTAGTTACGGTTATGCAACCGTTTCTTGCTTCCACTTGGTTTTTTGACCATGCGGTTAGTTTGGGATATGAGTCATTTAGGGTATTGCTTAGAATAATTTACAAAACCCGACTAATCCGTTTTTAGGGCACTGAAAGCAAGCCTTAATTTCAATTACCTTGAGAGTTCAAAGATTGAAGCTTTCGCCACAACTACAACTTGCCTTAGCGTTTGGGTTCTCAAACTTGAAGCCCCCAGCCACCATCCTATCTGAATAATTCAAGGTCGTCCCCCTGAGATAAAGTGCCGTTTTTGAATCCACTAAAACTGAAACCCCTGAACTTTCGACCAAAATATCTCCTTTCTTACCTGCTTGCACGAACTTCATTTTGTAAGAGAGACCGTTGCACCCTCCTCCGGTTATTCGGATCCGCAAATACTCCCCTTTTTGCTCACGAGCGATCAATTTTGAAATTTTTTGCGAGGCGGAGTCTGTCACAAGAACAAGTTTCTCGTTCCCTATTCTTACTCCTTCCGCTAACTCTACATTTGACATGGAAATCTTTCTTACGACAAGGGTTAGTGAATTGCAAATTCAGGCTTTCGTTCGTTCGCTTCTTGCAAAACCGCGATCCCCATCAATGAAAAACTCTACGAAAGCTCGTCCGATCGGAGTCCGAACTGCGGAATCTAGACCTAGAAATTCTTCTGCCCGTTGACTTAAATTGCCCGGTTTCATGAGGAAGGAACGATACAAATTCTTGAGCTCCGAAATTTCAGGCTCGGAAACGTTCCTTCTTTTCAAGCCAACCATGTTAAGTCCGCAAGTCCGATTTCTTCCTACCGCCATAACCTGTGGAGCAACATCCTTGGAGATCTCACCCAATCCTCCGACCATAACACCCTCCCCTACCCGTACGAATTGATGGACTCCAGCACCCCCTCCGATAAAAACATGATCGCACAGCGTAACATGTCCGCCCAATAACGCTCCGTTGGCTAAAACGACTTCTCGGCCCAAGGCACAATCATGGGCAACATGGGCATTACCCATGAGAAAACTGTTCTCACGAATAATGGTTTTTCCATTTTCATACATCGAGCGGTGTGCAGTCACTCCTTCTCCGAAACGTACTCCGGATCCGATCTCAATTGTGGACGGGATATCGGGATTAAAAGACAATTGCTGGGGATTGCCTCCAATCACTGAAAAATGGCCAACCGCTACTCCATCTCCAAGTCGAGCCGAACCCTTCACTATGGAATGAGCCTCCAACACGCAGTCATCACCCAAGACGGCCCCCGCTTCAATGATTGCGTAAGGGCCCACTTTTACCCTCTGGCCAAGTTGAGCCTTGGCATCGATAATTGCAGTTTTATGAAAATGGGAGGTCATACTTTTCTCAGTTCGAAAACATATCCAACTGTGGTTCGCGGGCAAGCTGGTAGACCTTCAACAACTTAAGCATCTGAAAAACTCCGTTATTTGAATATTTCAAAGTGGGCATTGATTGACGTAGGAGGTTCTCCAGCATAGAACTGAGACTCAAGACCCCTCCCACACCCATTTCCCTGAAAAGTTCAAACAAATTCCTGAGTTTCAACTCATTCCTTGGCAAAGCTGGTACAACCAAAAGACATAGGTAACTCCCCATCCAACTCTCAGGTAATTCAGGTCCCGGGTTGTAGCCCAGCGAAATCCTATCCTGAGTAAGTTCTTGTTTAAAAAATTTCATCAGTTTGGCGTCGCTGTTTAGAGTTGAATTTGAAAAGGATGAATTCTCCCAGCCCAACCGAGAAACTAAAGCGGAACGAACGCCTTTCAAATCTCCGGTAAAAAGACGAAAGCTTAAATTTGGATCCCTGCTTTGAACCGCTGGATTCAGGACCGCGATAGTAGGTAATGGCAGGATTTTTTTCTTGATCTCGGAATTATTTGGCTTGCCTGCTTGGCGAACGAGAAAGCCATTGCTCTCAAAATAAGCCTCCATAATCTCCTGCTCGATGTCTACCATTTTGGATTTTCGATCCTAACTCGCACCTACGGACTGCCATACCTTTCGAACCAATTCCTCCTCCACTCCACCTGTAGTTACAGAGCAACCCATTTCCTTCATCACCACAAACCTGAGCTTGCCCCCCATAACCTTTTTATCGTTTTGCATTGTGGACATTAGTTGATCCAAGGGCAGATCTTCCACTAACCGATCCGGTAAATCATAAGCTTTCAATAGATTCAGCAAATCTTCCTCCTTTTCCTTTTTGCAAAAGCCCAAGTGCCTGGACAACCTAAAGGCACAGACCAAACCGATCGCCACCGCCTCGCCATGCAAATAGTGACCGTACCCCGCCTGAGCCTCTATCGCATGGGCAAAAGTATGCCCCAAGTTGAGCAGCACTCGGCCGCACCCATTCTTACTGGTCTCCCGCTCATCGGCTTCAACGATTGAAGCCTTTTCGGAACAACACACCGACACAAATTCGGCTAGTTCTTTGGATGTTGAATCGAGTGGCTTTCCCAGGGTAAGTAACCGATCATATAAGCTCCGGTTACCAAGCATTCCATATTTGATCACCTCAGCCATTCCCGCGGAGAACTCTCTTTGAGGCAAAGTTTTCAATACTTCCAAATCAATAAAAACCTCCTTGGGTTGGTGAAAGGACCCGACCAGATTTTTTCCAACTGGCAAGTTAATCCCAGTCTTTCCACCCACCGAACTATCAACCATGGCAAGCAAAGTGGTTGGAATTTGATAAAAAGCAATTCCCCGGAGAAAGCTAGCGGCTGCGAAACCGCCAAGATCACCGGTCACTCCCCCCCCAATCGCAAACAGGGCACTCGATCGATCTACCCGGTTAGTGGCGAGGAAGTTCCAGGCTTTTTCCAAGATCGCTACCGATTTGGAGGTCTCACCCCGAGGTACCTCTAAGGTTGGAAGAGAAAGAAGTAGTTTCGAGCAAAATTTAGGATTTCCTTCCACCAAGCCTTGATCAATCAAGGCGACGACCTTTTTCCCTTCTTTGCGTAAGGAATCAACTTCAGACATTATCGTCAATTCAAGACCTCGCCCGATCCTTATGGCATAGCTTCGGTCTCCTAATTGAACCGTGAGAGAATCTTCTTTCATTCGAAAAGTTAAATTAAAATTACTGATCTATGCTGCATCCACCGCTCTTTCGGGTAAGATCGAATCCAGATAAAGATCAATGGAAAAAGGTTGCAGATCGTCCGGTGATTCTCCGAGACCTATAAAATAAATGGGCAATTTGAGTTCCCGGTAAATAGAAACCAAAGCCCCACCTTTTGAAGTTCCATCTAGCTTGGTCACCACGACTCCAGTAAGACCAAACTTTTCGTCAAAGACCCTAGCCTGCTCGAGGACATTGGATCCGGTCGATCCATCGACCACCAGCCATGCATGATGGGGTGCTCGCTCATTCCTCTTGGCAAGCACCCGTCTCATCTTGGCCAATTCATCCATGAGGTTCTCCTTCACATGAAGACGGCCCGCCGTATCCACTAGCAAATAATCACATCCGCGAGATTCCGCAGCATCATAGGCATCGAAAGCAACGGCTGCAGAATCAGAGCCATGATGACCAGCTATAATTTCCAATTCCAACTTAGTTGCCCATGCCTTCAACTGTTCCGTGGCAGCAGCTCTGAAGGTATCACAAGCCCCTAGGGCAACTGATTTGCCCTGCTCTTTCAATTGATGACCGAGTTTTGCACAGGTAGTCGTTTTCCCTGAACCATTCACTCCAATCAGGCAAACCACCTCGGGTGAGTCTAAGGAAACGCCCGGGAACGAACCTTCTGATCCGTCCAGCGTTCGCCTCAAAACCTCCCTTGCCAATAAATTCGCATCTTCTCCGCGAAATTCTTTTTCCTTTTTGTGGGTTTCTCGAATACCAGTCATTATTTCTTCTGTCGTCTCCACCCCGAAATCACTTTCGTAAAGAGCTTCCTCTATCGCAAGCAGGTCATCCTCATTCAGGGCTTTACCCAGTGCGACTTTCTCGAAGGCACCTTGTAAGGCGGCCGCCCCACGCTGAAAGCCCTTTCGGAATTTTGAAAATATACCCATGATTAAAAAATTTGGACAACCCAAGAGAACTTGGAGAAAACGACCTTACTTTGGCTGAATTAGGAGGGTACAGCAAGAATACTCGATCATCTGCTCAGTGCAACAATCCATGGTTTCAAAGGAACGAACCGTTAGCACCACCAAGCGATCCCGTAAATCCCAGGAATCCGTGACCACTCCGCCCAAATCATTCAAAGGAATCTGATCGTAGGTTGGGAATCTGGATTTGCTCCGACTTTCGCCATACTTTTTGACCAACCGCTCCCGCAAATTTTTCCATTGTGGAAAAACCACATCGTCAAAAAAAGTCGAGTGCCAACCTTTTTGACCTTCGATCAGACAAAGTTCCAATTTTCCTTCCTTAAGTTTGCAGTTCAATTCATACCTAAAGCCGTTCCATCGAACCGTACACTTTACCAATTCTTTGTCCCTCTCCTCGTAAATTTGAATGAATTCATTGTCTCTCAACTTCTGCAAAACCACCTCCCGGGAATCTCCGACCTTTAGGTTTACATAGACAAACCCAGACCCAACTGCAGACATTTTGGGGGACTCTGCATGTCCGTAGCTAACAAGCAGGAAAAATAAGCTAAATCGCAGGTTTATTGCCATTTTAAGTAAAGTCTTGAACACGGAAAGCGTTTGGCACCTCATAGAGCAAAGTAAATTCGCTCGAGAGAAAGTAAGGCATAGGAAGTTACCAGGATTGGATCCCGTTCCCACCAGCGTCCATTTTCATTGAGCCAAAATCCCTGAGGGTCCTGCATGTTGAGCAACTTCATGGTCAACTCCTTCCTCCAATCCCTTTCCTTGCCACCCGAATCTCGAATACTCTCGATTCCGGAAAGGCTTAAGGCCTTGGACATGGTGTGGAAATAATAAAACAAACCTTGTGGTCCCATACCTGGGTTCTCTTCGATGCTGTAATTTTCGCTTAGCCAATCCATCACCGACTTCATCCGAGGATCCGATTGGTCCATCTCGGCATAGATAAAACTCAAAAGGCCGGCGTAGCTCATACTCCCATAGGATCTCAGAGATTTTGATCCGTCTGATGCTTCTCTTTCACCTGCCATACTCGAGCCCGGAAAATAGACGAATCCGCCTTTGTCCTCCTCATGAGAACTAACCCATTTTTCCTTGTTGGTCTGAGGCAGGTTTTGGCATTTCGAGACAAAATGGATCGCAGCATCCCAATCCAACTCCAACGCACCACCTTCGGTACTTGGGTAGGTTTTCTTTGCGTAATAAAGTGCCTCCATCGCCAAGTGCGTGTTAGAAAGATCCGAATGAGCCCAGGTTGAGCCGTATCCGATTCCTCCATCAAATACATTATCCGTCTGTCCCTTTCGGTCAAAGTCGGATTGTTGATTAATCAGAAACTTGCGGGCACTGGTTATGATTGGCTGATACAGATCGTTTTTAGCCTGCATCAAAGCCATCAGGCAAATCGAGGTGTTGTAGGAAGCCAAACCCTTACCATAAATCCCTCCATCACTTTGAACTTTTGAAAGAATGAATTCAAAACCCGCCTTCTGGGCCTTGTTCAAATACTTGGACGGTTCTTCCACGGGACTGCCCATTATGGCCCGAACCGCCAGGCCAGTCAGGGCGGGATATTCCGCTGGTCCCCATTGACCGCTGGACGCATTTTGCTCTTGGACCAGCCAGTTCAAACCCTTTTGGATCGACCGCTTAATTTCCAACTTAATCGACTGGTTGATACCATCTTCAGCGAAAAGACCTGAGGCCAGAATAAAGCTGCTTAATACGGCTAAGGATAAAAGAGTTTGGAGGTATTTCATGAATCTTAAAATAGAATAATGTTCTTATTCAGGCAAGAGGAAGTGGATGCGAACCGGAGATTCAAGAGGTGGCATCGTTTTTTCATTGGCAATCCACACGTCATCATTATCGCTGTCGAAATCACTGCTATTAAGGATTGCGTCCTCGTCCGCATAGACGGCGAGAATCGAGCCGCTTATCTCAGCCATGTAAGTTCCTTCAATCACCTTTGACCCCGTGAAAATAATCGCTTGGGGTGTGATTCCTTTTTCGTTTGTTTGATTGATCACCATGTCTTCCATTGGTTCCCTTTTTTCGGTTCCATTCAAATCCCATTGAATATCAACGCCAACGAAAGCGTCAGGGTAAGTAAGTTTTTGAGGGTTATCAGACCAAAGGTTTTCAAAAAAGCCATCGACCGGCTTGTGTTTTAGTAAAAGAAAGGCCGCATGAATAAGTTGAGGTCTGATTTTCGTACGAAACAGGGATTCATGAATTTTGCCCCCCTCATGAACCAAGCCGTACTCAACCAATCCGTTTATCTGATTGGATATTGCAGGTAACTCAATGGTCCTTTTTTCGCGGTCAAGCAGGAGATCTCCAAAGGCATACCGACCGTCGGCTAGTTTTTTGATCTCAGGAAGGGAGGCATTTTGGTCTTCGGCAAAAAGAAACAAGGGATTTAAAAGCACATAAATAAACAAGAAAAAAAATTCGTGCAAAGGCATTTTCATTTTATATTTCTAAAGGAAAATCGACCGATCATCAACTTACTTTGAGTATCTTAAGGCTGATTGGGAAGACTTTTAGCATGCTTGACCTTTGGTCTTCGTTCGAGCTATATTTTAACCAACCCTTTTTCA
>MDTA01156061.1_pt1 | contig 17882 bp, 15 predicted proteins | sample 811151 | NCBI WGS metagenome assembly MDTA01 (sample SAMN05326648, study PRJNA326480) | marine metagenome | isolation source: seawater | place: Indian Ocean: South | collected 2010
GTAAATCATAGCCACCTTCCAGAAAAGAAATTACTCTTCCTTTTGAATGAATATTAGCAATTTCAATTATTTTTTTTGTAATAGTAAAAAAATCAGAAGATTCTAAATTTATATTTGCTAGAGGGTCTCTTTTATGGGCATCAAAGCCGGCTGAAATTAAAATAACTTCTGGCTTGAACTTTTCTACAGGAGTTAAAACTTTTTTTTCAAAAATTTCCTGAAATTCTTTACTTTTTAAACCAGCTTTTAAAGTGGCGTTATAGATATTACCTACACCTGTTTCATTTTCAGCTCCAGTTCCAGGAAATAGAGGAAATTCATGAGAAGATCCGTATGCAACCGATTTATCCTTATAAAATATCTCTTGTGTTCCATTTCCATGATGAACGTCAAAATCAATAATAGCTACTTTTCCTACTTTGTATTTTTTTTGTAAGTATCTCGCTGCCACTGCAACATTATTTATGAAACAGAATCCATTCGCTCTTACAGTTTCTGCATGATGCCCTGGAGGTCTAATTGCACAAAAAACTCTCTCATTATTCTTAATTAGATCATCACAAGCTGCAATTCCTGAACCGCAAGACCTTAGGATTGCATTTTTACTATAAGGACATAACATTGTATCTGCGTAAGGTTCCTTTTCAACACCAATTATTCCTTCTCTTGGTATATTTGCAAAAATTTCTTCTATATGTTCTTTAGGATGAACTAGAGAAACTGTTCCTAAATCAACTTGAGGTGCTTCCTTAAACTTTACTCTTAAATCTGAAGATTTAATAGATCTTAAAATACAGTCTAATCTTTCTTTTCTCTCTGGATGATTAACTCCATTAAATTTTAGTAAACAGTCTGAATGTGAATAAATAATCATTTAAAATTCCTCTCTTTTAGCTATGTAATATTCTCATTATAAGTATAATTAATAAAAAGGAAAGTTTATAAAAAGTGAATATTTATTATTTTGCTTATGGAACAAATCTAAATAGAAAAATTTTTTTAAAAAAGTTTAAAGATGCAAAAATTAAAAAAAAATACTATCTAAAAAATTTTAAAGTAGTTTTTAGAACAAACTACAGAGTGCCAGATCTTCAACGAGATAAAAATTCAAAAACTCCTGGACTTATTTATGAAATTAATAATGATATTATAAAAAAATTGGATAAATACGAGGACTTTCCAAAATTATATATAAAGAAACATTTTAAATATTATAGAAAAAAAATTATGTATTACTGTTTAAAAAAAAAATTTCCTATTAAATATCCTTCTGGTTATTATTTTAAAATAATGAAAAATGGATACCGTCAAAATAAGTTTAAATTTAAAATAAAAAAATTATAAAAATTTAACTATGGCCTTGCTTGCTTTTTCTGATGCTGGGATAGAATTTTTAAATTGACTTAAAATTGATTGAGTTCTTTCGACTTGCTCTTTAATTTTATTTGGATCTTCTACAAAAGAACTTACACATTTAAATATATTTTCCGATTTACATTTTGACTGAATGAGTTCTGGTATTATTTCCTCTTTAGCTGCAAAATTTATTATATTTACATATTTAATCTTTACTAGTGCCTTGATTATTAGATAATTGAAAATATTCATTTTATATATGATTACAGAGGGGATTTTACATTTGCAAATTTCCAATGAAACTGTTCCTGATTTCGAAACTGCAAAAACTGATTTTTTAAGAGTGTGTAATTTAATTTTATCGTCACTAATAATTTCACAATTTTTTATTCCTTTTGACTCTAAATAAAATTTTATTAAGTCAGTGTGTTGCTTCGTTGAGTGAAAAATGTAAACAAAATCCTCATATTTATTATTCATTAACTCTATAAATTCCATTAAGATCGGCATCAAAGTTTTTATCTCTGAAGTTCTGCTTCCAGGAAAAACTGATATTAATGCTTTGTTCTTGTCTATAATTTGATTGATATCAATTTTACTCTCAGATGTTTCATCTAATAATGGATGACCAACAAATTCATTGCTCATATTTTCTTTTTCAAAATATGGTTTCTCAAATTTAAATAATAAAAGGATATGATCGATAAATTTTTTGATTTTTTTTACTCTATCTTCCCTCCAAACCCAGACTTGAGGAGCTACATAATGTATTGTCTTAATATTTGAATCTTTATTTTTTACTCTTTCTGCGACCCTTAAAGTGAAATCTGGGCTATCAACAGTAAGTAAAATATCTGGTTTAAAATCTATTATAGCCTTCACTGTATCGTTAATTTTTTTATTTATCTTAAAAATGTTTGTTATTACATTTGTGAACCCTATGTATGTGATTTCATTAAGATTATAAATTGACTTAATACCTAAAGACTCTAGGTTCTCTCCTCCTACACATAGATATTCTACCTCTGAAACTTTTTTTTTTAATTCTTTTATTACCTTTGATGCTAGCTTGTCTCCTGATGGTTCACCTGTAAGTATAAATATTTTTTTCATTTATACATTCTCCAAAGTTCACCTCTATCTGATAATAAATATAAATCTCCACTACTATGTACTTTTATATCTCTAATTCTTCCGATATTTCCTTTAAATAAAATTTTTTCATTAATAAATTTAGAGTTATTAAATTTTATTTTTCTCAAGGATTGATCTTTAAGAGATGTTATCAAAGCGTCACCATTCCATTGTTTAAAAGTTTCTCCCTCGTAAATCGTTATTGCACTAACTGCAATTGATGGTACCCAATATTTAATTGCCTTAGTAAATCCTGGTTTCCATTTTGGCCCAATTTTAGTGCCTGAATAATTAGTTCCGCCCCATCCAAGAATTTTCCATCCGTAATTCTCTCCTAAATTGGCTGTTCCAAACCAATCTCCACCTTTAGCTCCATGGTTTGTAAGATAAATTTTATTATCAAAAGGTGAAAGTGACATTCCTTGGGGGTTTCTCACTCCAATTTGGAAAATTTCTGGAAGCCAATTTTTTTTATTTATAAATTTTGGATTATCTATTGGTATAGATCCATCTAAATTTATTCTAATGATGCTTCCAGGATGTTTTGTGTAATCTTGTGCTATCATACCCTTTCCACGCTCACCGGCACTTATATACAAATGTTTATCTTTAATGACTATTCTTGAACCAAAATGATACCCAGAATTAATTGGTGGTTCAGCCCGAAATATATTTTTAAATATCATCTTTTTTTTGTTAAATTTAGCTTTAGCAACCGATGTACTAGACATACCTTTTGATCTATCCTCTGAATAAGAAATATAAACAAAATTATCTTTATATAGGATATCTAATAGACCTCCCTGGCCATCTTCTAAAATATTAAGGTTATGATTTATATTTATAGTTTTTTTATCCTTCAGATTAAAAAATTTTATATTCCCAATTTTTTCAGTTATGAGAATTTCTTCGTTATTTATAAAAGATAAACTCCAAGGTTTTTCAAATCCTATTTTAATTTTTTCTAATTTGAAATCTTTAGCGTTTAAATTTGAACACAAAAGAAAAAAAATAATAATTTTTTTTATCATTTTACTAAAATAAATATTTTATTTTTATTTGCATATATTATTGATGCTTTCTTATCTAAAAATATATTCTTTTTGTGCTTTAATACTAATCCTTTTAATCCAGCTTTTTTACATTGTTTAATAGTTTCTAGTCCCACAGTCGGTAAATCTATTCTTAAATCCTGTTTTTTTTTTGGAAATTTAACTAATACACCATTGAAATTATTATTTTTCTTTTTAATATTTTTTAACATTGCAGCTGTTCCAGTTTTCTTTTCTATCGCAATTACTTTGTTGTTTCTAGAAATAGCTCCTTGACTAAATGAGTAATCTCCTGAATCATTTATTGCTTTAATCGCATTAACTATATCTATTTTGTCTTTTTCGTTTGGCTTTTGTTTTGTATAAACTCCTTTTTTCAAACTTATTTCTGGAGTAAATATATTTGAACTAATAGTTTTTATTTTTTCTATTTCAAAAATTTTAATTATTTGTTTAAGTATAGCTGCATCTCCCAATTTTAAAACTTTTAAAATTCTAGGAAAATAGTACAAACCTTTAAAATCTAGTCTTACTCTAGAAAAATTTGGTTTATTCACTTTTCCAGCAAAGAGGACTTTTTTACATCTATTTCTTTTTAAAATTGAAATTATTTTTCCAAATTCTCCAATTTTTGCTGGGAAACTATTTTTGTAATTTTTAAAAATATTTTTTTTAGTTAAATCTATTATGATAAATTTTTTTTTAAATTTAATTTTTTTATAAATATATTTTGGAAGGTTTGTTTCTCCAAAAATTAAGCCAATCATAATATTTTAATTATTTGGTAAACAAATTGGTCTTTTTTTATCTTTATTAATAAAGTTAATAATTTCTGATACTAAAATGTTATTTTTGTATTTTTCTCTTATTTTATTTAGATTTTGAAGAAGGTTGCTTGATGAAAATATTTCTTTATAAGCTTTGTTAAGCTCCATAATTTTACTATTATCATATTTTTGTCTCCTTAAACCTATTAAATTTAATCCCTCTAGATAATTTCTATGACCTAGGCAAAGTCCAAACGGTATAACATCTTTTGTTACTCCAGTTAGTCCACCTATCATTGCCATTCTTCCAATTCTTGTAAACTGATGAACAGCTGCGTTTCCTCCAATAATTACAGAGTCTTCTACTAAAACGTGACCACCTAAGGGTACATTATTTGCAATAATAACATTATTTCCAATTTTACAATCATGAGCTATATGTGAAGAAATCATAAATAAACAATTATTGCCAATTATAGTTTTCAATCCTCCACCTTCTGTTCCTGGATTGATAGTTACATATTCTCTAATAGTATTATTTTCTCCTATTACTAAACTATTTTTTTCATTATTGAATTTTAAATCTTGCGGTTGTGTACCAATACTCGCAAACGGGAAAATTTTTGTCCCTTTTCCAACTGTGGTGTATCCCTCTATATGAACATTAGAAATTAAATTTACATTTTCTTTTAATTCAACATTTGGTCCAACAAAACAAAATGGTCCAATATTTGCAGATTTTGAAATTTTAGCTTTTTTGTCAATTATACTCGTATTATGTATCATTATTTTCTATCGACTATTGTTGCTGACCATTCTGCATCTGCCATTCTTTTTCCCTCTACTTTTGCTGTTCCTTTGTATTTCCAAACTCTTCCATGAGTTCTAAGCGCTTCAACTTCTAAATGTAATTCGCAATCAGGTATGACTGGATTTCTAAATCTAGCCTTGTCTACTCCCATCAAAAAAACTAACTTATTGTCATAAACCTCTCGATCAATACCATGTGCTGTAAAAGCGGCGGCTGCTTGACCAAAAGCCTCAACAATAAGTACACCTGGCATAACAGGTTGATTTGGAAAATGACCTTGTACATAGAATCCATTTTTTTTAACATACATTATCCCTGTGGCTGATTTGAGTGGAACTATATTAATTATTTTATCAATCAGAAGCATGGGCTCTCTATGTGGTAATAAATTTTCTATATCTTTTTTACTTAATGTTTCCATAATCATTTTTTTTTTTTGATTTTTTATAAAATCTTTGAAAGAAACTGCAGGATAACCCATTATTATTTTGTTGTCTTCAACGTCATTAACTACCCCACTTCCTCCGCCTATTTTTACATTATTACCAATTTTTAAATGGCCTGATACGCCTGCCTGTCCTCCAATTGAAACATTGTTGCCGATTTTTGTACTTCCTGCAAAACCTACCTGGCCAGCTATCATACAATTAGATCCAATTTTAACATTGTGTGCTATGTGTACTTGATTATCTATATAAGTATTTTTTCCAATTTCAGTATCGTCAATTGATCCTCTATCAATTGTGCATCCTGATGATATTTCTACATCATTATTGATAATAACTTTACCAATGTGAGGAAATTTTAAGTTTTTTTCTTTAAGAGGTATAAATCCAAAACCTTTTTGTCCTATTTTACAATTATCTTGAAGCACTACTCTATCTCCTAACAAACAGTTTTTAATAATTACATTTGATCCAATAATACAATTAGCGCCAATTTTTACGTTTTGTTCAATAATTGTATTAGATCCGATTATAGAATTTTTGCCTATTTTAACCTTTTTACCAATTAAAACATTATTTCCAAATTTTACAGAATTGTAACTCTTCTTGCTTGGTGATTTTAAAGATAAATCTGGATAATCAATATCGGCATCTGGATAGATTTTTTTTAAAGATTTTGCTAATTCAAATAAAACATTTTTTACAATTATTTTGTCAACACTAGAGGGAAGATGATTTTTCAACCTCTCAGTTGTAATACAAGCACTAGCTTTTGTATTTTTTGCTTCATCTACGTATTTTGCTGAGTCAAAAAAAGTAAGGTCATTTCTTTTTGATTTTTTTAGAGGTTTAATATCATTAATAATAAAATTTTTTTTAAAATCAATATTAGGAAAGATTTTATTTATTTTTATATTATTTTTTTTGAAAAAAAAATTTGAATTCATTCAAATTTAATTTAGCTTAATTGATTTTAATTTTTGATTTAATTTTCCCATTATTTCTTTAGTAATATCCAAATTTTCATCTGCTAAGAGAAGATTTTTTTTGTCTATAACCATTCTAATTTTCTTCTCTTGCATATATTCTCTTATAATTGGATTAAGGTTTTTTAAAAGTTCATTCCTTGCTTTGGCTCTTTCAGTCGCTACAGAATTTAACAGGTTATTTCTTTCTTTTTGTAAGTTTGAAACTTTTGATCTTAATTCAGTTACTTTTTTTTTATATTCCTCGGGTGAAATAATTTTTTTTTGCTCTATAATTTTCTTTTCCTCTTCCTGTATATTTTTTTCTTTATTATTTAAACTTTTAATACCTTTATCTAGCTTGTTTTTAAGATATGTTTGAGCTTTTTTACCAGCATTACTCTCATTAAGAATAAATTTAAAATCTAGAAAATAAGGCGCATCTGCAAATAAACTATTAGCTGAAAAAAAACTTATAAATAAAATAATTAAAATCTTTCTTAAAAAGCTCATTTTAAAAAGTTGTTCCAAGGTTAAAATTAAAACTTTCTGTTACATCTGTGTCTGCTTTTAATAGGTTAGAAGCTAAAGTAAATGTCATCGGGCCTATAGGTGAGTTCCATCTAGCTGTAAGGCCTGTGGAAGATCTTAATTCATTACTTTGATCTACAGAACTATCGTAATCCACCCCCCATACATTTCCAAAATCAAGAAAAAAACTAATGTCAGTATTTGTCGATTCAGGAAGTAAAGACGGCAAATTTGTTTCAAAATTAAAAGCTGCTGAATAATTTCCACCAATATGATCGTTTCCATCTTTTGGTCCAATTTTATTTTTTTCAAAACCTCTTAATCTTCTTGAGCTTAAGCTAGTTCTTTTACTCAGTCTTACATTATCCTCTCCAATACCAGTAACTGCTGAGGCGTAAAATTTGAATGCACTAACTACATCTGTACTAAAAGAATGATACTTACTTACACTTAAAACATTTGAGATTGACGCGCTATCTGAGTAAAAAGGTAAGCTTTGACTAAAACTTATGATCGAACCACTTGTAGGCATAAATGCCCTATTTCTTCTATCGTAACTAAACCCATACCTTCCAGCTACTTCACTAAAAGTTCCACTCTGTTTTTTTAAAGTATCAGAGGCGTTAGTCTTTGTTTCTAAATCATCATAGCTTCCGCTAAATCCTAATGACGCTGTAATATTTTTATATTGCTCAAAAGACGTTCCAATACCAGCTGATAAAATCGAGTTTTTATAACCTCTATCTGGAACATCATTATTAGTACTAGATATAGAATAATTTAAAGAATTTCCTAAAAAATCATAGTTTGGATCTTCATAGTTTAAAGTTCCCTTAATTCTCTCCTCGTCAACTTCAGCATTAAACCCCACTTTCTTACCTTGGCCTAACCAATTATTTTCAGAAACATTAAACGCAAAACTACCACCATTCGTACCTACACCTGCACCTGCTGATATTTCCCCAGTAGGCTTTTCTTCAACATTAATAGTTATAGTTTTTAAATTATTTTTACTTCCGTCTTCTACTTTTGATGTAACATTTTTAAAAATGTTTCTCGATTTTATTTCTGCTATTGATTTATCTAAATTAAGTTTTGTAAAAGGGTCGCCTTCGTCTAAAATAAGTTCACTTCTTATAACATCTTCATTAGTTACGTTATTTCCAGTTATTGAAATTCTCTCAACTAATACCTTATCTCCTTCAAAAACATTAAATATAATTTTGATAGTATCATCTTCAATTACTTCCTCAACATTATGCTCAACAAATTGTAAATTTTTGTCTGCAATTAATTCATCAAGGTTTTCTAATAATTTTTTTACCTTAAACGGTGAATAATAACTACCCAAATATTTTTCGTACTCTTTGTTTAATGAAAAAAATAGTTTTTTATCAAAAACTGGATCTACATTTGTTGATATTTTTTGAATTACATATCTTATTCCTTCATCAATAGAATAAACTAAATCAGCTTGACCCGTATCTTGATTAATTTGTGCCATATTAGAGTTTACTTTTACATCATAAAAACCAAGAGATTTATAATAATTTGATAAAAGTCTTTTATCTAAATTAATTAAGTTTTCAGAAAAATTTGTATTTCTCGAAATTATTTTCCAAAATTTATCTTCCTCACTTGCAATAATATCTCGAAGTCTACCTGATCTAATTGAATTATTTCCAATAAATTTGATCGAGGATATTTTTGTTTGCTTTCCTCTATCAACTTCAATAACTAAATCTAAATTATCACTATCAACCTCTCTTACTTTTGCATTAACAGAGCTAAAATTGTAACCTGCAGAAGCGTATAAATCTTTAATCAATTCAATATCTTTAGCTAAATAAGATTTTATAAATGACCTCTTCTCTTTTAGCTTGATTATTTTTTTTATTTGATCTTTATAATTATTACTCTTTTCACCTAATATAATTAGCTGATTTATAATTGGATACTCTTTTAAAGTAACAGTAAGAGTGTTGTTAATTAAATTTACACTTACGTTTTCAAAAAAATTAGTTGAATATAAATTTTTTAAGATGTCATCTAAATCGTTATCAGAATAATTTTTACCAATACTTATCTCTCCGTATATTTTAACTGTTTCATCAGAAACTCTTTTGTTCCCTTTTATGATTAAGTTGTTTGCCACCTCGGCGTTTAAAGAGGTTATTGAAAAAATCGAAATTATCAAAATGATCAAAATATTTTTCATAAGTATTAACTAATTTTCTTTATAGTTGATTTTCTCGCCCAGTTATCAATTTCATATATTTGATTAATATTTTTAGGTCTTCTTATAGCATATTTTTTATAATTTCTATCTTTCAGAATGCTCAAAATGAATTTATTAATGCTGAGAAAAGGTATCTTTTTTCCTAAAAAATGTTCAACTAATATTTCATTTGCTGCATTAATAATTATAGGAGTAGACGGATATTCATTTGCTCTCTTTTTGAGCTTTATAATTGGAAATATTTTTTGATCAACTTTTTTAAAGAAAATACTTTTTAAATAATTGCTTTCCTTCATTTTGTAAAATTCTTTAATATTTAGACCTTTATCAAAAATAGCGTTTGCTAGAGGTATTATCATTGATGTCTCATGATAAACAAATTTAGTTAATCCATTTTTAAATGTTACTATTGCATGTACAAGAGACTCTGGGTGTATAACAATTTCAAGTTTACTTTCAGGTAAATTAAATAATTTTTGAGCCTCAATTAATTCAAAAATTTTGTTCATTAAAGTTGCAGAATCAATTGAGATCTTCTTACCCATTTTCCACCTAGGATGTTTTAAAGCATCAGAGGGTTTTATTTTATTAAGATCATTCACTTTAGTATTTAAAAAAGGGCCTCCTGAGGCCGTAATAATTATTTTTTTAATTTCATTAATGTTATGATTTTCTAAAATTTTCATTATTGAAAAATGTTCTGAGTCAATTGGAATAATTTTTGTATTATTTATAGTTGCAGCTTTTTTAATTATATTCCATCCACATATAACTGACTCCTTGTTTGCAATCAGTATTTTTTTTGAATTTTTAATCATAGAAATAGTAGGTCTTAATCCTGCTAATCCAGGAATAGCAGATATAGTTAAATCACTTTTCATAAAAGATTTATGTGACTCAAAATTATTTAAAATTTTAATTTTCTTTTTTTTTAATTTATTTTTTATTTTTTCAAATGTTTCAAAATTATTAATAATAAATATTTTTGGTTTATATTTTTTGATTTGATTGAGAATTGTCGAGTAATTTTTATTTGCTGAAAGAATATTTACTTTGAAATGATTTTTTTTTTTTATCTATAATTTTTAATGTAGAAAGGCCTATTGAGCCAGTTGATCCAAGAATTGAAATTGATTTAGTCATAGAAAAAATAATAAGAGTCCAGTTGGTAAACCAAAAAGTATACTATCTAACCTGTCAAGAATTCCACCATGACCTGGTAAAAAATTACTTGTATCTTTAATTTTTGCTTTTCTTTTTATATATGAAAAAATTAAATCTCCAATTTGGCATGCTATAGAAATTCCGATCGAAAGGAATAAGATGCTTAGGTTTACAGTATTAGTATAATAAAAAGTAAGGGACATTATTGTTAAATAAGTAAATACAATAGAACCTATTGCGCCAGAAATTGTTTTATTGGGACTTATCTTTGTAAGTTTTGGTCCTTTTAAAAAGTTTCCAATAACATATCCTCCAATGTCTGAAGATATACAACCTAATAATATAATTAAAATTAGAATTTTAAGATGAATTAAATCGGAAAATACCAAAAATAAAAAACAAAAGAAAAACATATAGGTTATAAAAAAGAAATTGAAAAAAAATATGAAAATATTTCTTTTAAATATTTTATTTATTAAGTTATGAAATTCAAGAAGCGCAATTACGCCTAATACTATTAAACTATATACTAAAAATATTTTTAAGGTAAAAATTAGATATACCATTATTAACAAAAATAAAGATGTATAAACTCTGTTTTTAAAATTTTTTTTCATTAAATTTTGCCAAAATTTCTCTTACTTTTTTTATATTTAGATATAATTTTTTTTAAATCACTAGAATTAAAATCAGGCCACAATTTTTTTAAGAAAAAAAGTTCAGCATATGCAAGCTGCCAAAGCATAAAATTGCTCAGTCTTTGATGTCCGCCTGTTCTTACAAGTATTTCTGGGTCGGGCATATTTTTAGTATAAAGATTTTTTTCAAAATTTTTCACATTAGTTTGTTTTGTTTTATTTGCTGCTCTTACTATCTCATTTTTTGATCCATAATTGACAGCTAAATTTACAACAATTTTTTTGTTTTTTTTTGTATAACTCAGTGTTTTTTTTAGAATTTGCCTTATATCTGGAGATAAATTTTTTTGATCGCCTAATATGTTAATTCTTATTCCTGATGAATTGATAATCTTCAACTCTTTAGAAAAGTAACTTTTAATTAGTCTAAATAAAAAATTTATCTCTGCTCTTGGTCTTTTCCAGTTTTCAGATGAAAAAACATAAAAAGTAACGAATGGTATTTTTAGATTTATTGAGGCTTTAACAATTTTTTTTACTGTCTCAACTCCTTTAATGTGGCCAAAGTTTCTCCCTTTAGATTTTTTTTTACCCCACCTTCCATTGCCATCCATAATGAAAGCAATATGGTTGAGCTTGTTCATATTTGTATAATCTCTTTTTCTTTTTCAATTAGTATTTTTTCGATATTTTCAATGTTTGAATCAGTTATTTTTTGTATGTTTTTTTCAAAATTTTTATTTTCATCTTCTGATATTTTTTTATCTTTAAGTTTTTTTTTTAAATCTTCGTTAGCTTCTCTTCTGATATTTCTTATTGCGATTTTACTTTTTTCACCCATATTTTTTAGAATCTTAATCATCTCTTTTCTTCTTTCCTCCGTAAGGTCTGGAATTCGTAATCTGATTATTTGTCCATCTATTTGTGGATTTATTCCTAATTCTGATTTTTGTATAGCTGACTCAATAAGGTTTATATTTGCTTTATCCCAAACTTGTATCGAAATCAATCTTGCCTCTGGCACACTTACAGTTCCAAGTTGTTGTATTGGCATAAATTGTCCGTATACATCGACCTTGATAGTATCCAACATGTTTATATTAGCTCTTCCTGTCCTTAATGTAGATGTATCTTTTCTGAATGATTGGATGCTCTTTTCCATTTTAATTGAATAGTTTTTCTCGTTAAATTCAGAGCTCAATTTTACACTCCTTCACCAACTTTAAATCTTATAAAATCTTTTATTTTTATTTGACCATTTGAAGAATTCTCTTTAATAACATCAGAGACTTTTTTTTGTGAGTCCATGATCCAAATCTGATTTAAAAGTGAGTTATCGTTTAAAAACTTATTTATTTTTCCTTTAGATATTTTATCTACCATTTCTGCAGGCTTACCAGAATTAATTATTTCTGCTTTTATAATTTCTAATTCTTTGTCTACAATTTTTTTATCTATACCTGACTCTGTTATTGAAAGAGGGTTAGATGCAGCAACATGCATTGCAATTTTTGTACCTAGCTCCTTTATCTCTTTTGATGTTCCCCCTTCTAATTTTACAATAGCTATAATTTTACCAATATTTTTCTCTATTGCGGAGTGCACATAGAAAGAATTCACACCATTTTCATTATTAAAAAAATTTGCTCTTCTTATGGTAATTTTTTCACCAATTTTTGCGATCAAACTTACTAAATTGTCTTCAACTGTCTGACCGTTTTTTGTTTTATAGCTATTTATTTTTTCTAAGTTTGCCTTACATATAAAATTTATTTCAGATAATTCTTTACAGAAACTTATAAAATCCTCATTTTTTGCAACAAAATCTGTTTCACTATTTATTTCTATAATTGAAACCTGTCCTTCATGTTCTTGGGCTAAGACTAAACCTTCAGAAGCAGTTCTGCTCATTTTTTTAGATGCTTTAGCAATACCTTTTTTTCTTAAAAATTCTATAGATTTTTCTATATCACCTTTTGTGTCATCTAAAGCTAATTTACAGTCTTTAAATCCTACACCAGTAAGTTCTCTGAGTTTTTTTATATTTTCTAACAGTTCTTTATTTGACATTATTTTTTGAAAAAATATTAATTTTTTTTACTTTCAGATTTCAATGGTTTATCTTTTTTAACATCAGCATCCTTGATAAACTTTTCAGCATCTTTAATTGTATTTTTTAATAATTCGCAATAAAGATTAATTGATCTTCTCGCATCATCATTACCAGGTATTGGAAAATTAATTCCTGTTGGATCCGAGTTGGTGTCTAAGACAGCGATAATCGGTATCCCAAGTTTTTTTGCTTCTGCTACTGCAAGAGATTCTATATTAGTGTCAATTATAAATAATAAATCTGGTGTTTTTTTCATTTCAACAATACCACCTAACGATCTATTAAGTTTTTCTTTTTCTTTACCAAATTTTAATATTTCTTTTTTTGTAAATCCTACGTTTTCTTTTGAAAGTTGGTCGTCTAATTTTTTTAATCTTTTAATTGAATTTTGAATTGTATTCCAGTTTGTAAGCATTCCGCCTAACCATCTGTAGTTAACGTAATATTGATTAGTTTCTTTAGCAAGTTCACTAATTTGTTCCGATGCTTGTTTTTTTGTAGATACGATTAAAATTTTTCCTCCATTGGATATTACTTTATGTACTTGAACCAATGCGTTTTTTAAAAACTCAACAGTTTGTGTTAAATCAATAATGTGTATTGAATTTTTTTCTCCAAAAATAAATTTTTTCATTTTTGGATTCCATCTAAGCGTTTTGTGACCTAGGTGTACACCCGCCTCTAATAATTGTTTTATGTCTACTTTTGGTACGTTCATATTTTTTTCCGGTTAATCCACCACAGTAATTCCATTTTAATGGACCGGTAGGGCAATGCCCTTCTAACTGTGTGCGTAATATTCAACTGATATATACAAACAACCTAAAAAATCAATACTCTAAAAGGTTATTTTTTCCACATATTCCTTGGCTTTTAGAGCTTTTAAATCTTTCAAGTCAAATTTTCGATTATTTTTAAGGAAATAACTTGCTGTTTGTTTTCTATCTTTAATAATTAGATTTATTGATGTGCTCCCATTTTTAGATAAAATTTTTTTTATTTCGTCTAAATTAAAATTTTCATTTAATTCTATAGTAACTTTAGAATAAGGTTTATTTATTACCTCATATAAACTTGATATCTTTTTTATATTAACCCTTTTTTTCGTATCATTACCTACAATATTATCTTTTTGTAAAGATAAGACAAATGACTCCGACTCTTTTAATTGGCTTCTATTATTAATTAATGTTTCAGCAAAAACAAATAATTCGAATTCTCCTTTTTCATCACTAAATTTAATGATTGCATATGGTGTACCTTTAGCGCTCTTTTTCTCTTGGATTGACATTATTGTTCCTGCAACCGTACCATCTTTTGCATTATTATTATAAAATTGATCATAAGAAATAATATCCAATTGATTTAAAATATCTTTAAATTCACTGAGTGGATGATTTGAAATATAAAATCCTAAGGCTTTGAATTCTTCACTTAGAAGCTCTTTCTGAGACCATGGTTCTGATATTGCAAATTCAAATTCATCTTTAAAATTTTCAGTTTCATCGAATAGATTACTTTGATTGTTGTTTTTATCTAAATTAATATTTTTAATTTGTTGGATAATTTTGGGAATTGAGTTGAAAATTTTACTTCTATCAGTGTCAAATTCGTCAAATACGCCTGCTTTTGTCAAACCTTCAAGTTGTAATTTGTTTACATCTTTAGCGTCTACTCGATTTATAAAGTCCAATAAAGATTTAAATTTACCATTTTTTTCTCTTTCCTTGACTATATTTGAAATAGCTTCAAAACCTACATTTTTAATCGCTCCTAAACCATAATAAATTATTCCATCCATAGATTTAAATTCAGCAAAACATCTATTTATTGAAGGTCTGACAATTTTTACATTTAATCTTTTTAATTCCTCTACAAACTCTCTTAATTTTGAACTATTAGTAAGTTCAGTCGACATTGTAGCAGCAATGAAATCCTCTTTATAATATGTTTTTAAAAAAGCTGTTTGATAGGCAATAAGAGCATAAGCTGCTGCATGACTTTTATTAAAACCATATTGCGCAAAAGGTTCTATTTTTGTGAATACAAAGTTTGCTACTTCTTTTGCTATACCGTTCTTAATCGCTCCACTGATAAAGTTTTCTTTCTGTTTGTCTAATTCTGCTTTCTTTTTTTTTCCCATTGCTCTTCTTAAAATATCTGCTTCACCAGCAGTAAATCCCGCTAAAGTCTGAGCAATTTGCATTACTTGTTCTTGATAGATTATAATTCCATAAGTAGATTTTAAAATGTCTTTTAAAATTGGGTGAATGTAGTCTGGTTCTTTAATTCCATTTTTACAATCGTTATAAACTGGAATATTGCTCATTGGCCCTGGACGGTAAAGAGCTACTAAAGCTATTATATCATCAAATTTGTTTGGTTTCATTTGTTTTATAGCCTCTCTCATGCCGGCACTCTCTAACTGAAACAAACCAGTGGTTTCACCCGTAGAAAGAAGTGAAAAAACTTTCTCATCTTTTTGATCTATTTTAGTTATATCTACAGTGATGTTTTTTGATTTTAATCTTTTTAAGGTTTTATCTATTACAGTAAGTGTTTTTAAACCAAGTAAATCAAATTTGACTAGACCTGCATTCTCTGATGAATACATATCAAATTGAGTTGAGGGCAATATTAAGTTTGAGCTATGATCCACATAAAGCGGAAATTGTTCCGCTAACTTATCCCCTGCAATCACTACGCCAGCGGCATGAGTTGCCATATTTCTATTTAAACCTTCTAATTTTAAAGATAGCTCAAGCAATTTTTTCACTTTCGAGTTATTTTTTACTTCTTCTTTGAACCTTGGCTCTCTGTCAATTGACTCCTGTAAAGTAAGTGGACGAGAGGGATCAAAAGGAACCATTTTACAAAGCCTATCAACATGTCCATATGACAAACCAAGCACTCTGCCTACATCTCTAAGAGCCATTCTAGCTTTCAGTTTTCCAAAAGTGATAATGTGTGCTACGCCATCTTTATATTTAGTTCTTAAGTATTCAAAAACTTGATCTCTTTTTTCTTCACAAAAATCAATATCAAAGTCTGGCATGGAAATTCGATCTGGATTTAAAAATCTCTCAAAAATTAAATTATATTCTATAGGATCCAGATCAGTAATATCTAAGCAGTAAGCTACAAGAGATCCAGCTCCAGATCCTCTTCCTGGTCCTACAGGAATCGAGTTTTTTTTTGCCCACTTTATATAATCAGATACAATTAAAAAATAACTAGCATAATTCATTGAATTGATAATATTAATCTCATGATGAAGTCTATCACTGTATATTTTAAATATTTGTTCTTTTGTTTTTGATAAATTTCTCTTTAAAATAAAGTTTGCAATTCTATTTTTTAATCCTGCTTGAGCTTGAGTAGATAATTCAGTTTCAGGGGATCCGCTCTTCCCATCAGCTATAGAAGGTAGTATCGGTTTTGATTTTTTTGGCTTAAAATTAAATCTTAGATGAAAATTATAATTATTTTCTAAAGCTTCTGGTATATCAGAGTAAAGCTTTTTTAAATCGTCAATTTTTTTAAAGTAGTGTTCATTGCTTAATTTAAACCTATTCTTGTCATCTACAAAACTTTTTTCACCTATACACTTTAACGCGTCATGTGCTTCATACATTTCTTGTTCAAGATAAAAAACTTCTTGCGTTGCTATTAGGGGAACATTTAAAGATTTAGAATATTTTAAAAGATAATTCTCAAAGTTTTTTTCATCTATTTCGTTGTGTCTTTGAATTTCAAAGTAAATTCTGTTTTTAAAGTGGGCCTTTAATAGATTAATTGTATCGATAAAATTCTTAGTTTTATTACTTTGAATTAATTTGCCAAAGTAATCTCTAAAGCTTCCTGTAAGAATTATAATATCTTGATTATTTGAGATGAGTTCATCAATGTTTAATGATGGTTCCTCTGTTTCTTTGCTATTTAAATAACTTAAAGATGATAGTTTGGTAAGGTTTTTATATCCAACGACTGTTTTTGCATAAAGTGTAATTTTACCAATAACATTATGCGCTTTAAGGTTTATTTGAGTGCCAATTATTGGGTGAGTACCGACTTTAGATAGTTTTTCAGAAAACTCAAGGGCTCCACATAAATTATAGCTATCAGCAAGACCAATTGATTTAATTTTATTTGCTTTACAAAATTCAGCTAAATCATCAATTTTAATTGCGCCTTCACAAATTGAATATTGAGTGTGTATTTTTATATGATTGAATTTTTTTTCATTAGCGAGCATTCACTCGTTTTATAATACCATCAGAAATATACAACTTGTAATCAGCCCTGTTAGCAAGTTCTCTATTGTGAGTTGCAAAGATTACAGTCTTTCCAAGTTTTTTTAATTTTATAAATAGTGAAAAAATTTCTTTTGAGGTTTTAAAATCTAAATTACCAGTTGGTTCATCAGCTAATATTAATTTTGTCTCTGCAATCAATGCTCTAGCTATTGCAACTCTTTGCTGTTCACCCCCTGAAAGTTCATTTGGAAAATGGTTTGATCTATTTTGAATTTTAAGATCTTTCATAATTTTAGAGGCTTTTTCTGATATAGTTTTACTTTTTTCGCCTTTAATGATTAGAGGCATCATTATATTTTCTAAAGCAGTAAAATCAGTTAATAAATTGTTATCTTGAAAAATTACTGAGA
>MDTA01189189.1_pt1 | contig 17882 bp, 18 predicted proteins | sample 811151 | NCBI WGS metagenome assembly MDTA01 (sample SAMN05326648, study PRJNA326480) | marine metagenome | isolation source: seawater | place: Indian Ocean: South | collected 2010
AAAAAGAATTAAACGAAAATAAATAATATGTTAAAAACTTATAGGCACACTGGAATAATAGTAAGTAATTTAAAAAAATCTTCTTTTTTTTATGAAAAAAATTTTATTCTTTTCATTAATTGCATTTTTATTTTTAATTTTTTTAAATAAAAATAAATTCAAGCCGATATTTTATAACTTAAAAAAAAGTTATCTTTCGCACAAATTTTCTAGCTGCTATAAAAATACAAACTCAATCTCTAAAGAAAAAATTATATTTGTTGCTGGGCATACATATGGTCACCCTGAAGACAACAATAGAAGCACTTATCCAAAATTTATATCTTATTTAAATGAAAAAAATATCAAAAGTGAAAAAATTATTTTAGCAGGTGATATAGTTCAGAAGACTAATTTAAAAAATCTTTCAACTGTAAAAAAAGAGTTAAATAATTTTTTTAATAATATTTACGTTGCTCCAGGAAATCACGATGTAAAACTGGGGTCAACTGATGAAAGAAAAGTTTTTCTTCAGGTTTTTAAAAAAAATTTTAATTCATTTTTATACAAAGATAATCTATTTTTTATCTTAGACACCACCATAAATCCAGGCAATATAACAGAAGATCAATTAAAATTAATAAAGAATGAATTAAGCAAAAATAAGAAATTAAATAGTATTTTTATAATTACCCACCATGTAATTTGGGAAAATTATGTCAAACAAAATGTACAGTCTGCTGTTAAAAAAAATTTTTTTCTAAATAATAATTTTGGCCAGTTAAAAAAAATTCTTTTAACTCATAAAAATTATAAAAGTATTATATTTATCGCTGGAGATGTAAGTGTTACCAACAAGACTACAAAGTTATTTTGTGAAAAAAATGAAAATTTTTATTATTTAATGACAGGTATGGGTAGTAAAAATTTTGATAATTATTTAAAAATATCTATATCAGAACAAGGTAAATCAGTATCTATTGTACCAGTTTTTTTTTAAAAATATTTAGCTATCGACTTTATTCTTTAGCTGGTATAGTAAATGATTAATTATTATGAATAAACAAGTAAAAGAATATACAACAGATGGAAAAGTTCGACATTTTTCTACTGAGGAAGATATTAATACAAAGCTAGGTAATATAATCGGTCAAAAATTTATTGATTATAGAAAAGTTTGGGATGCAGCCAATAGATTTGAAGTAGTAACAGATTTTCCACTTTTTTTACACTTAGATATGAATCAAAACTGTAATTATAAATGTCCTCATTGCATCATTGGTCATAAAAAAGAAGTAGACGAATATTATGAAGGTGAGCCTTTAAATTTTAACGATTTTAAAAAGATTGTAGATGAGGGATCAGAGTATGGATGCCCTTCCTTATCGCCACAGGGAAATAATGAGCCTTTTTTAATAAAAGATTTGCACAAATATATTTACTATGCACATCAAAAAGGATTTATCGACATCATGTTAAATAATAATGGATCTGCATTAACTCCAAAAAGATCTCAACAAATTTTAGATTCGGGTCTTACGAGAATAAGATTTAGCTTTGATGCATTTACTCAAGATACTTACTCAAAGGTTAGAGTTGGCAGCCTTCCGTTAGATAGAGTGATAAGAAATGTTGAAACATTTTTAGAATTAAAAGAAAAAGGTAACTATAAATTACCAATTGTTGGAGTAAGTTTTTGTAAAGTGAAGCAAAATGAACATGAGGTAGATAATTTTACTAAATTTTGGCAATCAAAAGTTGATTTAATTAGTATTCAAAAATTTATGCCTCCAACTACAAATAAAGAGAAGTACAAAAAATACTATGCAACTGATCAATATAATGAAAAACCTATTACAGAATTCAAATGTGTTCAACCTTTTCAAAGATTCGTGTTTAGAAATGAATTTATGTATCCATGCTGTGTAAGTTTTAATAAAGCTCTTAAACTTGGCTCAATTAAAGATACAAAAATTTATGATGCTTGGCACTCTCCTAAAATGAATGAAATAAGAGAGCTTCACAAAAATGGTAAATTTTATGAAAATAAAACTTGTAAAGATTGTGTAAATTTAATTTATCCCCCTAAAGAAAAAGATCACCCTATTAAACAAATTTATTAAATGATAAACTAGCCAATTCTTTTCAAAATTAATATGAATAATAATTTTCTAGATTTTTATTTAAATGAACAGGTGCAAATAAACCTTCAGGTTTTTATTCAAGGCTTGCTAATAGCCGCGGTACTAAGTTTTATAATACAATTAGTTTATGTTAAATTTTCTAACTCATTTTCAAATAAATATGATTTTTCAAAAAATTTTATTGTTTTAGGCTTAGCAACTACACTTGTTATAACAATTGTTAAATCATCACTTGCTTTATCACTTGGATTAGTTGGCGCATTATCAATAGTAAGATTTCGAGCGGCAATTAAAGATCCAGAGGAGTTGGTATACTTATTTCTTGTTATCGCTACAGGACTCGGATGTGGTGCGGGTCAAATAAAAATTACAGTAATTGGAGTTTTGTTTGCAATATTAATTATAATATTTTTTTCTCTTTTTTGGAGAAGAAGCAAACTCAAACAGGGTGAAATTTTAAATTCCAGTATAGTTTTTGAAAAAAGAATGCCAGATACTTCGATCAATACACTTATTAAAAAAATAAATCCTTTGTGTAAGCAAATAAATTTTATATCTCTTTCTTCAACGGACACACAAACGACTCTTAATTTAGATCTGCTACCAAATAACTTTTTAAATATTGGAAAGATACAGGAAGAAATTAAAAAAATTGATAGTAAAGCAAAAATTATGTTTGCAAAAGACAATTTACTTTCTCTTTAATGAATGATTATAAAAGCAAAGAAAAAAAAAGATTCATTTAATTTTAATTTTTTTTTTAAAGCCTATTTTATTACTAGCATAATTCTAATATCCATTTTACTATTAATTTTTTTTAATACAGGTCCTTGGGTTAATTCAAAAAAAGAATTTTTAAATAGAATTTATTTTAATGGATTAAATAATTATTCCAAAATACTAGAAATTTCTTTAAAAGGTTTAAAGGGTTTATTTAATAATTATGAAGAAATAAACATTAACCTGCCCTACGAGAGCATTATGCTTCTCGAGAAAGATCGGGCTAAATTGATTAAAAATTCCATTCAAGGTTTAAGATCTCAGAGTCACGTATTCACGGAATCCTCAGGGTCTGTAAATTACAATGGAGAGGACATTCCAATTAAAATAAGATTAAAAGGAGACAGAGACACTCATTACAAACAAAAGGAAAAGTCATCTTACAAAGTAGAAATAAAAGGGGATGAAAGACTTATGGGTATGAGAAAGTTCTCTTTTATGAAGCCAAGAGCTAGAAATTATATCCATGAATGGCTTTTTCACGAATTTTCAAGCGAAGGTGGTCTAATAAAATTAAAATATAATTTCATTAATCTTAAAATTAACGGTGAAAGTCTTGGTTTATATGTTCTTGAGGAAAGTTTTGATAAAGATTTAATAGAGCGATCTGGTAGAAGAAATGGTCCAATTTTTTCTTTAGAAGAGGAATTTAATATAGATATATTTTCTGCAAAATTTGAGCTTTTTAATAAAAATTATTGGAATAAGAAAGAAAATATAAAACTTTCAAATTATGCTAGAAGTAGATTAGAGTCGTTCTTGAGTGGACAATTAAATTTAAATGAAGTTTTTGATTTAGATAAATGGGCATGGTTTTTTTCTGTAGCTGATCTTACTTACACACACCATGGACTAGATCCTAGAAACGTAAAATTTTATTATAATCCACTTAACGGATTGTTTGAACCAATCCCTTATGATGGTCACAGGTTTTCAAAAAATTATAATAAAAATCTTTTAAATTTTGATCATAGAAACTCTTTCGAGATGTCTTCTTTATGCAAAAATAATGATTGTAAAAACGATCATGTAGAGAAATGGCTATATAAATTTTTCTATAAAAAAAATGGAGGATTAAATTCAGAATTTTATTTAAAATACATTAGCTCAACAGAAAATATCACAAATAAAAATTTTTTAAATAATTTCTTTAATCAAAATAAAGAAAAAATAAATAGAATTAATTCAGGAATATATTCAGATTACTTTTTAATTGATAATGTCACCTATTCAAAATATGGACCTGGACTTTATTATTTTTCACAGGAAGATATTTTTTATAGATCTAATGTTTTACAAGAAAAAATTCAAAAAAAATTAAATAAAATTTCTGCTATAGAAACAGAAAAAAAAATTATCTTAAACAATAATTATGAACCTAACAATATCTCATTGAAAATATCAAATTTAATTTGTGAAAAAAGAGAAAACCAAAATACTTTAAAAAAAAATATTAAAATAGAAGATAAAAATAAATATTTTCAAAGCTTTGAGCTATCAAGAGATAAATTTGATTTAAAAAATTTAAGATGCCAATTTGTCGAATTTACTGATCAATTTAATAAAAAAACTTATTTAAAAAAAATAGATATTAAAATTAAAAAAGATTTAATTTTAAAAAAAGATAAAAAAAAATATCTTAATTATTTTGAAAATATCGAGAATAATCTTTATTTAAAAAGTTCTAAAATTGTTATTGATAGGGATATATATATTCCAAAAAATTATGTTGTTAAAATTAAGCCAGGACAATCGATTATTTTAAAAAATAACGCTTTTATAATATCAGACTCGCGTTGGCTAGTTGGGGGAAAAGAAAAAAAAACATTTATTACTGGATTAAAAGATAATTTTGGTGGAGGTTTGGTTATAAAGAATGATAGTGAAGCATCCTCATTTATTAACACAGAGTTTAAATTTTTCTCAGGAGTTGAAAACAGGTTTTTACATGATTTTAATTTTCAAAAGACAGATTTAGTTTTGACAAGCTATAATGAAAACAAAAAAAATTCATACTTATATAAAAAAACTAATTTCCAGAGTGAAAATTTTAATTTCTCAGATGATTTTGCTTTCACTGGTTCAATAAATTTTTACAATACAAAAGTTGATTTAAAAGATTGTTTTTTTGTAAAAATTGACTCTGAGGATGCTTTAAATATTGTATCCTCAAATTTTGATATAAATACAGTATGGTTTGAGGAAAATAGCTCAGATTCCATTGATATAGATTTTGGTAAAGGTGAAATTAAAAATGGAACCTTTATGTATATCGGCAATGATGCATTAGATTTTTCTGGTTCTGAAGTGAAAGTATCAAAATTATTCTTGTCAAATGTAGGGGATAAACTAATTAGCGTTGGAGAAAAAAGCAACTTGTTTATCTACGATATATTAGCTAATAATTCATACATTGGCATAGCAAGCAAAGATGGGTCTAAAAGTTTAGTAAGTAAAATAGATTTTAATAAAGTAAAAATACCGTTTGCCTCATATCGAAAAAAAGAATCTTACAAACATGGTTTTCTAAAAATAGAAAAACCAATAAAAATTAACGATTATATATCTATAACTGCGAAAGATAAAAATTCTAAGATATTAATAAATGAAGATGAAATAAATAAATTTAATAAAAATATAATACAAATTGTTTACAAAAAAAAGATAGACTTATTAAGATAGTTATGGAAAAAAATTTAGAAAAATTAAGCAGATACGAAAAAAAATGGGTACTTCAAAACATCAATATCACATCATTTTTAATAGCAATTAATCGAAGTAATTTTTTATTTAAAGAGTCTTTTAAACCAAGGCAAGTCAATACAATTTATTTTGATAATAAAAATTTTTCTTCAATATCTGAAAACTTGGATGGAACTTTTTATAAAAAAAAAATATAGATTAAGATGGTATGGAGATTATCGAAATATTGAAAATCCACAATTTGAAATAAAAGCTAAAAAAGGTTTGACAACTTATAAAAAGTTATTTCCTATTAAAATTAAAAATAAAATAGAATTTAACTTTGATGGTATTGAAAAAATAAGCAAATTAATTTTAAATAATATTAAAATCAAATTTAATTTATTTCCAATACTAACAACTCATTATTTTAGATACTATTTTATCTCATCTAACAAAAAAGTTAGGGCGACATTTGATACCAATTTAGGAAGCTCACAAATTTACGGATATAAAAATCTTTTATTTAAAAAAAATTTAGAAAATACTGTTTTAGAAATTAAATATGATAGAGATCATGATGACTATGTAAAAAAAAATATAAAAAATATTTCTGCTAGAATGTCTAAAAGTTCAAAATATGTTTATTCAGCTTTCGAAAAACCAAAGAGTTTTTATATATGAAAAAAAAAGCAATTAAAATAATAATTAATATTTTTTTATTTTTTTATTTTTATACAAACATTTCATTTGCTTCAGATAAAAAAAATTATATTTTTGATTATGAAACTTTTAACGAAGACGGAACCATTAACGCCATAGTAGAAATTCCAGCAGGAACCTCTGAGAAATGGCAAGTATCAAAAGATGGTTTTGAAATTTCTAAAGAAATTTATAACAGCGATACAAGAGTTATAGATTATTTGTCATATCCTTTTAATTATGGCTTTATACCACAAACTTATTTGTCAGCAAAACTAGGTGGAGATGGTGATCCTCTAGACATTATAATTATAGGATCTAATATAAAAAGAGGATCCGCTATTAAAGCAAAACCTATTGGAACTTTAGTTTTGCTTGATAAAAATGAGATAGATTCTAAAGTCATAGCATTAATGATTAATGATACAAATATTTCTAAAATGAATTCAATAGATGATTTAGAAAAATATTATATTGGTTTAATGGATATCATTAAAATATGGATTATAAATTACAAAGGTGAGTCATTAGAGTTAAAAAGAGTATTAGGAAAAACAGCTACCAAAGAATACATACAGAAATACCACGAAGCTTTTCTTAATAGCTCAAAAAAACCATAAAAATCAATATAATTTACATGTATTCATAATTATCAACCAAGTTAAAAAGACTTTACAGTTCAAATATTGAACGTTAATGTGTTCAAAATTTGAACAAAATGAAAAATAACCAAGATCTTTTAAACGTTTTAGGAAAAATAAAATAAAAATTTATGAAAATAATAAAACTAGTTGTTTTCAAAGTGCGGAGCTATGGAATTTAATTTATGATTATAACTAAAAATTTTGCAGAACATTCAAAAATAGCAGAAGAAACTTTAAAATCTCTTGAGAAACAGATTTTTGATGCCTCTAAGTATATGAGTGAGTGTTTAGAGTCTGGAGGAAAAATACTTTGGTGCGGCAATGGAGGAAGTGCAACTGATAGTATGCATTTATCGAGCGAACTAGTTGGAAGATTTAAAAATAACAGAAGATCATTAAGATCAATATCTTTGGCATCAGATAGTGGAAATTTGACTTGTATATCCAATGATTTCGGTTATGAAAATGTTTTTTCCAGACAAATTGAGAGTTTAGGAAATAAAGGAGACATTCTAATTTCACTTAGCACCTCAGGAAACAGCAAAAATATTATTAAAGCAATTAAGAGCGCAAACGAACTTAATATTACAACAATTGCTTTTCTTGGCAAAGATGGTGGTAAATGTAAAGATTTATCTAATTTAGATTTAAAAGTACCATCAGAATCTACAGCAAGAATTCAGGAAATGCATATGTTAATTGGACATACTTTGTGCGAGCTTATTGAAAAAAAACTAAAGCTATAATATGAAAAAAATTTTTTTAATAGCCGAAATAGGCATTAATCATAATGGCAATATATCTCTAGCTAAAGATTTAATAAAAGAGTCAAAAAATGCAGGCTTTGATGCTGTAAAGTTTCAAAAAAGAGATATTAATTTAGTTTACACAAAAGAATTTTTAGACAGCCAAAGAGAAAGTCCCTGGGGTAATACTCAAAGAGATCAAAAAAATGGTCTTGAATTTGGAATAGACGAATATAAGCAAATTGATGAGTATTGTAAAAAAATCCAAATAGAATGGTTTGCTTCTGCATGGGATTTAAATAGTTTGAAATTTCTAGATAATTTTAATTTAAAATATCATAAAGTTGCTTCTGCAATGATTGTGGACTCAAATTTTCTTAAAAATGTTGCTGAAAGAGGCAAACACACCTTCATATCTACTGGCATGTCTACTATTAAACATATTGATAATGCAGTTAAAATTTTTAAAGAAAATAAATGTAAGTTTGAAATTATGCATTGTGTTTCTACCTATCCAATGAAAGTTGAAGATGCAAATTTATCTACGATAAGATCAATTAAAGAAAGATATAATTGTGATGTTGGATACAGCGGACACGAAACAGGTTTAGGAGTATCTTACGCAGCCTCAATGTTAGGAATAACCTCACTAGAAAGGCATGTAACTTTGGATAGATCAATGTACGGCTCAGATCAATCAGCATCTATAGAAAAAAATGGTATGAAACAATTAGTAAGAGTTATCAGAACAATGGAAAAGTCAATTGGAGAACCCAAACTAGGCAATATAAATCCAGATGAAAAAAAAATTGCAAAAAAATTAAGAGAGCATATTAAAAATCATAAAATAGATTACTAAACAAATTTCAAAAATAAAAAAACAAATAGATATTTGGGTAAATTAAGATGAAAAGAAAAAGCTATATCGCAATTATTCCTGCAAGAAAAAATTCAAAAAGATTAAAAAATAAGAATTTATTGAAAATTAAAAATAAATCTTTATTTAACTATACCTTGGAGGCAGCAAAAAAATCTAAAAAGATCGACAATATAATAGTTTCTACGAATATTAATAAGCTAATTAAGACTAATTCAAAAAAAATTTTTTACATAAAAAGACCAAATTATCTTTGTAAGGATCATTGCTCAACAGAGTCTGCGATAAGTCATGCTTTAAAGGTTTACGAGTATTCGGAAAAATATAAATTTGACAACATAATACTTTTGCAACCAACTTCACCATTTAGAAATCACATTGACATAGATAATGCAATTCAAACATTTGAAAAATTTAAATATGACTCTTTAATATCAGTCTATCAGGAGAAAATTTCTTTATGGAAAAAAAATGGAAAAATAGCATCACCTATAAACTATAAAATTAATAGAAGAATAAGAGGGCAGTTCATGAAAGAAACAATAGTTGAAAATGGAGCAATATATATTTTTAAGACAAAAGGATTTAAGAAATTTAAAAATAGATTATTCGGTAATATAGGACTCTATAAAATGTCAAAGAGAAACTCAGTTGAAATTGATACTTTAGAAGATTTAAAATTAGCAAAATCATTAGTTTAAAATAATTTAGCAATAATTTTATCTATAGTGCTAAAATTCTCATCAAATTCTATTAGATTATTTATTGGTTCTTCTATTTTAGCAAAATAGTCTTCTGAATTTAGTGAAAGAATAAGATTCATTCTATTTTCAAATTCCAAATAATCTAGATTTTTTAGCTTACAGATTCCATTAATAGGAAACTCAAATAAACCCTCATTATCTAAACCTAATGAAAGAATTTTTTCTTTACAACCAATCTTGTCTCTAAGTAACGTAGATTGGGCTCCTACAGCTAATTTGCTTTGAAAAAGTCCAAGATATGATGAGTAATTATTTTGATTTAAACTAGAATTTTTTTTTAAAAAATTAAAATCGTTTTTATTTAAATATTTTTTATAAAAATTCATTTCCTCTTTATTCTCAATAGAATTTAAATTTCTTTTTTGTAAGAAAATAAATTTAAGATTATATTTTTTTGAATAATCGATTGTAAATTTTGCAACTTTTGCAAATTTTTCTTCAAGATCTTTTATTTCAAATTTTTTATTTATATTCGGAGCTGCTTCAGATATTAAACAAACATCATATTTTTCCTTTTGAAGTTTTATTTTATTTAATTCGATATGTTTAAAAAAATTTGCAACTCTTATTGATCCAACTTTATAAACTTGATCAATATTAATTTTATATTTTTTAATTTGATTAATTTCGTGCTCACCAAAACAAAAAAAATGGGGGATAAAATATTTATTGTTTAAATTAGAAACAGATAAATTTTTTTTAAAAAGATATATATTATGCATATAATCAAATCTGTTTGCATTTTGTATTGCTGCAAATTTAATCTTTTTTGACAATAATTTAGCTAATTCTGCAAATTTAAAAGAATTATCGATACTAGTTATTAATATTTTAGGATTAATCTTTTCTAACAAAGTAAAAAGATAGATCGTATGCAAATTTTTATTTTTGAAAAAAAGTAAAAAAAAATTAAAAAAGAATGTAATTATAATATTTAAGCTACAATAAACCGTACTAATTCGGCTTTTTCTATTTTCTAGAACAAAAAATTTTTTTTTATGAAGAATATATTTCAAATCATTCAAAGACGTTCCGTCAAAAATAACTATTTCTCTTTGCGGGGGGTTTTCAATTTTAAATTTCATTATAATTTATTTATAAATTTACCTGAGCCAATTGAATAAGGAAAATCGTCATTTTTATACAAATTATTGCCATATGTATTAAAAATTCTTAAGATCCAATAAATTGGTATTTTAATAATTTTTTTTAGATTAAAATATTTAAAGCTGTTAAACCAAATCTGATATTCAAATTTATATGGTAAAAGATCTAAAATTTTAATTGATAGTAAATTTGATCTTTTAGGATAATCATAAAATTTTATAAGGTTTAAAATTTTATTTTCAATTAAACTTATATCTTTTTGGAAGAAAAAATTTTCATAGAATTTATTTTTAAATTTTTTATTAATACCATTCAAATATCTCAAACTTGTTTTATCTCCCCACCACTTTTTTCCAAAATAAGTCGATTTAGTGAGTGATGATTTAAAATTAATTTTAAATATCTTACAAAATTCTCTCATTACCTTTGTATTATCTAGATGGAGTTTTTCTAATTGTACGACATAAACCTTTTTTTTTAATTTTTGCAGTCTATTTATTTGCATCAAATGACCAACCACATTTAGGTATAAAGTGTGTGCATCTAATGCTGTTGGTTTAAATTTAAGCCATTTATAGCAAGTAGATCCTAAGCTTGCTAGAATATCTCTTAGAGTCATTATTATTGTCAATGATTTGGGATTTGAAAAGAAATTTAAAAAGTTCTTAAGATTATCGTATAAATGAAAATGTATAAGAAATATTTTAATTTTATTTACCGGTCTATTTGAAGCTAAGTAATATGACTTATTTAAATTGACTAAAATATCTAATTTATCCTTTTTTTTAATTTTTGACTTACAGAAAAAATTTATGAATTTTTTTTTATTAACAGTAAAATGTTGACTTTTAGTATTGCCAAGTTGATGGTGCCTTTCTTCTTGATTTAATCTTGAATCAAAAAAATGCGGGTAAATTTCACAAAATCTCTCAGCTACTTCTTTTTTATTATTAAGTAAAAAAATTTTTAAAAGTTTTTTATTAAATAATATGTATCCAGGAAATTGCAATATTTGATTATGATTATCTAGTAAACTTTGAAATAAGTCAGCTCCACTTCTTCCGCAGCTTATCAGGCCAATTATTTTCATTATTTTTTAAATCTATTATTTTTGCTGTACTCAAGAAACCAATCAATAAAATTGTTTATACCATTCACAATATTAGTTTTGGGTCTAAATTTTAAATATTTTTTTACTAATTTTATGTTAGCTTTAGTATCTTTGATATCTCCATCTTGAAATTTGGAATATTTAACTTTTGCTTTTTTTTTTAAAATTTTTTCTATGATTTTTATAAATTGCATTAATTTTATATTTTTCCCACCGCCTAAATTCAATATCTTAAAAGGCGCAGTACTTGAAGATAAATTCGGTTTCTTTGCATTCCAATTTTTATTTTTTTTAGGAATTTTTTTTAAGGCAAATATCACCCCCTCAACAATATCGTCTATGTAAGTAAAATCTCTTGAGTGTTTACCAAAATTAAAAACATCGATCTTTTTATTAGCAATAATTTTTTTTACGAAGAGAAAAAGAGACATATCAGGTCTACCCCATGGCCCATATACTGTAAAAAATCTCAACATTGTTATTGGTAAATTAAACATATGGCTATAAGCATGGGCTATGATCTCGTTTGATCTTTTTGTTGCAGCATAAAACTGAGTAGGATGGTCAGCAGTTCTTGTCTCTGTAAACGGTAAGTCTTTATTAGCTCCGTAAACACTACTAGTGCTAGCTGAAACCAGGTGTTTAATTTTGTAATTTTTGCATAATTCCACAATATTGTAAAAACCTCTCATGTTACTCTCAAAATAAGCATCTGGATTTTTTTTTACATATCTAACTCCAGCTTGAGCTGCTAGGTTAATTACTTTTTTAAACTTGTAACTTTTAAATAAGTTTTTTAATTTTTTTTTATTTGCGATATCAATCTTTTTAAAAAAAAATTTATTTTTGTGGTTTTTTTTAAGAATTTTAAGTCTTTTCTTTTTCAAGCTTACATCGTAGTAATTATTTAGATTATCTATACCTATTACCTTGTAATTTTTAGAATTTAAAAGTTTGTCGATTGTATGAAAACCTATAAATCCTGCAGCACCAGTTACTAAAATTTTCATTTTACTCCTTTAATATTTTTTAAAAAACCAAATAAAGTATATTTTCCTGATGGTTCATGAATTGATTTTATTTTTAATACTTTCATGCCACTTTTCTTAGCAAGGCTTCTTAAAGATTTTGTTGAAAAAATATGTAAATGATCTACGCAAAATTCTTGACTACTTTTGCCATTTTTTTTTGCTTTAATATCGGGGACCTCAATATACACAATACCATTTTTATTAAGAAATCTTTTTGAAGATTTTAGAAGCATAATTGGATTTTTAACATGTTCTAAAACTTTATTAAAACTTATTAGATCAAATTTTTTTTTTGAATTTAACTTAGATAATTTTTTTTTAAAAACATTTAACTTATGGAATTTTTTACAATATTCTGCATATCTTTTGTCCATTTCAATCCCTGAAACATGCCAATTTTTTTTACGCATTTCGTATATAAAAACACCTATACCAGATCCTACATCTAGTAACTTATAGTCTTTTTTTGCAAAGAAATTATCTACTCTTATAGCTCTATTTTTGTTATCTGATTTTTTTTTGGGTAGACTTATAACTTTTTTGAATCTTTTATGAATTCCTTTTATATTTTTATAGGTAAGTTCTAAGTATTGCTTTGAATAAAGATCATTTATATTAAATCCATGTGCAGCATACATATGTAAACATTTTTTACACTGAAAAAAAGCTCTTTCGTATTTGCCACTTATACGAAAATTTTTTTCATAATTTGGTTTTGATTTATAGTGATAAATTTTACTAAAATGACTTTTATTATGATCACATATTATAAGTGGGCTGATATTCATAAATTGTTTAATTAGTTTTTTTTAGTACTTTATTAGTTTCAATTAGAAAATTATCATCAAACTTTTTGTATATATTTTCTACAAATTTTAAATCTTTTTTAGAGTCTATACTCAAATTTAATTTTTTATTTTTTTTATAAATCTTTTTTTCATAATTTTTTATTTTGTAATTCTTCTTATGCTTATAAAAATAGTTGAAAATATGTTCTTTGTGATCCTGAGTTAATGAAATTTTACTGATTTTATAAAAAATTTGAGTCTTTGCTATTTCACACGCAAGACCTTTGGGGCAAGTCTTCAACAATTGATTAGTTATAATATCAAAATTATTTTTTTTATAAAAATTTATCATTTCTGACATTAAATCAAAATCAAAAAATGGTCGATCTGCATTGACACGGACGAATGCGTCTAATTTAAATTTTCTGCAACATCTTACTGTTCTGCTTAATACATTTTCCAAATCACCCCTATAAAATTTAATGCCTCTTTTTTTACAGATTGATATTATTTTATCATCTTTTTTATTAGTTGATGTGTTAATAATTACAACATTTTTTCCGGATTTTTTTTTCACTCTATCGTAAATTATTTCTAGTAATGTTTTTTTTCTGTTAATCAATGAAGTAACTTTTTTAGGAAAACGTTTCGAAGATGTCCGAGCAAATATTATAATTCCTATTTTTTTCATTTTTTATCAAACTTTAAAGTAATTTTTCTCTCTATTTTTTATTACATTTCTAGAATCAAAAATATATTTTGCTTTTTTAGTTATAAGACTGTAGTTAAATTTTGAATGATCTGTTGCAATAAAAACAACTGGATATTTATTAAATAATTCAGAATTTAATTTTTGACTTTTTTTTATTTTTTTGTTGAATAATATTTTACTAACATAAGGGTCTGAATATTCAAAATCAAATCCTTTTAATCTTAACTTCGAAGCAATTTTAAATGCGGTAGATTCTCTGGTATCGTCTATATTCTGTTTATATGCTACACCCAAAATAAGAATCTTTTTTTTGTGTAATTTAATCTTTCTTTTATTGATAAAATTTGTAATTTTTTGGGTAATCCAATCTGTAGTTTTTTTATTAATTATTCCAGAAGTTTTTATAAATTTTAAATCAACTTTATTTTTTTTAGCCAACCAGTATAAATAGAATGGATCTAATGGAATGCAATGTCCTCCATATCCAGGCCCAGGATTAAATTTTGTAAATCCAAAAGGCTTAGTGTCTGCTAAATCTAAGGCCTCATTAATGTCGATATTTATTTTATTGAAAAACATTTTTAATTCATTAACTAAACCAATATTTATTGATCTAAATACATTTTCGATCATCTTAGTTGCTTCCGCGAGTTTAAGACTTGATGCCGCTACAGTTGTTTTAGTGATTTTATTATACAAAATAAGAGCTAAAGATTTGCATTCTTTAGAGTAACCAGCGCAAATTTTAGGTGTGTTATGTAGCTTGTATTTTATAGTTTTATCTTTAACTTTTAACTCAGGACTAATTCTTTCTGGTGAGTAAACTAAAAAAAAATCTTTAGAAAGTTTAAATTTATTTTTCCTCAATATGGGTAATATAATTTCTTCTGTGGTTCCAGGATAAGTAGTGCTCTCTAGTGAAATCAGTTGCCCTTTTTTTAAAAATCTTTTAATTTTTTGTAAACTTTCTTTTATATAGGAAAGGTCTGGGTTCATATTTTTTTTCAAGGGTGTTGGTAGAGCTAAAATAATTACATCTGCTAAATTTACATATTTATATTCATTGGTAAGCTTCATTTTTCTTGAATTATTATTTGCAACTAATTTAGTTTTGTCACTATCTACCCCAATAGTTTTAAACCCTCTTTTATCAAATTTTTCTATTATCGCTGAGCCCACATAACCCAAACCGATTACACAAATTGTTGCTCTATTAGTTTTAATTTTTTTTCTTAATATATTGTAGAAACTCATATCTAAAAATTTTTTAATTTTTTAAGTTTTAAAAATGTTTTATTTTTTTGAATTAAGAAATATTGATCAAAATCATGTTTTGTTTTTGAAAAATATCTCAATATATTTAACCTGGTTTGAAGTATTTTTTTTGAGTTTTTACTTAAGTTTTTACCGTGTTTTCTATAGTAAAATAGCGGTTTTTTGCAATGTTTTATGTTGTAATTATTAGATAAAATAGCGAACCATATGTAGTATCCATCTTGCCTATCAAATTTATTATTATAACCGCCTATTTTGTAAAAAATTCTTTTGTTAATTAATGAACAGGCGCCATGAGCCGGTTGATCTCCAAATCCATAAAATTGTTTATGTTGATATTTATATATTTTTTTTCGTTTTGATTTATTTTCCAATTCGTAAAAGTTAGGAAAAACAAGAGCGGTGTCAGAACAGTTTTTAATTTGACTATACATCTCTTTAATAGCATTAGGATGCAAAAAATCATCAGCATCTAATCTAAGGACATACTTTCCTTTTGATGCTTTAATTGCTTTATTTGATGATTTAACTAAACCGTTTTTCTTTTTATTGTATATTATTTTAATTTTTTTATTTTTTTTATATTTATTTAATATTTTTTTTGAAATATCCTTTGATGCGTCATCAATTATTATAATTTCGATACTTTTGTAAGTTTGATTTATTGCGCTTTTAATAGCTTTTTCTAAATAGTCGCCATAATTAAAATTAGTTATATAAATTGAAATTAACATAAATTATAAATTTACTTTCAATCTTTGTAATTTTTTTGTTTTTTTTAAAATTGTTTTTCCAATCAATTTCTTAAAGTTTCTAGCATCAACTCCATGATTGGGTCTTAGGCAAATTAAATCATTCTTATTTATTTTGTGCCCTCTTTTAAAATCTTTAATGGGATACATGGCTCGTCTAAAGGATGTAATATTATTGCTTTTTATTTCATTTTTCGTTGGTTTTTTTATTTTATTTCCAAAAATTTTTTTCAGTTTTAAAATTTGTTTTATTAGAATTTTTGTTTCTTTATTAGTTAAAGATATTTTGTGATCTCTAAACTTCTTTCCTTCTCTTTTATCTGTAAAATGAAATTCAAGAATCTCTGCTCCTAAGGTATAAGCGGCTAATAAAGCTAGACTACCAGTATTATGATGAGAATATCCAATAGTTAGATTGGTACTTTTTTTCAAGGTTTCTATTACTGCTAAATTTACTTCTTCATCGATTGTTGGATAGCTTGAAGTACATTGTAAGATTGCAAGTTTATTTTTACTTTTATAGACTTTGTTCTCTTTTTGAATAAATTTTATTGTATTTTTTATCTCAGATAAATTTGATAAACCAGTAGACAGTATTATTGGTTTGCCCCTTTTAACAAATTCTTTTATTACTGGTAGTGCTGTCAAATCACCTGATCCTATCTTATAAAAATTTAAGTATCTGTCTATCCAATCAAGCATTTTTAAATCCCAAACGGAAGCTAGGTATTTAACGCCTCTTAATCTACATAAATTTGCTAAATATATATGTTGTTTTTTTGTTAACTCAAACTTTCTAAAATGTTTAAATCTTTTTTTTGATTCAATCGGGCTTACAAGCATGTCGCCTGAATAAAGCTGAAGCTTTACAACATCTACGCCAGAGTCGATTGCTAATTTTACTAATTTTTTTGCATAAGTAAAATTTCCCTCATGATTGCCACCTATTTCAGCAATCAATAAAGGTCCGTTTTTTCCAGCCCATAAAGATTTTTTCATATTTTTACTCACTATGAATAATGTATATAGGGATATGTTTTAGATCAGGGCAGGTCAATATTCAACTACTTTGTTCAATATTTGAACATTACCTCAAAATAGCCTATATTTAATAATAATTTTTAGTTATTTTAAAATGAAGAGAGTTTTCAAACTAAATAAAAAAAAAGGAATCCTTTTTTGGATTACTGGTTTATCAGGTTCAGGTAAATCTTCTATTGCAAAAGAAATTTGGCCAACTGTAAAAAAAATTTATGGTCCAACAATATTGGTAAACGGGGATAATATGAGAGAAATTTTTAATTTAAATAAATACGATAGAAACTCCAGATTTGAAAATTCAATGAATTTTAGCAAATTTTCAGAATATGTAACTAATCAAGGAATTAATATTATTTTTGCGAACATAGGAATGTTCCATAAAGCAAGAAAAAGAAATAGGTCCCGAATAGAAAACTATATAGAAATTTACTTAAAAACTGAATTAAGACAAATTATTAATAGAGGTAAAAAAAAAATATATAAAAGAAAAATAAATAATATTGTAGGGAAAGATATTAAAGCCGAGCTACCGACTTCTCCGGATATAAAAATAGAAAATAATTTTGAGAAAAATATCAAACAGTTATCTAAAGAAATAATTAAAGATATAAAAAGGATTATAAATGGTAAAAATTAATAAAGAAGAGTTTAATTTTTATAAAAAAAATGGATGGATTATTATTAAAAACTTCTTTGATAAAAATTATATTATTAGAATTAAAAAAGAAATATTAAAAAAAACTAAAT
>MDTA01043514.1_pt1 | contig 17879 bp, 18 predicted proteins | sample 811151 | NCBI WGS metagenome assembly MDTA01 (sample SAMN05326648, study PRJNA326480) | marine metagenome | isolation source: seawater | place: Indian Ocean: South | collected 2010
TAAAAAATGAAACTGACGAGTGTTCAAATATTTTAATACTATTGTCCGAAATTAGTGAACTGGTAAATAACTTTAAATTCAAAAAGATTTATGAAAGTGAAAAATGTGCGATCAGCAATAAATCTATTAAAATAGAAAAAAGTCAAATCAACAATAATATTTTGATTGCCACTAGTGCAAATTATGCTCATGGGAAAGCAATAGATGAAGATAGACTTGCACAATCTGATAGCTCTATATTTGGTAAAATTTTATCTTTAAACTTAGAAAACAGAAATATTAAAATTCTAGCTAAAGGTATTCGGTTTCCAAAATCAATAACAAATTTTAATGGTAAAATTTTATTTACAGACGGATATAATTACAATGGTGACGAAATTAACATTTTTGAAGACGGCGCCAATTATGGTTGGCCTATAGCTAGTTTAGGTGAAGATGATAACACAATAGAAATACTTGATAAAAAAATTAGTTATAAATATGAGAAAAATCACTCAAAATTAAATTTTAGAGAACCAATTATTTCTTTTTTACCATCAATCTTAATTAATTCTTTAATAAATATACCAGACGACTTTTCAGTTTATTGGAAAAACGACTTTCTACTTTCAGGTGGCACAAATATTTATAGAATTAAATTTGACTCAAATTTTAAAAAAGTAATATATTCTGAGAGAATTGTATCGAATTCATACATTGAAGATGTCATCTATTTAAGCAAAACCAAGGTTTTTGTTTTTTCTTCATATGGGAAAATATTAGTTTTGAAAAAAAAAGGATAAATGTTTAATTATTCATTTGTTCAATTAATTAAAATAATCATTAAATCAAAATATGTTTTTGCATATCCAGAAAAAAAAAAAATTTTAATCTATGACTCTGATAGCTGTGAATATTTAAATAGTTTTTTTAAAAAAAGAGATATTCATGTTTTTGATGTTCGACATACAATACTAGAAAACCAAAAAATTAATTTAAGAATTATTTTTGATCTTATCCTTGAATTTAAATTTACAAAAAAAAATTACATAAAAAGATACTTCAATTATGTAAGACCTAAAATTGTAATTACCACAATTGATAACAATCCAAGTTTTTATCTTTTAAAAAATTATTACAAATATGCAAAATATGTCGCAATACAAAATGCAATGAGATCTACCAAAGAAGATATATTTGCAGATTTAAAACAAATGAAAAAATCAAAAATCTATCAATGTGATTATGTTTTAGTTTTTAATCAAGGCATAGGTAAACTATATAAATCTTTTTGCTCTGCAAAAATAGTTGTAATAGGGTCAGTGTTGTCCAATTTAAAACCAAAAAATTTTAAAAAAAGATATGACTTGATGTATATTTCTACTTTTAGATCAGGAAAAGATAATGAAGTCTTTATCAACAATCCAAGAACTACCTTTGGTGACTATAGAAAAAAAGAAATTAAGCTAATAAAGAATATTTCATATTTTGCAAATAATAACAGTTTGAGTCTATTTGTTTTGGGAGCGAAGTTTACTATCAAAGATATGGAGCAAGAGTTTTTTAATAATTTAATTGGAACTAAAAATTTTACATTTATTCCAAGATTAAAAAATCGAAAAACTTACAAAATAATTGATGAGTCCAAATTAATTATATCTACAGACTCCACTTTAGGATACGAGGCTGCTTCAAGAGGCAATAAAGTTTGTTTTTTTTCAGTAAGAGGTGATAAAAAAAGATTAAACTCCTCTAATTTTGGATGGCCTATAAAAAAAAGATTGGTAGGGAAATTCTGGTCTAATAAAGTGACCTCAAGTGAAATTAAAAGAGTTGTAAATTTTTTAAAAAAAAAAAATACTATGAAAATAGTTCAAAAAGAAATGAGAGATATTCTTTTTTATGATCCTAATAATAATAGATTAAGAAAATTTTTAAATCACAAAATAAATGAATAAAAAAAATAATAAATTCAACAAAAAAAAAATAACAAATTTTTTTATAGAAAAAAATCTTAAACATTTAATCAAACTTAGTAATAAGAGAGATCTTGATATAAATCAGCTTAAATCAAAAAAACCTTATAAACCAAATTTAATGGATTTATATAACTTATATAAATTTGTAACTAATAACAATAGAACAACAGTTTTAGAGTTTGGTTCTGGCTGGTCCACTCTTATATTTTGTATAGCTTTAGCTGAACTCAAAAAAAATATAAAATTAAAGTTAAAAATCTAAGAAGAAATAATCCTTTCGAAATTTTTGTAGTGGACAATGAAAAAAAATTTCTTTCGATAACTAAAAAAAGAATTAATAATTATTTTAAAAATAAATGTCCAATTAAAATTCATTATAATTTATCCAAAGTAAAAATGACAACTTTTAATGGTAGGATTGCTACTGAGTTTAAAAAATTACCTAACTGTAATCCAGACTTCATTTATTTAGATGGACCAGATCAATTTAATGTAGCTAGTAATGTTAACGGTATTAGTACTCGACATAAAGACATGGTGCCAATGTCATGTGACATTTTAAAACTAGAACATTTCTTTAATCCTGACACAATTATTGTAATTGACGGGAGAAGATCTAATGCTATTTTCCTTAAAAAAAATTTTCAAAATAATTGGTCTCATAAATACCTTAACGTTTTTGATCAACATGTTTTTCGTTTAAGAGAAAAACCTCAAGGTGAAGTGAGTAAACAAATTTTAAAATTTTATAAATTTAATAAATAGAATAATGAAAAAAAAAATTATAGCATCAATTTTATTGTTAGTAATTGTTATATTTACTATCACTACAATAAATACTAGTACAATAAGAGATGCCCTTAGAAATTTGTTACCCTCTAACACAAAGGCTTATGTCAAAGAGCTATTTTTTGGAAAACAATTTTTAGAAGAAGTTAAATTTTTTAGAACAGCTAATTTTAATCAAAAAATACTTCCGCAAACGGAGTTTCAAAAATTAAAATTTGAAAAATACAATTTGTCATTCTTAGAAAATTTAGATCAAACACATTATGGCAAAGTAATGAAGATACAATCTGATGTAAAAACTTTTTTTATAGATATATTTAACTCAGATATTTTGCTGTCGACAGTAAAGGGTAATTTTTATTTATTAAAAGACTCTAACATTGAAAATGCTCAAAAACTTAATACAAATTTAAAAGATTTAAATGAGATTGAAATTATGGACTCTGCAATAATTTCAAATAAAATATATATTTCTTATCGGAGAATTCCTAATGGAAGTGACTGCTCTTTTTTTCATGTTAAGTTTGCAAATATCAATAACTCAAATTTAAATTTTCAAAATGTTTTTAGTCCGAAAAGATGCACTAAGAACAACTATGGCGGAAGAATTGCATATGGTAAATTTTTTAATGAAGAAGGTATTGTTTTAACAACTGGTGCAACAGGCGATGAAGAAAGAAAAATGGCTCAAGATATTAATTCGCATTTAGGAAAAATTCTTTTTTTTCCTTTCAACAAAGAAGATTATAAAATTATTTCATTAGGCCACAGAAACCCCCAAGGCCTGTTTATTAAAAACAATTTAATTTTGTCTACAGAACACGGACCTTATGGGGGAGATGAAATTAACAAAATTGAAATCGGAAATAATTACGGATGGCCAATTTCATCTTACGGTGAAAAATACCAATTTTTAAGAAAAGAACATAAACTAAATCAATACCTTTATAAAAAATCTCACAAAGATTACAATTTTACTGAGCCTATTTTTTCTTTTGTTCCATCTATTGGTATTTCAGAGATTATATCAATACCTAACAATTTTTCAAAATACTGGAAGAATAATTTTTTTGTATCATCTCTTAATGGTGTAAGTCTTTATAGATTAGAGTTTGATAAGAACTATGAAAAAATCAAATTTCTTGAAAAAATTATTATTTTAGAAAGAGTTAGAGATATTAAATATTCAAAAAAACTTGATAGCTTTGTATTAGCTCTTGAAACAAGCGGAAGTATCGGGTTTTTAAAAATTGATAAAAATTAGATGATTATAAAAAATGACTCTAACTTTGCACTAGTTGGTCACGGTACACATATTTGCTATTTTTATAAAAGGGCTTCAAAAATTTTTAAAAAAAGTCCAATTTTAATTACACACAAAAAAATTAAACATAAAAGAGATTTGATATTAAATAAAAATAATAAAATTTATGACAATATTTTTAAACTTAAAGGAGCAAAAATTTATCAAATAGATGATTTTAACTCAAAAAAGACTATTCAAATTTTGAAGGAAAATAATATTAATTACATTTTTTCTTTTTCAAGCAGATTTATTTTCAAAAAAAAAATTATTAATTTATTTAAAAACAAAATTATCAATCTTCACCCATCCATTTTGCCTGAAGAGAGAGGAGCTGGAACGTTTACAAATAGAATTTTAAATAGACAATTTTTTGTTTGTGCAACATTCCATTTAATTAACGAGGAAATAGATAGCGGTAGTATTTTGTTGAAAACTGCAAAATTAAAGATTAAAAAAAACTCTTTACCAATCGATTTTTTAAAAAAAACAAATGATTGTTACAAATATCTAACAAATAAGTTAATAGATATTATTAAAAAAGAGAAAAATATAAAACTAATCAAACAAAATAATTCAAAAAAAACTTATTTTGCAAGATATGATAGTAATATTAATGGTGTTATAGATTGGAATCAAAAAGGTGAGTTTATTTCCGATTTTATAAGAGGCTTCTCTAAACCGTATCCAGGGGCTAAAACAAATATTTTTTTCAAAAAAAAAATATTTGAAGTAAAAATTTTTAATTCAAGGTTTAAAAAATTAAAAACATCAAATCATCCTTTTTTATGTGGAAAAATATTTTATCAAGATGAAAAGAAAATAAAAGTTATCACTCTTGATGGATGTATCATTGTAAATTTAAAAGATTTAAAACTTAATAAGAATATAAAATTTAAATTTGAAGGAAAAACTTTTTTTAGTAACAACCAAGATTTAATTTATTCTAGATTAATACCTATTTATTAATGATTAAAAATTTATCTTTAATACCAGCAAGAAAAAATAGCAAAGGTATCAAGAATAAAAATCGAATTCTTTTCGACAATACTGCTAATTTTATAAAAAAATTAAAATTTATTGATAAATCTATTGTATCATCTGATGATGACATAATTCTAAAAAAATCTATTAAATATAGGTTTACAAATCACCATAGAAAAAGTTCATTTGCAAAAGATAATACGTCGATTAAAAAGACAATAATAAATATTTGCAACGAAATGAAACTAGATAAAAATGACATTATTTGGCTATTTTATTTGCCAATTGTAAATAGAGTTAAAAAAGATTTTGAAAATGCTTTTAAGTTAACCAGAAAAAAAAATTTTAAAAGTATTTGCTCATTTATTGAAGCTGATTATAAGTATCATCCTTTTTACTCTTGGAAGTTTAAAAAAAATCATATATCAAGATTTCTTAAAAATGATGTTTTTAGAAGACAAGATTTACCACCTGCTTACTTCCATTTTCATTATATTTGTTGTTTTAAAGTTAGTGAATTAAAAAATTTAAATTCAGAACTAATAAATGAAAAAACACAACCTTTTAAAATAAAAATTAATTCAAAAAGTACTTTAGAGATTGACAACAAAGAAGACTTAAAAAATTTTAAAAAAAATGTATAAAAAAATCAAAAGCAATCCAAAAAAATTACAAAATTATGCGTCAAAATTAATACCTGGTGTATCCCAACTATTTGGTAAAAGACCAGATCTCTATCTACCAGGTGGAGACTGGCCTACTTATTATTCAAAAGCAAAAGGTATCAATGTTTGGTCAATTGATAATAAAAAGTATTTAGACTTTACGATGGTAGGGATAGGAACATCTGTTTTAGGATATGCCGACCCCACTATCAATCAAGTAGCCAAAAAATCTATGAACGCATCTCCTATGAATACCCTAAATGCACCGGAAGATGTAGAGCTAGCTGAGTTGTTATTAAAAATACATCCATGGGCTCAAAGTGTAAGATATTGTAGGACAGGCGGAGAAAGTATGTCAATTGCTATCAGATTAGCCAGAGCTTTTACTAATAAAGAAAAAATACTTTTTAGTGGATATCATGGTTGGCATGATTGGTATCTTTCTACTAATTTAAAGTCAGGTCAAAATTTGAATGGTCATCTTCTTCCAGGTTTAGAACCATTAGGAGTTCCTAAGGCTTTAAAGGGTTCTGTAATTCCATTTAAATTTAATGATTTTAAGGAATTGGAAAGAGTTAAAAAAGTATCAAAATATTGTGCTGCAATAGTTTTAGAACCAAGCAGAGATGAACTACCAAAACCTGGATATCTTCAAAAATTAAAAAGAATAGCTAAAGATAACAAATGCGTGTTAATTTTTGATGAAATAACTTGTGGTTGGAGAGTATCAACTTCAGGAATTCATATGCGTTTGGGAGTGTCACCTGACCTAGCTGTATTTGGCAAAACTATTGCAAATGGTTACGCTATGGGTGCGATAATTGGAAAGAAAAAAATTATGAGTCTCTCAACAAAAACTTTCATTAGTAGCGCTTTTTGGACAGAGAGAATAGGACCATCTTGCGCCGTAGCATTTATAAAAAAACACCAAAAACTAAATTTAGGTAAAATTCTCTCTGATAAGGGTAAAAAAATAAAACAAATATGGGCTGCTTCAGCGCACAAATCTAACATCAAAATAAAAATTTCAGGAATTGATCCTTTAGCAACGTTTAAATTATTAATTCCTAATTGGAGAGCAGGTATAACTTTTTTTATACAAGAAATGCTTAAAAAGAATTTTTTGGCTTCAGATAGATGCTATGCAAATTATAAACACGATGAAAAATCGTTAATAAAATATGAGAAAGCTTGTTCTGAGATTTTTTCAGAAATATCACATCTAAATAAAAAAAAACAACTTGAAAAAAGGGTGAAGGGTTCTTTAAAAACAATGGACTTTGGTCGAGTCAATAATTTGTAAAATGAACTATAAAAAAAATATTATAATTTCTGGATCTAAAGGTTTAATAGGAAAAAATCTTGTACAATTTCTAAAGTTAAGAAACAAAAATGTTTATGAAATTGATATAAAAAAAAAGTTGAAGAGTGAGAAAAATTATTTTCAATGCGATATTACAAGAGAAAAACAGGTAAAAAAAACAATAAAACAAATTACAAAAATTAATAATATAGACGTTTTAATTAACAATGCTGCTTATAATCCCAAATTTAATTCAAAAAAATATAGCTTTTCTAATTATGATTTAAATAAATGGAAAAAGAATCTTGAGGTGGATTTGATTGGTTCTTTTTTATTGTCAAAACACGTTTGTAAAAATTTTGAGAAAAATAATAAGGGGTTAATAATTAACATTTCCTCGGTTTATGGTTTAGTAGCACCTGATCAGAGTATTTATTCAAACACTAAAAAAGATAAAATTGGTTTTAAACCATTAGAGTATTCGGTTTCTAAATCTGGTATAATTGGTTTTACTAAATCTTTAGCCTCGTTTTATTCTGGAACTAATATAAAAGTTGTAAGCTTATCTTTAGGTGGTATATATACTAAAAATATGAATCCAAGTTTTATAAAAAGATATTCTAAAAAAACAATAGAGAAGCGACTAGCAAATGTTTCAGAGTACAATGAATTCATAAACTTTTTATGTTCAGAGAAATTAAATTATGTGTCTGGAACTAATTTCGTTTTGGATGGTGGAGCTAGCTCAGTCATATAATGCAAATGATAAAACTTAAAAAACCAATTCTTATCGCTGAAATAGGCATTAATCATAATGGGTCAATTGAACTTGCAAAAAAAATGATCGATTTAGCATCAAAATACAAAATGGACGTAGTTAAATTTCAAAAAAGGGATCCTAACATATGTGTGCCTGATAAATATAAGGATCTTTACAGAGAGACACCTTGGGGAAATATGACTTATTTAGAATACAAAAAGAAAATTGAATTTGGTCGTAAAGAGTTTGATGTAATTCATAAATATTGCAAAAAAAAAAAAATTAAATGGTTCGCTTCAGCGTGGGATATTGAAAGTCAAAAGTTTCTTAAAAAATATAATTCAAAATATAATAAAATAGCATCTGCAATGATTACAAACCTAAAATTTTTGGATTTTGTTGCTAAAGAGAAAAAACACACTTTCATTTCGACAGGAATGACAAATCTTAAAGATATAAAAAATGCTGTAAAAATTTTTAAGAAAAACAAATGTGATTTCACACTTATGCATTGTGTATCTAGTTATCCAGCACCTGAGGAAAATTTAAATTTAAATACCATAAACACTTTGAGAAATAAATTTAAATGTAGTGTGGGTTACAGCGGTCATGAAAATTCCGTGTCGCCCTCTCTTTACGCATTTCTTTTAGGAGCTTCAGTAATCGAAAGACATATTACATTAGACAGATCTATGTGGGGAACAGATCAATCTGCTTCTTTATCTGAACCAGGTATTAAAAATTTAGTTGAACTTATTAATAAAAGCCAAACAATTCTTGGAAATGGCATAAAGACTAAAAGTAAAGAAGACAAAAAACTAGAAAAAAAATTCAGATACTGGTTATAATTTTTACTATCTAAAGCTCAACAATTAATCACAAATGTTTTCAAATATTTTTGAAAGTTTAGAGTCTAATTTTAAAAAAAGATTTTTTATTCTATTTTTAATAATGCCAATTAATATGTTGTTAGAAACATTATCAATTGCTACAGTTTTTCCATTAATAACCTCAATTATTAATCCAAATTTTTTCAATGATTTTCCACAAATATTTTTAATAACCAATTACTTAAACTTAAATCAAAACCCAGCTTTATTTTTAATATTTTTACTAATTTTTTCAATAATTTTTAAAAACGTAATATTTACTTTTTATACGAAATATGAAGGAAAAGTTATCTTTAAGTATCAAGAACATTTATCGTCTAAAATCTTTAGTATTTTATTAAATAAAGATTTTTTATTTCATTTAAAATCTAAATCATCAGATTTTGTTGCAAAAATTAAAAATGAAGTATCCAATGTTACTCTAATCATAATTTCTGTTTTATCAATTTTAAGCGAATTAATTATTGTGCTTGGAATAATTACTTTGTTAATAATAGTGAACCCAATAGTTTTTATACAAATTTTAACTGCGAGTTTTGCAGCAATATTTTTTTTCTATTTACTGTTTTATAAAAAGATAAAAAGCACTGGCTATGAGAGGCTTGAATCGGAATTGAGACGTCAAAATTTTTTAACGGAGGGGTTTAATGGAATAAGAGAATTGAAAATTTTTGGCACAACTAAAAAGTTAGAAGATAATTACTCCAGATTAACCAAACATTTAGCTGATATTCATTCAAAATATTATTTTTATCAGAGATTTCCTAAAATTTTTTTAGAGATTTTAGCAATTTTTTTAATACTTTTTATAGGTCTAATAAACTTTAAAAAAATTGAAATTACTCTCTTAAATGAAATTTTACCTATTATTGGACTTTATTTCGCAGCAGCTTATAGGATTCTACCATCTTCAAACAGAATTATGAACGCTTTCAACCAATACAGATATTCAAAACCAGGTTTAAAAGAGATTGATAAAATTTTAAATTCAAAAAAATTAGAGAGAAAAAAAATAAATCAAGAACAAATTAACCAATTTGATAAGTTGGTTTTTGAAAAAGTAAATTTTTCTTATAATAATTTACAACCCGTTTTAAAAAGTCTAGATCTTGAAATATCAAAAGGGGATAAAATTTTTATCTCAGGAAAAACAGGAAGTGGTAAATCAACCTTTTTAAACTTAATTATGGGTTTGCTTAATCCTTCAAGTGGTAAGATAAAAATTAATAATCAAATTTTTACCCTAGATGAAATTATAAAGGGAAACCTAATAGGATATGTACCTCAAAATACCCATTTATTTGATCAGACTCTTCAATTAAATATTTGTTTAGAAGATGATGAAATCAAAATTAATAAGAATAAATTAATTAAATGCTGCGAATTGGCGTGTCTTCAGGAATATTTGGAGAAAATTCAAAATGAGATTAAAATTTTTGTTGGTGAGGGCGGCCAAAAAATATCAGGAGGTCAGCGCCAAAGGGTTGGAATAGCTAGAGCACTGTATAAAAATTCAGATATTCTTATACTAGATGAAGCAACAACATCTCTAGATAAAGAAACAGAGATAAAAGTTTTAGAGAATATCTTTCAACAATACGAAAAAAAAACACTTTTAATCGTTTCCCATAATCAAAATTTAATAAATGAGTTTAATTTTAATAAAACAATAGAATTAAAAAATAACTCAATTTTCAAAATAAAAAACAATAAATGAAAATATTATTATTAAATCCAGGAAGAAGAGATTATCTTGTAAAATATTTTTTAGATCTATCAAATAAATTTAATCTAAAGATTTTTATTTTAGATTCGGACAAAAACATACCTAGTTTTAAGATTTCAAAAAAAACTAAAAACTTTATTTGTCCAAGGGCAAATAAAAAAAATTATCTATATTTTTTAAAAAATTTTGTTAAAAGAAATAGAATAAATGTAATTTTTCCTCTTTCCGAACATGAAATGTTTAAGCTGTCTAAAGAAAAAAAAATTTTTAAAAAAATGGGCATCAATATTGTTATATCAGATTCAAAAGTAATTAGTTTATGTAAAAATAAATTGAAAACATATGACTTTCTTAAACAAAATAAGATCATGTTTCCTAAAATTGTTAAATTTAAAGAATTAAAAAAAAATCTGCCTGTAATAAAAAAAGAAGTGAGAGGCAATTCAAGCAAGAATCAAATGATAATAAACAGTATTGATCAAATACCAAAAATTGAAAATAAAAATTTTTTTTTTCAGAAATATATTAAATCTGAAGAGTTTGGAATGGATATTTTAAATGATTTAAATGGAAATTTTATTCATTTTTGTGTTAAAAAAAAATATCAAATAAGAGCAGGGGATACTGACAAAGCCAAAATTGTAAACCCAAAAAAATTTTCTAAGTTGGCATACAAAATAAGTTCATCATTAAATCATATAGGAAATCTAGATATAGATTTTATGTATAGAAATAAAAAAGCTTATGTTCTAGATTTAAATCCCAGATTTGGTGGCGGCTATCCATTTACTCACGAGTATGGTTATAATTATATTGAAAGAATTTTAGAAATATTAAAAACAAGAAAAAAATTTAAAAAATTTAAATTATTTGTAAATAACAACAATTTATTTTCTAAAGGAATAACTGTTTACAAACATTAAAAATGAAAAAAACTTATATTATTGCTGAAGTAGGACCAAACCATCAAGGATCAGTAAAAAAAGCCTTAAAATATATTAAAAAACTTTCAAAAATAGGAGTAAACGCTGTAAAATTTCAGATAGGGGTTGCTCAAGAGCATTACTCAAAAGAATCTTTTAAACCAAAGTATCAAATAAAAAATAGCAAATCTAAAAGTATAATTTCAGAAGCCGAAAAAAGGTTATTAAACTTAAGCGACCACATAAAACTTTATAAAGAGTGTAAAAAAAATAAGGTCGACTATATTTGCTCAGCGTTTGATCTAAAAAGTCTAAAGTTTTTGTACAAGAATACTAAGTTTCCGTTTTTTAAAATTCCATCAGGGGAAATATTATCCTTAGATACCTTAAACTTTATTTCAAAAAAAAATATTCCAATAATCCTATCAACCGGCATGGCAAGTTTAAATGATATAAAAAAAACAATAAAGTTTTTAAATAGGAAAAGAAAAAAGAAAATACATTTACTTCATTGTGTAAGTGATTATCCAACTAACAATAAAAATTTAAATTTAAATTTTATTAAAAAGTTGAAAAAAATTTTTAATTATCCGGTCGGTTTGTCTGATCATTCTTTAGGTTTTTTAGCTCCAATAATTGCAGTTTCTTTAGGGGCCACTATAATTGAAAAGCATGTAACTTTTAATAAAAATGCTAAAGGACCAGATCATAAGGCCTCATTAACAATTAATGAATTTTCATCAATGATAAAATTAGTGCGGTCCACAGAGGAAATTTTGGGAAAAAAAGAAAAAATTCTTTCTAAAAGTGAAAAACAAAATGCACTAGCTGTAAGAAAAAGCTGTGTATCATCGAAGGATATTCAAAAAGGTGAGAAAATTAGTAAAAAGTCTATTTGTTTTAAAAGACCTGGAACAGGCATTTCTCCCTTTTCGTATTTTAAATTTATGAATAAAAAGTCAAAAAAATTTATTCCTCAAGACACAGTTTTAAAATTAAATGATTTTAAGTAAAATGAAAGAAAAAAATAATTCATTAATCGTAAAAAAAATAGAAAATTTTTTGTCAAAAAAAAAATAGGAGATTACATGATCCGAGCTTTTTTGGAAATGAAATCAATTATCTTAAAGATTGTATAAATACAAGTTTTGTTTCATCAGTTGGAAAGTATGTAAATAAATTAGAGAGTGAAATTTGCAAACTTACTAAATCAAGGTATTCAGTAGCTACTTCGTCTGGAACCGCAGCTTTACATTTAGCTTTAAAATATTACAACGTAAACTCTAATGATGAAATTTTGCTACCTTCATTTACATATGTTGCCACTGGCAATGCAATAAAATATTGTAATGCGACACCAAATTTTCTCGATATTGAGAAAGAGAGTTTAGGCATTTGTCCCACTAAATTAAATAATTACTTAAAAAGAATTTCAACTAAACACGGAAAATTTACTTATAATAAATATACTAATAAAAAGATAAAAGCCTTAATAGTTGTTCATGTTTACGGATTTCCAAGTAAGATAAATGAAATTTTAAAAATTTGTAAAAAATATAATATATTACTTATCGAAGATGCCGCAGAAGCTGTTGGAACAAAATACAAAGATAAACATGTCGGTACATTTGGTGATATTGGTATAATAAGTTTTAATGGAAATAAGACAATAACTACTGGTAGTGGAGGGTTAATTCTTTGCAAAAAAAATAAAATAGCAAAAAAAATTAAGCATTTATCAACACAATCAAAAATAAATAAACAATTTGATCATATTCACGATGAAATTGGTTTCAATTATAGAATGAATAATTTATCTGCAGCGGTAGGTTGTGCTCAACTAGAAAATTTAACAAAAATAATATCTGCAAAAAGAAATAATTTTAAGAAATATTCAAAATTATTGAAAAATTTTAATGATGTAGAAATAATGAGGGAACCAAATTTTGCAAAATCAAACTATTGGTTAGTCATTTTAAAATGTAAAAATTTAAAACTCAAAATTTATTTGATAAAAAAATTTAAAGAAAAAAAAATTGGAATTAGATTTACTTGGAGGCCTTTACATCAGCTAAAAATTTTTAAAAATTGTCCTAAAGATAACTTGAAAAACTCTGTAGATATTTTTAATAGCACGCTTACTTTACCCAGTAGTCCCAATATTAGCTTAAAAAAATAAATTTAAAGTATGAGATTAATTGCTAGACTTGATATAAAAGGACCAAATCTTATTAAAGGTATTAATCTCGAAGGTTTAAAAGTTTTAGGAGATCCGAACAAATTTGCTCTAAATTATTATAATGATGGAGCAGATGAGCTTATATTCATGGATATTGTAGCAAGCTTATATAATAGAAATAGCTTACATGATATAATTCAAAGCACTTGTAAAAATATCTTTATACCTATAACAGTTGGAGGGGGCATAAGATCAGTAGACGATGCACTTAAAATTTTTGACTCAGGAGCAGATAAAATATCTTTAAACACAAAAGCTGTGCAAAATCCAAATTTGATAAATATTTTGTCTAAGAGATTTGGTTCTCAGTCAATTGTTTTATCTGTGGAGGCAAAAAAAATTTCTGATAAAAAATGGGAGCCTTATATAGAGTCCGGAAGAGAAAAAACAAATCTAGACGCAATTGAATGGATAAAAAAAGGCTCTGATTTGGGTGCGGGGGAAATTTTACTTACTTCTGTTGATATGGAGGGAACTTGTAAAGGATTTGATACTGAATTAATAAATAAGGTTTCAAATAAAATCTCAATTCCAATAATCGCTAGCGGAGGATTTGGTGAAGTTAAAGATCTAGAAAAAGCTTACTCTGCAGGAGCAGACTCCATAGCTATAGGCCACATGCTCCATTACAATAAATTAAATTTAAGAGATATAAGAAAGCACGCATTAAAATCTTCGATTAAGGTAAGAAAGTTTGCACAATGATAGTTATTATAGATTATGGATGTGGAAATTTATTGAGTTTGAAAAGAGCACTTGATGAATTTAAGTTTAAGAGTGAGGTTTCAAAAGATAAATCAAAAATTTTAAACGCTGATTTGTTAATTTTACCAGGTGTAGGCGCTTTTGAAAATGCAATCAAACTTTTAAAAAAAAATGATCTAATAGACACAATCGTGAATTTTACAATAAAAAAAAACAAACCTTTAATAGGTATCTGTTTAGGAATGCAAATTCTTTTTACAAAAAGTTTTGAAATGGGCGAACATAATGGATTAAATTTAATAGAGGGAGATGTAGATAGAATCAATAAAAATACAAAAAACAGACAACTTAAAGTACCTCATATCAGCTGGAACGAAATATTCTTTAAAAAAAAAGCTAGTTTTAATAAAGATTCTACTTCCAGCCTTAACGAAAAGAGTTTTTATTTTGTTCATTCCTATATGGCAACACCGAGCAATGAAGAAAATTTAATTGCAAATTGTAAGTATTTTGATGTTGAAGTACCAGCAATTGTCAAAAAAGGTAAGATAGTTGGTTTTCAATTTCACCCGGAAAAAAGCGGAAAAAACGGCCTTAAATTATTGAAACAAACTATAAACGATTTATTAAAATAAAACATCTTTATGCCTCAACTGATAAATGAAAAAGTTATTTTTTGCACTAAATGTGTTGAGTCCAATCAACGTTACGTTAGCTCAGTTCAACATAAAGATGAGAAAAAAACTTATAAGACAAGAACATCTTTTGGTAAAAATAATAATATATGTTCAGCATGTAATTACTTTGAGAGGAAAAAAAAAATTGATTGGAAATTAAGAGAGAAACAATTAAGTGAAATTTGTGACAAATATAGAAAAAAAGATGGTTCTTATGATGTTTTAATTCCTGGAAGTGGAGGAAAAGATAGTTCATGGGTATCTCATATAATGAAATCAAAATTTAAAATGAATCCACTTACAGTAACCTGGGCGCCCCATATGTATACAGATATTGGGTGGCAAAACTTTCAAAATTGGATTTCAAGCGGTTTCGATAATTACCTTTTTACACCTAATCCTAAGGTTCACAAAATTTTAACTAGATTAGCATTTAAAAACCTACTTCATCCTTTTCAACCTTTTGCCATGGGCCAATTATATTTCCCTGTAAGAATAGCAATGCAATACGATATTAAATTAATTATGTATGGAGATGCTCAAGCTGAAAAAGCTGGTGATGATAATCTATGGAAAGAGGGTTCGAGTTTACCACCTGAGATATTTTTTTACGAAAAAAAAAAGGATCTTTATTTTGGTGGGGTAAATTACAAAGATTTAAAAAAATTCGGAATAAGTGAACATGATATAAAACCTTATTTGCCTATACATAAAAATGATTATAACAAAGAGATTAAAAATTTAGTCCTGCCATATTTTTTAAATCAGAATCCTCAAACTAATTATTATTTAGCAGTTGAGAAAAGTAACTTTAAACCTAATAAACAAAGGACCGATGGTTCATATAGCAAATACAGCTCAATAGATGATAAAATCGATGATTTACATCATTATACTTGGTTTATAAAAACAGGAAGAGGACGTTGCACTGACGATGCAGCGCTTGAAGTAAGAAATAATATTATAAGTAGGGAAGAGGCAATATCTTTAGTTAAAAAATATGATGGAGAGTTTCCAAAAACCTATATCAGAGAAATTTTGGAATATCTCGATTTAACAAGAGGAGAATTCGATAAAATTATAGATAAATTTAGACCTAAACATTTATGGGAAAATAAAAATGGTAAATGGGAATTAAAACATGCAGTCTGGAAAAATGAAAAATAAATTAATTGGTTTAGTAGGGTATAAAAAAAGTGAAATTTTAAAATTTAAAAATAAATTCAAAAAATTTGAATTTATAAATATAACTGATAACAACTTCTTCAGCAAAAAAACTTTAAAAATTGATGCATTAATAATTTTATTTGAATATCCTATAAAAAAATTTCTTTCAGTTTTTTTATCAAAAAAATTTCTTTTGTTTAAAAATCTTAAATGGTTTCATTTATCAAGGGCTGGGGTAGACGAATGTTTACCTTTTATGAAAAAATATAAATTTAAATTTACGTCTGGAAAAAAAATTCAAGGGCCCAATGTTTCCGAACATTGTATAGCTTTATTATTATTGTTGACACGATCCATATTTGCTATGGATCAAAGTAAAAATTATTCTAGACCAACTGAAATTTTAAATAAAAAAATCTTAATTACTGGTTTGGGTGGCATAGGATTGGAAATAGCAAAAAAACTATCAGCTTTTGGTGGTAAAATTTATTCAGTTAACGATTCTAAAATTAATAAGAAATTTATTAAAAAAAATTATAGACTAAAAGAAGTCAAAAATATTATCAAAAATTTTGATATTGTAATAAACGCTTTACCTTTAACTTCAGTAACAAAAAATTTTTTTAATATGAAAATTTTTAATGAAATGAAAAAAAATTCATATTTTATAAATATATCAAGAGACCAAACAATTAATATTAGAGATTTCAACATAGTAATAAAAAAAAAGAAATTTGCTGGAATTGGCATTGATAATACTGGATCTTTTAAAATGAAAAAAAAAATTTACTTTAACCCAAAAATTAATTTTATCTTAACTGACCACCAGGCCGGGGTATCTACAAATTTATCGAGACGCAAGGAATTAATAAATAATAATATTTATAATTACTATTATGGAAAAAAATTGAATTTCATAGTTTCGAAAGATAAAGAATATTGATGAGAGTAAATAATCAAACGAAAAAATCTTACGAATTAACTTATGCAGGTGGATATGATAAATCTTATCCAAGTTTAGAAGCTGTAAGATTAGAAAAACTTTTTTTCAAAAACCATAAAGGAAAAATCTTAGATTTTGGCTGTGGGCCAGGAACTAATGGATTGCACTTTTTAAAATTGGGTTATGAGGTAACTTTTTGTGACATTTCTTCAAATGCCTTGAAAAAGGTAAAAAAAAAATTAAAGATAAATAAAATTAAAAAGAACTTTAAAATCATTAACTTAAGTAAAAAAAACAATTTTCTCAAAACAAAAAATCAGATTTTTGACTATATAATTTGTTTTTCAGTATTTAATAATTTAGGAGATCGCAAAAATGCTGAAAAGTATATTAATTTTTTTCATAGAATTTTAAAAAAAAACGGGAAAATAATTATCGATTCAAATATTAGAAATAAACATAATTATAAAGTAATAAATAAAAAAAAAAAATTATATACCACACATCCAAAAAATAATTTTGGATTAAAAATGTATTTTCCAACAAAAAATGATTTTAAAAATATCATAAAAAAAAAATGGATTTAAAATAAATGATATAGGTCGTGCTATGTTTAAAATATTTGATACAAAAGAAGACGAGGTCATAATTTCTGCTACAAAAAAATAATATGAAAAAAATAAATGTTTCTGAAAAATATAATTTACCTAGAGAGGTAAAATTTTGCAAAAAATGTGTAATTTCTAATCAAAGACCCAGAATAGTTTTTGATAATGAGGGAATTTGTAGTGCATGTAGATATTTTGAGTATAAAGAAAAAGTAGATTTTAAGGAAAGAGAAGATGAA
>MDTA01144340.1_pt1 | contig 17876 bp, 16 predicted proteins | sample 811151 | NCBI WGS metagenome assembly MDTA01 (sample SAMN05326648, study PRJNA326480) | marine metagenome | isolation source: seawater | place: Indian Ocean: South | collected 2010
CAGATTGCTCCATGTTTTAGAGATGAGGATGCTAGAGCTGACAGGTCTCCAGGAGAATTCTATCAATTAGATATTGAAATGTCTTTTGTAGAGCAGGAAGATGTTTTTGAAGTTGTAGAAAAACTTATGATCAATTTATTTAAAAATTTTTCATCTAAAAAAATTGTAAGTACAAAATTTCCAAGAATACCGTTTAAAGAAGCTATGTTAAAATATGGGACAGATAAACCTGATTTAAGAAATCCTTTACTTATAAGTGACATTACTTCAATATTTTCAAGAGATGACGTAAAATTTGATATATTTAAAAAATTAACAAAAAAAGGCTCTAAAGTTAGATGTTTAGTAGCTAAAAATACTAAAGATAAACCAAGAAGTTTTTTTGATAACATAGATAAATGGGCTAAAGAACAAGGTGCTTCTGGTTTAGCATATTTTACAATTGAAAAATCTGATAAAATTTCTGGTAAAGGCCCAGTAGGAAAATTTTTTGGTGAAGACTCAATAAAAGAATTAATGAAAATTTCAAACGCTGAGGTAGGGGATAGTTTTTTTATGGCTTGTGGAAATATTAGTGAAGTAGAAAAAATTTTATCTTTGTCCAGAGATAAAATTGCTAGAGAATTAAATCTAATTAATGAGAATGAATTTGCATTTTGCTGGATAGTAGACTACCCTATGTATGAGATTGACGAACAAACAAACAAGATAAAATTTAGCCATAATCCTTTCTCCATGCCCCAAGGAAACACAGACGGACTAGACTTTAAAAATCCTCTTAATATAAAAGCATATCAATATGACATCGTTTGTAATGGAGTTGAGTTGTCTTCAGGCGCTATAAGAAATCACATTCCTGAATTAATGTTTAAGTTATTTTCTGTTGCTGGTTACAACAAAAAAAATGTTGAAGAAAAATTTAGCGGTATGTTAAATGCCCTTAGTTACGGCGCACCCCCACATGGTGGGATCGCTCCAGGTGTTGATAGAATTGTAATGTTATTAGCAAATGAAAAAAATATTCGGGAAGTCACTTTGTTTCCTATGAATCAAAACGCTCAAGATCTTATGATGAAAGCTCCATCAGAAGTAGAGGAGCTGCAACTTAAGGAATTAAGTATAAAAAAAGATCTAAAAAAATAATTAATTTTTGGATTTTAAATTAAATCTTATATCACTCAAATCAACAAGTTTTTCCTCGTAATTACTTCTTACAAAACCTTTTGAAGTTATATTTTTTACAATTTTAAGGAATTTATCATCATTAGATTGATCATCTTTCGACTGTACTTTGCTAATGGAAGGAGTGTGGGCTAAATCCTCTTTTCCAAGATATGATATAGCCAGCTCTCTAAAAACATAATCCAATATTGAGGTTGCACTCAGTATTCTATCGTTACCTTCCACTTTTCCTGAAGGTTCAAATTTGGTGTCAATAAATGCGTCGACAAATTCATCCAACGGAACTCCATATTGCAGACCTAAAGATATAGCTATGGCAAAATTATTCATCAAAGCTTTTACTAATTCGCCTTCTTTGTTTGTATCTATGAAAATTTCTCCAATTTTACCATCATCATATTCACCTGTATGTAAATAAATTTTGTGTTCACCAATAGATGCTTTTTGGATATAACCTTTTCTTCTGTCTGGCATTTTAAATCTACTGCCAAGTTTTGTTTTTATCCTATTTTGTATTTCCTTATTTGTCTCAACTAGCTTGTTCACATTAGGTGTAATTTCTTTTTCAACAACATTTACCTTTTTAACGGTTTTTCTATTATCTAACCCTTTATCTCCAACTCTTTTCGTTTTTCTATTGTTTAATTTAACCTCTATTACTTCAAATACACCATCATCTCTTTTATCTATTTCCGACATTGCTTGTTCATTTAGCTCATTTAAACTATGGACTGTTTTAAAAGTGCAGGTGTAATATGTTTCTACTAAATATTTTTTCATTTTATTCGGATGAATCTGATAATTGAACATATATATAAATTGTAGTAAGTGTCTATTATATAATTATACAATTATAAATTGTGTGGATTTTATGATAGGAATAAAACAAATTTTTACATGGTGGAACAGAAACACTTTTGGAACATTCATCAAAACTTTATTTTTTGGAAAATTCGTAGGCACTGACGAATTTGGAAACAAATACTACAAAAATAAAAAAGATGATAGATGGGTAATTTATGCCAATGATGTTGAGGCTACAAAAATTACGTCAGATTGGTTTTTATGGATTCATCATACTATAAATGAGATTCCATCTAGCTCTAGCAAAAAATACATTTGGCAAAAAAAACACAGTCAAAATCTTTCTGGTTCAAGTAAAGCTTATAAACCAAATAAAATATTAAAAGAACAAAAATTTAAAAATTATGAGACTTGGAAAAAGTAATTTTTTCTTTTTAATTTGGTATTTTTTATTTTTTAATTTAAATTCTGAGGACAGGATATTAAGCGCACCTGTGATAAATTTAGAAAGTTTAGAGCCAAGTTATGAAAATTTAGAAATTGAAAATAGCAATGAAATTAATTCAAAAACTAAATTAAAAAAAAGAATTTTAAATATTGAGGAAAACAAAGAATTAAATTATGTAAATTTGATTGGTCTTGACAAAATAACAGCCAAAACAAAACCTATTAAATTAAAAATTGGTGAAACAGTAAAATTTGGCTTGTTAGAAATTAAAGCTTTAAAATGTGGAATTTCTAAGTCTGACGATTTTGAAAAAAATTCAGTAGCATATTTGCAAGTAAAAGACGTTTCAGAAAATCAAAATGAGAAAGTTTTTATTTTTAATGGCTGGACTTTTTCTTCAAATCCATCAATAACCCCAATAGATCACGCAGTTTATGATGTTTGGCTTGTCAGTTGCCAGAATATTTAAAAAAATTTTTCTTTTCCCAACCAATTTGTGTCAAAAGTAGACTCTATAAAGCTTTTGTGATTCAAGATTTTTTTATGAAGACTAATAGTTGTAGTAATTCCCTCTAACACAAATTCATCTAAGGATCTTAATGTTCTCTGTATAGCTTCTGTCCTATTTCTACCTTTACAAATTACCTTAGCAATCAAACTATCATAATAAGGAGTAACCTTACATCCTTGGAAAATTGATCCATCTACTCTCGTTCTGAAACCAGATGGTTGATGGCAAACTTTAATTATTCCTGGGCATGGTTGAAAATTTTTTGCTGGGTCCTCAGCATTAATTCTACATTCTATCGAATGTCCCCTAGGATTAATATCTTTTTGTTTCAATGCAGTTTTGCCTGTAAAAGCTATCCAAAGTTGCTCTTTTACTATATCAATTCCAGTTTGAACTTCAGTTACAGGATGTTCAACTTGAACTCTTGTGTTCATCTCTAAAAAATAAAATTTTCCATTTTCATAAATAAATTCAACAGTTCCAGCTCCTTCATAGCCAATATTCTCAACCATTTTAACTGTTCTATCTAATAAGTCTTTTCTTTGTTCTTCAGTTAATACTGGACTAGGAGTTTCTTCAATTAGTTTTTGATGTCTTCTTTGTACTGAGCAGTCTCGTTCACCAAGCTGCACAGTTCCATTTTTTCCTGACATAATTTGCACCTCAATATGTCTCGGATTTTTAAAATATTTTTCAATATAAATATCGTCATTACCAAAATACTTTTTAGCTTCGTTTTTAGCTAAAGAAAAAAGTTCTTGAAGTTTTGTTTCCTCTTCTACAATTTTCATTCCTTTTCCTCCACCACCAGCAGCAGCTTTTAATAAAACCGGATAACCTATTTCTTTACATAATGTTTTTGCTTCATCATAAGATTTTATTGCACCATCTGAGCCCTCAATTATGGGAAGCCCGTTTTTTTTAGCAATCTTTTTTGCTTCAATTTTATCACCCATTTGGCTAATTAATTTGGCGCTCGGACCAACAAATTTAATTCCATGTTTAGTAACTACTTCAGCAAATTTTGCGTTTTCAGACAAAAAACCATACCCTGGATGTATTGCTTCAGCTCCTGTCAAATCAACTGCAGACATTAAAGCAGCAATATTTAAATAACTATTTTGAGGTTGATGTGATCCAATACAAACACTTTCGTCAGCTAATCTTACATGCATAGAATCAGAGTCCACATCAGAATGAACAGCAACAGTATTTATTCCCCATTCTTTACAAGCCCTTATTATTCTAACAGCAATTTCGCCTCTGTTAGCTATTAATACTTTCTTAAACATGCAATTATTCTACGATGACTAATGGTTGACCAAATTCAACTGGTTGACCATCATTAACTAATATTTTTTTTACTACACCATCGGCAGTAGATGGAACGTGATTCATTGTTTTCATAGCCTCAACTATCATAACTGTCTGACCCTTCTTAATTTTATCACCAATATTTATAAATTTCTTAGCACCGGGTTCTGGAGCTAAATACGCAGTGCCTATAATTGGAGATTTTATTCTTATTCCATTCTGTTCACCTTTATCAGTTAAAACACTTTTGTTTGGAGATACAACTGCGCTAGCGGTATTTAATTCTGACGCTGTTCTTAAATTTTTCGAAACTTTTATCTTTTTTCCACCATCTTGATACTCTATTTCTGAAATATTAAATTCACTTAAATAATCTACCAATTCTTTAATTAGTTTTTTATCAATTTTCATTTTTTTTTATCATATTTATCGATGCTTCTAATGCAAGTATATATCCATTTATACCAAATCCACAAATAATACCATCAGCAACATTGCTTATCAAAGATTTATGTCGAAATTCCTCTCTTTTATAAATATTAGTAATATGCAGTTCTATTATGGGGATCTTTAAAATTTTGAGAGCATCATGTATTGCAACTGATGTATGAGTATATCCACCAGCATTTATAATTATGCAATTTTGTTTATTTCTAGCATTTTGGATTTCGTTCACAATCTCACCCTCAACATTAGATTGAAAAAATGAAAGATTAATATTATGTTTTTTTGAAAACAATATACAATTTTTTTTAATGTCTTCGTAGGATGAGCTACCATATTTATCTTTTTCCCTCTCCCCTAATAGGTTAAGATTGGGACCATTAATTATTAAAATATTTTGCATTATTTGATAATATTTAAATAGTTAACTAAATTATGGCAAAAATTCAATTAAATGGAAAAAAATTGGCTTTAAAGCAAACTATATCAATATATCAGTTATTAAAAAAATACAAAATTAACGGAAAAAAGGTTGCAATTGAGATTAATGGTCGAATTTTATCAAAAAATAATTATAAAAAAAAATTTATAAAGGATAAGGATAGAATTGAAATCGTTCAGTTTATCGGAGGTGGTTAATTTGAAAAATGATTATTTAAAAATAGATAAAAAACTTTTCAAATCAAGATTAATCGTTGGCACTGGAAAATATAAAAGTTTACCAGAGACAGCTAAAGCTATTAAAGCATCTGGAGCGGAAATTGTTACTGTGGCAGTAAGAAGAGTTAATATTTCAGATAAAAAAAAACCGTTGTTAATGGATTACATAAATCCAAAAAAAATTCTTTATCTTCCAAATACAGCAGGATGTTTTAATTCTATCGAAGCATTAAGAACTTTGCGGTTAGCTAGAGAAATTGGTGGATGGAAAATGGTTAAATTAGAAATATTAGGTGATAAAAAAACACTATATCCAGATATGATAGAAACTTTAAAAACGACTAAGACTTTAGTTAAGGAAGGCTTTAAGGTTTTAGTTTACTGCACGGATGATCCTCTTCATGCTAAAAAATTAGAAGACTTAGGTGCATCAGCTATAATGCCATTAGCTGCTCCAATTGGCTCCGGTTTGGGAATATATAATACGCTAAACATATCTTTAATTATCAAACAGTCAAAGGTTCCAGTCATAATCGATGCAGGTATTGGAACTGCTTCAGATGCAACAATTGCAATGGAATTAGGTTGTGACGGGGTATTGATAAATTCTGCTATTGCTCTTGCTAAAAAACCTATTCTAATGGCTGATGCATTTAGGATTGCTGTTATATCTGGAAGAAAATCTTTTCTTGCTGGAAGAATGAAAAAAAATTATTTTGCAGTCGCATCATCTCCTAAAAAGGGTTTAATTAGCTAGCCTTTTTTTTTCGGACCCATAAAGTTCTTGGTTTTTTACTTTTTTTTGGCTCAACTTTTTCTCTCACGCTTTTAGCTGAAATTTTTGAGTTCTTTTTATCTGTTTTTTGAATTTTTGTTACATTCTTAATTAATATAGATTTTGAATTTTTAATACTTTTAATATTTTCAATTTTATCTATAATTTTTTTTGATTTATTGAGTAATTCTATTTTATATTCCGGTATTATAAATTCATTTTCCTCTATAAAATCGATTTTGTGGGAATATTTTTTCTGAAAGTAAGTTAATTCTTTTGATAAATTTGTATTAATATACAACTTTACCTTATCAGGCACATAAGCTTTTATAAATTTTATTTTATTGTTAAACGCAAGCATTTCAATTTTTTTTACAATTTTTTGAGAAAAAGACTCTAAAGATAAATTTGTTTCCCACTGTATGGATCCTTCCCTTAATCTTTGTCTTGTCATTTCAAGCAAACCAAAGTTACTTATTCTACCAATTTGAATTCTAGCCCTATCTTTTCTAACACATTCTCGCATTTTTTTTTCAACATTTCTTTTATTGTAAAAGTTCAGCATGTCTATAAAGTCAATTACGATTAATCCAGATAAATCTCTTAATTTAATTTGTCGGCATATTTCTTCTGCAGCCTCCAGATTCGTATTCAATGCAGTTTTTTCAATATTCATTTGTTTTGTTGATTGTCCAGAATTAATATCTATAGCCACTAAAGCTTCAGTAGGATTAATGACCAAATACCCTCCAGATTTTAATTTAACAGTTGGTTCAAAAATATTGTTTAATTCTTTCTCAATTGATGCATCATGAAACAAAGGAATCTTGCCTCTATATTTTTTTACATATTTCGCATTCTTTGGCATTAACTCCTTCATAAATTTTTTGGTTTTTTGATAACCCTCATTGCCATCAACATAAATATATTTTGTTTCATTATCATAAATATCCCTTAGAGCTCTTTTAATTATATCTCCCTCTTCATAAATTAATGATGGAGCATTTGATATAACTGCTTTATCTTTAATTTCGTCCCAAGTTTTCAATGTATTTTGAAAGTCTTTTTCGATTTCATTTTTGGTTTTATTAGCTCCAGCTGTTCTGACGATAACCCCCATACTTTTTGGTATTTCAATCTTATTTAAGATCTCTTTGATTTTTTGCCTATCACTAGAATTAAAAATTTTTCTGGAAATACCACCACCTTTTGCAGTATTAGGCATCAAAACCATATATTTTCCAGCTAAAGAAATAAAAGTTGTTAATGCAGCACCTTTTTGGCCTCTTTCCTCTTTTAGGACTTGTATCAGAATTACTTGACCTGGTTTAATCACTTCTTGAATTCTATATTTCTTCAGACCATAGGTATTTTTTAATTTTTCTCTATAATTTGGTTTATTTTCTGAAATAGTATTTGAAGTGTTTTTAATTTGCTCTTGCTCATTTCCATTTTTTTCTAAATTATTGTTTGCCTCTTGATTGGTATTAATTTCTTCAATACTGGTATTTTTCAGATCCTCTCTGATTTTTTCCTCTAAGTTTTTTAATTTTTCTTTGTCCTCTGAAGGTATTTGATAATAGTCTGACTGAATATCGTTAAAAGCTAAAAAACCATGCTTTAGACGTCCAAAATCTACAAATGCAGCTTGTAAAGACGGTTCTACGCGACTTACTGTTCCTAAATAAATATTATTCTTAAAATTTAACCTATTTTTATCTTCGTATTCGTACTCTTCGATAGAAAGATTTGATTTAAGAACGATTCTAGTTTCATCTGGATGCGAAGCATCAATATATAAATTTTTTGACATTTAATTTGAATTCCTTTTAAAAGATTTTTTGTATTTGTAATCATAAATTTAATATTTAAAGTTTTATATTAGCACTAAATTCTATTAATTTAAATGCCTTAAGATAGCCAAAATTAATGCTATAAGATAGCATTAAATGATTAAACTTATTAACTTTTCATTAAAAGCACTGATATCAATATTTGTTTTTTCAATATTTTTAATCTTTTCAGCTTTTTTCTATTTCTCTTCTGGGTTGCCAGATTATAAGAAACTTTCAAATTATCAGCCTCCAATTTCAAGCAGAGTGTATTCCAAAGATGGAAAATTAGTTGCAGAATATGCATTAGAAAAAAGGCTATTTGTTCCTTACAGCTCAATGCCGACAAAAGTTATCAACGCCTTTCTTTCGGCAGAAGATAAAAATTTTTTTAATCATCCAGGGGTAGATGCGAAAGGCATAATAAGGGCAACAATTAATAACGTTAAAAATATCCTAGGAGATAAGCGATTAGAAGGCGCATCGACTATAACTCAACAAGTAGCAAAAAATTTTTTACTTACAAATGAAGTTTCTATTAAAAGAAAGATCAAAGAAGCAATACTAGCCTTTAGAATAGAAAAAGCCTACACGAAAAAAAGGATTTTAGAACTTTATCTTAATCAAATATATTTAGGACAAGGCACTTATGGTGTGGCAGCAGCCAGCTTAGAATATTTTGATAAATCAATTAAAGACCTTACTTATGATGAAGCCGCTCTACTTGCAGCCCTTCCAAAAGCTCCCAGTCGATATAATCCGGTAAAAGATCCAAAAGAAGCTAAATTCAGAAGAGATCTAGTCTTAAAAAACTTAAAACAAAATGGTTTTATTGATCAAAAAAAATATATCGAATTAAAAAACAAAAAGATTATTTTAAAAAAAAGAAAAATTAACATTATTAATGAGGCGAATTCTTATACCGAAGAAGTAAGACGTATTATTAAAGATAAATACGGTTTTGAAAAATTATATACGCAAGGACTAAGTATTAAATCCCCTTTAGAAATTAATTATCAAATTGAAGCAATTAAAGCTCTTAGGGAGGGCATAGAATCATATGATAAAAGACAAGGTTGGCGAGGCCCAATAGCAAATAAATTTAATGATATAGACTGGGAAAGAAAAATAAAATCTTTTGAACTTGACTCATCACTAAATTGGAAAATAGCTGAAATCATAAAAATAGAAGAAGACTCTATTTTTTTAAACTCTGAAAAATTTAAAAATATTAAAATTTACAAAGCAGATTTTAAGTGGGCTTTAAATAAAAAAAAAATTGAGGAAGTTTTTGAAATAGGAGACATAGTATTTTTAAAAAATTATAATGATAAGTGGACATTAAAACAATATCCTAAAGTAAACGGAGCAATTGTTGCGTTAAGCCCTTTCACAGGAGAAGTAAAAGCTTTAGTGGGGGGATTTAGTTATACATCCAGTGAATTTAACAGGGCAACTCAAGCTAAAAGACAACCAGGGTCAGCTTTCAAACCTTTTGTTTATGCTGCTGCAATTGAGAATGGATTAGCGCCAAATACAATTGTATTAGATGCACCTTTTATTGCCGAACAAGGTATAGGTTTAAAAGATTGGAAACCTGAAAATTACGGAAAAAAATTTTATGGACCGTCAACTTTAAGAAAAGGGATAGAGTATTCAAGAAACTTAATGACGGTGAGAATAGCAAAAAATCTTGGTATTGATAAAATTCTTGAATTATCAAAAGAGTTGGAAATTTACGAAGAAATCCCAGAATTACTATCGATTTCACTTGGTTCTGTAGAAACGTCATTAATAAATTTAACAGCGGCCTATGCGACCTTTGTAAATGGTGGTTTAAAAATACAACCCTCATTAATAAACAGAATTCAAGACCGAAGAGGTAAAACTATATATTCAGCAAATTTTGCTGATTGCAAAGGATGTGACAGGTTTTCTGAAAATGATTTAACAGGTGAACTGCCGAAAATAAATGTAAATAAAAATCAGGTTATAAGTGAACAAACAGCATATCAAATGACTTCAATATTAAATGGAGTAGTTAAAAGGGGGACAGGAAAAAAACTCAGAGATTTAAATGTCCCAATAGCCGGTAAAACAGGAACAACTAATAATAATTTTGATGCATGGTTCATAGGTTATAGCTCAAACCTAGTTATAGGGGTCTATATTGGTTTTGATAACCCAAAAACTTTAGGAAAGTTTGAGACAGGTTCAAAAGCAGCTTTGCCAATTTTTAAAAAATTTATAAAAAATACTTTATACCTTGATCAATTTAAAGAATTTAAAGTACCAAATGGGATTTATTTTGCTCCAATTAATTATAATACGGGAGTACAAACTGACTTCGATGACAAAAATTTCATTCTTGAAGCATTTAAAGAAAAAGATATTAACAACCTTAATAATAAGCAATTAATCTCAAACTACAATTATGATAAACTCATAAAGTTTAGACAATTTTACTAATGAATTCTTTTCAAATAAATTTAAATTTAGCTAATAAAACCCTTAAAAATATAAGGGGGTATCTTTGAAAAAAATGATATTAAAGGAAAATTAGCTTCTATTGAAGATGAAATATCAAAAGAAAATTTTTGGAAAGATCAAAAAAAAGTAAAAATCATTTTAAAAGAAAAAAAATTTTATGAAGGACTAATATCTTCTCTTATTAGTTTTGAAAAAGATATAAAAAATCTCATTGACCTAAACAACCTAGGTATTGAAGAAAAAAATGATGAAATTATAAATGACTGTGAATTAAAACTACAAAATCTTTTAGCAAATTTAAAACAAAACGAAGTAGCTTGTTTTCTATCAGGAGAAAATGATGGACTAGACATTTACCTCGAAATTCATGCAGGTGCAGGCGGAACTGAAAGCCAAGATTGGGCTCAAATGTTAAGAAGAATGTATTTAAAGTGGTTTGATAAGAAAAATTTTTCATATGAAATTATTAGTGAGCATCGAGGTGAAGAAGCCGGAATAAAATCATCTACACTGAAAGTTTCCGGATTAAATTTGTATGGGTTAATGAAAAATGAATCAGGGGTACATAGACTAGTCCGTATATCTCCATTCGATAGCGGTGCAAGAAGACATACTAGTTTTGCAAGTGTATGGGTCTACCCAGTTGTAGACGATAATATAAATATTAAGATAGATGAAAGTGAATTGAGAATAGACACTTATAGGTCTAGTGGTGCAGGAGGCCAGCATGTAAATACAACAGATAGCGCAGTTAGAATAACTCATCTTCCAACAAAAATAGTAGTGCAATGTCAAAATGAAAGATCTCAACACAAAAATAAAGAAACCTGCTTTAAAATGCTTAAAGCTAGATTGTATGAATTTGAATTGCAAAAAAGAGAAAAAGAAAATTTAAAGGAAACTAGTCAAAAAACTGATATTGGATGGGGGCATCAGATCAGGTCGTATGTTCTTCAACCTTATCAACTTGTTAAGGATTTAAGAAATAAGACGGAAAATACAAATCCAGACGCAGTATTAAATGGCGACATTGATAGCTTTATTGAAGCTGGGGTATTAAACAAATGAAAAAAATTTTTTTAAGCATTGTATTATTAATATTTTTATTTTTTATTTCATTAGTAAGCTATATATCTATCATTGGTTACGAAACAACCAGGTTTAACTCTTTACTTGAAAATAGAATAAACTTAAGTCAGCCAAACCTAAAAATAAATTTAGATAAAATAAAAATAAAATTTAATTTAAAAAAAGTCAGTTTTTTTGTCACCACATCCAATCCTGAAATCGTATATTTGAATAAAAAAATAGTTTTAAATAAAATAGATGCATATATAAACTTAAATTCCCTTTTAAAAGGAGATCCACAAATTAACAGGGTAACAATTTTTTCTAACGAAACAAAAATTAATAAAATAAAAAGTATCGTAAAATATTTTAAACCCTCGAATTTTAAAAAATTTTTTCTAAATGAAGTAGAGGATGGTGAAATTAATTTCAATTTAGAATTAAAACTTTCTGAAAATAAAGTTAAATACTATGAAATGAATGGATTTGTTAAAAAGCTTAAAGCTAATATTTATAATTCAAAATTAGAAAATACAAGTTTTATTTATTTAATTAAAAAGGATTTTGTTGAAATAAATAATTTGAGAGGACTTATAAATGGAATTCAAATGAATACTGGCGTGATAAAAATTGACTCTAAAAATTTGTATAAAATTAATGGAGAAATAAAATCAGATCTTAAACTATCAAAACGAAACATAAAAAATTTATTAAATAATAAAATTATCAAAAATTTGCAAACTTTTGAATTAAATGGCAAAATTAATGGATTGTTTTCAATTGATTTAGACAAAACGCTTAAAATTAAAAATTATGAATTAAATGCATCTGGCAATGTATTTAGCTCAAAATTAAATTTAAATTTCCCTCAAAAACTTATATTTTTAAAAAAAGATATTGAGACGTTGGTTTTTGAAAAAACAGAATTTGATATTTATTTAGCGGATAAAAAAAATAATAAAATTGACCTAAAAGGGTTGTTTAAAATTAATAATAAATCTGTTCAAAAATTTAATTTTAAGAACGTATTTACCTCAAATAAGCAAACAATTCGTTTTAATTCAAATTTCGATAACGAGATTGATATACCTTTCCTGAACTATAATACAAAAAACAAAATAGCAAAATTAAGCTCAGAAATGGAAATTGGCAAAAATTATATAAATTTAAAAAATTTTTCATTAATTGAAGACAAAAGTTTTTTTAGTTTAAAAAAGATTTATTTAAAAAATAAAAAATTAGTCTCCTTTGAAAGTATATCAGTTAAAACTTTTAAAGATAAAATTTTAAATAATGATTTTACTATTAAGTTCGGAAAAACAATCGAAATTGATGGAACTAAGTACGATTCAAGTAACCTAACGAAATTATTTAATAAAAATAATAAATCTAAATTTCTAAAGAAAATTAATAATAATATAAAAGTTAATATTAAAGAAGTTAATACGAGTGTTTCAGACGTAATATCAGATTTTACCTTAATAGGTAGCTTAAAAAATGGAAATTTCTACAAGATAAGCTCTAAAGGAAAATTTTATGAAGACAAATATTTAGAAATATCTTTAAAAGAAGAAAAACATAGCAACAAAAAAAACTTAGAAATTTATTCAGATTTACCTAAAGCATTATTATCAAATTACAATTTTTTTAACGGTTTGTCTGGCGGTAAGTTACTGTTAAATACTACATATGATTTTAAAAATAGTTCATCAAATTTAATAATAGAAAACTTTAAAGTTAAAGAGGCCCCAGGTCTTGTAAAACTTCTTTCTTTAGCAGATTTTGGGGGTATGGTTGACGCGCTTTCTGGAGAAGGATTGTCATTTGAAAAACTTGAGATGAATTTTGAAAAAGATGATAAAATTCTAAATTTGAAAGAATTATATGCGATTGGACCTAGCATTTCGATTTTAATGGAGGGCTACATGGATTCAGAAACAGAACTTATTAGTTTGCGAGGCACAATGGTGCCAGCTAAAACTTTGAACAGATTTCTCTCAAAGTTACCCGTTGTTGGTGACATTATTATACCTAAAGAAATAGGTGAGGGACTATTTGGAATAAGTTTTAAAATGAAGGGCAAATCTGGAGATTTAAAAACCTCTGTAAATCCAATAAAAACTTTAACACCTAGATTTATACAAAAAGCGCTAAAAAAAGCTAAATGATTTTAAAAATATAGTGCTTCTTTTTTCCAAATGAAATTTTCATTGTATTATTTTTAAAGTCAGAAAACTGTATATCCTTGTTTTGGTTATTAACTAATATATCGTTAATTTTAATCCCACCATTATCTATTGCCCTTCTCGCCTCACTCTTTGAATTCATAATTTCATTAGCCACAAGTATTTCTAAAAGTTTCAATCCTTTTTCAAGTTCTTTCTTTGTAATTTCTCTGGTCGGCAAATTTTCATTAATTTTTCCTAATTGAAAAGTATCTGTTGCAGTTTTTTCTGCCTGAGAAGCCTTAGATTTTCCATGTAATATCTTTGTTGTCTCGTTAGCTAAAATTTTTTTCAGGTCATTAATGTTTTTATTTTCTTTTAAATCTTTGATTTTTTTTAAATCTATTTCAGTAAAAAACTTTAAAAACTTTTCTACATCTCTGTCATCAGTATTTCGCCAAAATTGCCAGTAATCATATGAGCTAAATTGTTTTTCATCTAACCAGACTGCTCCTTTTTCAGTTTTTCCCATTTTCGCACCAGAGGCTAAAGTTATTAAAGGACTAGTTAAACCAAAAACCTCTTTTTTAGATATTCGTCTTATTAAATCTACACCACTTGTAATATTACCCCATTGGTCTGATCCACCTAATTGTAGCAAACATCTCTGTTTTTCATACAATTTGTAGAAATCATATGCTTGTAAAATCATATAATTAAATTCCATGTAGCTTAATGATTGCTCTCTATCTAATCTTGATTTTACACTTTCAAATGTTAACATTTTATTTAAGGTAAATTGTGATCCAATGTCTCTTAAAAATTCAATGTAATTTAATTTTCCTAACCAAGAATAGTTGTCAACAAAAACAGGTTTTGTTTTTTTATTTTTAAAACTTAATAATTTTTCAAATAATTTTTTTATACTAAGAATATTTTTTCTTATATCTTTTTGCCCCAAAATCTTTCTTGTTGCGTCTTTTCCAGATGGATCTCCTATTAGCGTTGTACCCCCACCAAGAAGAACTATCGGCCTATGACCGTGCTTTTGAAGTAAACGTAATATCATTATTTGCAGCAAGCTTCCAACATGTAAGCTTCTAGCTGTGCAGTCAAAACCAATATAGGCAGAAATTGGTTTTTTTGAAATTAGTGCATCCAATTTTTCTAAATTTGTGCATTGGTTTAAAAAACCTCTCTCTTGCATTTCAATCAAAAAAGTGCTTTTCATAATTTTAATAAATATTGAGATACTATTATACAATATTTGTTATTAATTAATATAAATATGAGTAAACAATACACATGTTTAGGTATGATGAGTGGAACATCAGGTGACGGGGTGGATGCCTCAATAATTAGCTCTGATGGGCAAAATTATTTTAAAGTTCTTAAAGAAAAATACTATGAATATGACAATAACTTATTTGTCAATTTTCACGATTTAAAAAAAAAGGTTAATACATTTAAAGATTTAAAGCTTCATTCTAATACAATTAATAAACTTGAAAAAGATATCACAATTTTTCATGCAAAAATTGTTAAAGAGATAACATCAAACTTAAATATTGATTTAATAGGATTTCACGGCCAAACATTGTATCACAGCCCTAAAGAAAAAATTTCTTTGCAATTAGGAAATGGGAATTTATTAGCTCAATTATCAAAACAGAAAATAATATATAATTTTAGAAAAAAAGATATTTTAAATGGTGGTGAAGGTGCTCCCTTAACTCCAATTTTTCATATGTATTTACTCAAATCTAAAAAAATAAATTTACCAGCAGGAATATTAAATATAGGTGGTATTTCAAATTTAACATTAATAGACGATTTTAATAACAACAACATTTCTAGTAAGGATGTTGGACCGGGATGCTGTTTAATTGATAATTGGATACAAACACATACTAATAAAAAATATGACTTTAATGGTCAGATTTCTCAAAGAGGAATAATACACGAATTAATTCTCGAGCAAGCGTTAGAAAGTTATGAAAATAATTTCCAAGACAAAGAAAATTTTTCTTTTGACACAAATGACTTTGATCTATCATTTGTAAGAGGCCTATCTTTAGAGGATGGCGCAGCAACGTTATCAGCTTATACGGCGAAAATTATTTCTTCTAATATTGAAAGGCTATCAAAAGAATTCAACAAAAGAGCAATTAATATAATAGTTTCTGGCGGTGGAAGGAATAACTTAAATTTAATGAATAATATTAAATCTTTTTTACCAAAAAATATTAATATCTCTAATTCTGATACCCACAAATTAAATGGAGATTTCTTAGAGTCTCAAGCGTTTGCTTATTTAGCGATTAGATCAATATTGTCTCTTCCAGTCTCTTTTCCAAAAACAACTGGATGCAACTCACCCTGTACTGCTGGTGAATTGATAAGCTTAGATTAAGGAAGTTTTTTCTTTGATATATTTTTCAATTTCGACTTTAAGATCTTTTTCTTTATTCTTAAAAAAATGATTAGCACCTTTAATCTTTGAAAAAATCACCTCAACCCCTTTTTGACTTTTAATTCTATTGTCTAATTCAATAATACTTTCTTTTGTTACTAATTCATCATTATCACTGTAAACTACTTGTCCAGACGTAGGACACGGAGCTAAAAATGAAAAGTCATAAACATTAGGCTGAGGAGAAATAGCAATAAAATTATTTACCTCGGGTCGTCTCATTATAAGCTGCATACATATTAAAGCACCAAAAGAGAAACCAGATACCCAGCATTGGCTATAGTCCATATTTTCTCTCTCAATCCAGTCTAAAGCAGCTGCGGCATCAGATAGCTCACCTTGTCCATTATCAAACACTCCGTCACTTTTACCCACACCACGAAAATTTATTTTTATTACTGAGAAACCATTTTCCAAAAAAGTGTTATACATAAGTTGAACTATTCTATTATTCATTGTCCCACCGTACTGTGGATGAGGTTGAAGCACTATTGCGACTGGTGATCCAAATTTTGGATTTTTATAATATTTTCCTTCTAATCTTCCAGAGGGTCCTGGAATAAAAATTTCTAAACTTTTCTGTTTCATAATTAATAATGATAATTAGTTTCAATAAAAAATAAGTCTTATAACATGTTTTTGTGCGGCAAATATCTTTTTTTAAATCATAGTAAAATAGTAGGAATTATAAGAAAACTGTTGTAAAACAAGCTTAATTTATGAAACTAACTACTAAAGGCAGATATGCAGTTATGGCTATGGCTGATCTAGCATCTTATTCTAACAATAAACCTGTAAGTTTGTCAGAAATTTCCAAGAGACAAAATATTTCTTTAGCTTATTTAGAGCAACTATTTATCCATCTTAAAGAGGATAAATTAGTAAGGAGCGTAAGAGGAGTTAAAGGCGGGTATGCTTTAGAAAGACCAGCATCTGAAATAAAACTTTCAAACATTTTTCATGCAGTAAACGAAGAAGTTAAAACTTTAAATTGTAAAAAAGAATCAAAAAAGGGCTGCAATAATAAATCTGTTAAATGTATTACTCATAACCTTTGGGACAAACTAGACAATCATATTAACGGTTTTTTTGAAAATATTAAACTGGAGGAGTTAGTTAAAAGACAATGAGCAGTAAGATTATAGATACAAATAAAGAGTATAAATATGGTTTCACAACCGATATTGAAAGCTTCAAAGCTCCAAAGGGATTAAGTGAAGAAACAATAAAATTTATTTCTAAAGAAAAAAAAGAACCGAAGTGGCTTTTAGAATGGAGACTTAAAGCATATAAAAGATTAAAATTTTTAAAAGAACCAAATTGGCAAAAACCAAAATATCCGAAAATAAATTACCAAGATCTTTATTATTATTCAGCTCCTAAAAGCACGAAAAATAAACCAAAGAGCTTAAAAGAAGTTGACCCCAAACTTATTGAAACTTATAAAAAACTTGGAATACCTTTAGACGAACAAAAAAGATTAAGCGGTGTAGCTGTTGATGCTGTATTTGATTCTGTCTCTGTAGCGACAACATTTAAAGGAGAGCTAACAAAAAAGGGCATAATTTTTTGTTCAATCTCAGAAGCTATACAAAAACATCCTGATCTAGTGAAGAAATATTTGGGTTCAGTAATCCCCTTAACAGATCATTATTTTGCAACATTAAACTCCGCAGTCTTTACTGATGGTTCATTTGTATACATACCACC